>ERZ791801.861-NODE-861-length-24610-cov-2.615068_pt1 | contig 24610 bp, 20 predicted proteins | sample MGYA00510309_ERZ791801 | MGnify/ENA primary metagenome ERZ791801 (study PRJEB30046, sample SAMN00791979) | human gut metagenome | study: EMG produced TPA metagenomics assembly of the A metagenome-wide association study of gut microbiota in type 2...
GCGAGCTTTTTTGCCGTGGACGCGAAGCTGCCAATGCACGTCATTGCGCTCAACGGCGCGGTGACGCTGGTGAAGCCGCTGGGCGACGTGCAGGAGGCGCACCACCTGCCGCAGCCGACTGTCCATCGCATCACGGCGCGGCTGGACGAAGCAAACGTGCAGTACGCGGTGTTCGGCGTGCACGAGGTGGTTGCGTCGGACGACATGCCGCTTTCCCGCGCGAAGGTGGTCATCGGCACATTCCTGAACCGCGCGGGCGGGCGCACCGCTTTCCGTAACCGGAAACAGGGCATCGACGCGGTGATTCAGGACTGCGTGAAGGTGGTCGTTTTCTCGCAGAATCTGCCGCTGCTGGATGATTTGCGTGCGTTCGTGCGCGATAGTTGCCCCGATGCGGATGTGACGAGCAGCTGGTGGGACAACATTGAGATTGTACCGCGCAGCGCCAGCAAGGGCAGCGCCCTTCAGACGCTCGCGAAGTCGCTGAATATCCCGATGGACGAAGTGATGGTGTTCGGCGACAGCGACAACGATTTGAGTATGCTCAAAGCGGCGGGCGTTTCCGTCGCGATGGGCAACGCAAACGAGCGTGTGAGGGCATCCGCACGATTTGAGACGCTAACAAACGATGCGCAAGGTGTGGCTGCCGCCATCCACGCCATCGTGTTTGGCGAGGACGTGCCGGGCGTCATCCGCAAGCGGTAACTATGCGCCCATCCCCTGCCGAAGCGCAAGCATCCGCCCGAACAGCCCGATTCCCTCCAGTTTCAGCTGGGCGGACAGGGCTGTTTTGCTGTCCTGATTCTCCAGATTGCCCCTGATCTGCGCCCACGCGTCCGACAGCGCCAGCAGCTCCTTGATCGGCGACGGCGGATTGCGCCCGAAGCGCTCCTGCGCCGTCTGCCGCCATAGCGTCATCTGACCGTCGAGCGCTGTTATCTGCTCCTGCGCTTCCGTCAGCGTCAGTTCGCCCGCATCCAGCAGGGACGCGGTGTCCCGCAGCGTCCGCGCGGCTTGCAGCAGCAGCGTGAACCCCGCCTCGGCAACATCCACCTGACCTGCCATGCCTTTGAGCCGGAGCTGCAATTCCGGGCATGTCCAGCGATAGAGGTACGTCTCGATACGCTGATTTTCGCCCAGCCGCTGCCGCACGGATGCGGCATCTGTCTCCGTGCCGTAGCAGGCAATGAAAACGCGCCACTTTTCGCCGTCCTCGACAACCGCGCCCGGTGCGCCGCGGTCGCTGAGCAGTTCCGCTTTCTCCCGCGCGGCATCCTCGTTGGAGAAAACGCCGGTCTGGATGGCGTACCACGTTTCCGCCGCGAGCGTGATTTCCCGCGAGACGACTGTCTGGTCATAGGCGGCGGCAATCGGCGTGGCGGTCGGCTGCGCAATCGTCTCCGCCGTCAAGTGCGACGCGGCGTTGCGAGAGAGAGTCAGCGCACCCGCCGCAAAAATCAGCAGCGTCAGTACAATCATGCGCCCCAGCCGCCTGCGCGCCATCTGCTGCCGGTAAAGCCGCTGTTCCACGCGTCCCATGTTCTTCGCCTCCACTTCCTTGGGTCTGGCAGACGATATGCCCGCGCGGAAGCGAAAATGACTTGCGCTTTTCGGCAAAATGTGCTACCATAGGAGCAAGAATCGAAGCAAGAACCCACAGGAGGACAGCACATGCGATACCACATCGACACCATTCCGGTCTGGGACGCGGCGAAAATTGACGGCGAGTGCCTGCTCTGCGCCCTGCAGCGCCGGGTGGAACTGCAGCAGATTGAATATTCGCTCGGCGCGTCGGTCATGGAGCCGGACGTGCGCATTCAGGTGAACAAAAAGGGCTTCTGCCAGCACCACCAGCGGATGCTGTTCAAGGGCGACAATCGGCTCGGCCACGCGCTGATGCTCGAATCGCACTTGACGGAGACGCGCGGCAAATTAAACAAAGCGTTCAACGACATCCGCAAAGCCGCCAGCGGCAATTCGTCCTTTCTCGACCGTCTGTCCGGCAAAGCGCCGTCACCCGCCAAGGCGATGGAAGCCGCCGTGCAGGAGCTTGACGCGCTGTGCAGCACCTGCATCGTCTGCAACGCGATTGAGGACAACATGAACCGCTACCTGCACACATTTTTCCACCTCTACCAGAATGATTCGGAATTCCGCAAGCATTTTGCGCAGAGCAAGGGGGTCTGCCTCCCCCACGCGGTGCAGCTGCTCAAACTCGCGCCGCAGGAGCTGCCAAGCCGCGAATTATCCGCCTTTGCCGACCTCCTCTGCAAGCTGGAAACTGAGGCGTTCGACCGCATTCAGGGTGACGTGAGCTGGTTCATCAAGAAATTCGACTACCGCTTTCAAGCCGAGCCGTGGAAGGACAGCCGCGACGCGGTGGAGCGCAGCGTCAACAAGCTGCGTGGCTGGTGCGTCGGGAAAGAGCCGAATCCGGAAGAGAAGTGATATTGAAGCACTTCCGATTTTGTTAAAACAAGAGAGGAGGATTTCTATGCCTGTTCCTAAATATGACGAGTTAATGAAGCCTTTGCTGATGGCAGTAAAAGACGGTCAGGTCTACAAAATCAAAGATGCCAATGCCGCATTAGCGCAGCAGTTAAATTTATCGGCAGAAGACCTCGCGGAAATGCTGCCCAGTGGCAGACAAACCGTGTATAAAAACAGGGTCGGATGGGCAAAGACCTATCTAAAAAAAGCCGGACTTCTTGACAGCCCGGCGCGCGCAACCATTGTCATTACAGAGGCTGGCAAGAAGGTTATCGCCGAGAACCCCGACAAAATCGACTCTAAATATCTGGAGAAGTTTCCATCATTTGCTCACTTTATTTCACTTTCCAATTCAGCAAATGATAGTGATTTGACACCAATGATTTCAAGGTCGCCTGATCTTACGCCAGATGACCAGCTCGAAAATGCATATAAGCAGATAAATACGACCCTTGCTTCCGATTTATTGAGTGAAATTCTAATGATTTCGCCATATAAATTTGAGAAGTTCGTGATTGACCTTCTGTCAAAAATGGGATACGGAACTGTTGCTTACGGGAGTCACGCAACTGCCGCTTCCGGCGATGACGGCATTGATGGCGTTATCATGGAAGACAAACTCGGCTTCTCCCTGATTTATATGCAGGCGAAAGAATGGGCACCGGACAGGGTTGTTGGTCAGCCGGAAATTCAGAACTTTGTAGGTGCGATTGCAGGAAAACATGGCGATGGACTTTTCGTAACAACAGCTACGTTCTCAAAAAAAGCGAAGGATTACGCCAATACACATCACATTATTCTGATAGACGGTGAAAAACTTGCTAATTTGATGATTGAGCACAATTTCTGCGTATCAACCCGAAAAACGTTTGAAATTAAAGAAATGGACACGGATGCCCTGAATGAATATCAAGGGGATTAACCCGCTGCAGAAAGTAAAAACTGATTAATATGCATCTTTGCATTAACAAAAAGCATCCCGCCTGATTTTCTCCAGACGGGATGCTTTTGTTACGGATTGATTTCCGGCGCGTTTTCCGGGTCGAAGCGCTCCAATTGAACCTTCGCTTCCTCAAAAATATCCAGCGAGAAGGAGTCCGGGTAGCCCTCCTGATACACGACGCGGCGGATACCGGCGTTGATAATCATCTTTGCGCAGACGCTGCACGGCTGGTGCGTGCAGTAAAGCGTCGCGCCGTCGATGGAAACGCCAAGTTTCGCCGCCTGAATAATGGCGTTCTGCTCCGCGTGGATGGCGTAACAGAGTTCGGCGCGCGTGCCAGACTGAATGCCGAGCCGGTCGCGCATACACTCGCCGCGCTCGCGGCAGGTTTTGAGGCCCGCCGGCGCGCCGTTGTAGCCCGTCGTCATGATGCGCTTGTCCTTCACAATGACGCAGCCGATGCTCCGCCCCGGACGGTAGCAGCTTGTCCATCCGGCGATGACGTGCGCCATTTCCATAAATCGGCTGTCCCACTTGTCCATACTCGTTTCCTCCTGCATGTTTGTTCCCCATTATATCGGCTTTCGCGGGTTCTGTCAAGTTTTTCAGCGGCGGCGCATAAGTTTGCGGGCAAAGGAGGCGCTTTTATGCCCCAGACCCTCAAAAAACAGGCGCTTACGCTGACCATTGCGAACGGCTTCACGCGTGGGCTTGGATTCCTCTTCCGCCTGATGACGGCGCGGCTGATGGGTGCGGAGGCCATCGGCGTGATGGAGCTTTCCGCATCCGCCGCGATGCTGGCGTTGACACCCGCAACCGCCGGACTGCCGACCGCCATGAGCCGCATGACCGCGCGCCCAAACGCCGATCAGCACGCCGTCCTGCGCGCGGGGCTTTCACTCAATCGGCGGATTGCGCTGGTGATGATGCCGCTGCTGTTCCTGCTTGCGCCGGGGATGGCGTGGCTGCTCAGCGACTTTCGGACGCTCCCCGCGATTCTCATCAGCATTCCCGCCGTGTTTTTGCTGGGCTGCTGCGCCGTGTACAGCGGGTGGTTCTACGGCCGCGGCGATATGCTCACGCCCGCGCAGTGCGAATGCAGCGAGCAAATTGTGCGATTCGTCGGAAGCCTTGTGCTGCTGCTGATTTTCACGCGGTCGCCGCTGTCCGTCCGTGCCGCGCTGCCGGGTTTTGCCGGGATTCTGGCGGGTATCTGCGTTTGGATGATGTTCCGCCGCCGTGCGCCGCTGCCGCCGGGTGTGCCATCCGCCGATTTGCGCCGTGAGCTGCTGGCGTTATCCGCCCCAACCGCCGTTTCGCGCCTCTGCCAGACGTGCCTGCGGATGCTGACGGCAGTGCTGCTGCCGCTGTGCCTGCGGCAATCCGGGCTGACCGCGTCCGCCGCGACCGCGCAGTTCGGGCTGCTGAGCGGGATGGCGATGCCGCTCATCATGGCGCCCGGCGTCATCACCAGCGCCATGTGCATGGTCGCCGCGCCCGCCGTGTCCCGGCAGGAAAGCAACCGCGTCCGCCTGAAACGCACCATGCGGCAGTTGCTGCTGCTGGCGGGGCTGATTGGCTGCCTGTCCTCGTGCGTGCTGTTTCTCTTCGCGCAGCCGATTTCGATGCTGCTCTATGGCGAACCGGCGCTGACGGGTGTGCTGATGGCGCTCTCCCCGCTGTCGATGCTGTTTGCTATCCAGCAGGTGCAGTTCGGGCTGGTGACGGGCTTGGGCGTTCAGCGGCGCGCGATGCCGGGTACCATTGTTTCCTCCGCGCTGACGCTGGTGGTCATGAGCGTCCTCTGTCCGATGCCGAGCGTGCGGATTTTCGGCGCGGTGCTGGCGATGCTGGCAGGCAGCCTCGTGCGCGTGATTTGGAACGCCGCCGTGCTGCAATCAGCGAAGCGGGCGGCGTAATCCTTTCGGATAGTGGTTCTTCATCTGCCCGTCGGAGATTTTGCCCCAGCCGAGCGGAATGCCGTCGCAGCACGCAAGTGCCCAGCCTTTTCCATCCGCCGGGAGCGTCTCACCCGCCTGATAGCGGCGCGCATCCTCCCGCGTGAGTTCCACACGCGGCACATCCGGCGGAAAGATACTCATCGCCCACGCGTGGTCGGGCACAAACAGCTTCTTCTGCACTGTGCCAAGCTGCAAGCCGCAGCGGACGACCTGAATGCCGTCGCAGACCGGACGGTCGGGCAGACAGCTTAGCGTCACCGATTCGTCGCGGCTGCGTCCGGGCTTGCCGCTGCCGGTGCGCATCACGTTCGCGCTCGCCGTCGGGCAGAACGTATGCAGGGCTTGCAACGCTTCCTTGCTCGGCGCATCCTTCTCTGGCGCTTTCTGCCAATTACAGGGCGCATCGCCGTGCTTGCGCAGGAGGGCGACGAAGTGCCCCTCTCCCTTCATGCGGTGCGGATAGCACGTCAGCATCCCGTCCGGCGCATCTGCTCCGGGCAAGGAGAAGGCTTCCAGCGAGAAATCCGCGTGGCGCGACAGGAACGCATCCACCGTATCCTCGTTTTCCGTGCGGTTCATTGTGCAGGTGGAATAGACTATACGCCCGCCGGGACGAAGCATTTCCGCCGCGCGGTCGAGGATTTCCGCCTGCCGCTTGGCGCATCCGGCGGGGCTTTCGGGCGACCATTCCGCGCGTGTCTCCGGATGACGGCGGAACATGCCTTCGCCGGAACAGGGGGCATCCACCTGAATCGCGTCGAATGCCTCCGGCCAGCGCTGCGCCAATTGGTCAGGATAGGCGCTGACGACGAGGGCGTTCGGGATGCCCATGCGCTCGATATTCTGCGAGAGGATTCTCGCGCGCTCCCAAACGGGCTCATTGCACACCAGCACGCCCTGTCCGCCCATACGCAAGCCGCTCTGCGTTGATTTTCCACCCGGCGCGGCGCACAAGTCCAGTACATGCTCCCCCGGCTGCGCGTTCAGCACGGCGGCGGGCAGCATCGCGCTCGGCTCCTGCAAGTACCACGCGCCCGCTTCATGCAGCACGTCCGCGCCGGCGGTCGAGGTCAGTGCGAGGTAATGCCCGTTTTCCTCCCACGGGACTCTTTCGCCGCAGTCCTCCGGCAGCCGCGTCGGGCGCTTCCACGGATTCACGCGTAGACCGCGCTGATACGGCTCGTCATATGTACGCAAAAAGGCGGCCATTTCGCCTTTCAGCTGTGCCGCCATTTGGGATAAAAACGCCTGTGGAAGCTCGGTCATGCCTGTCCCCCCGGTATATTGTCATGATATTGATTTTTGTCCTGCGCAATTGTCAGCGGCGGCGGGGTCAGCTCCGTCTGCGTTGTGCCGAAATGTGCGCGCCGGGCAGGAATCACCCGCTTGCGGCGCGTCGCCGCGGTGCCTTCCCGCTTGGGTGCGGACTTCGGCTTTTGCGTATGCTGCACCACCTGCTCCTCTTCGATCATTGTGCCGTCAGCATAAATCAGGTGGCGGCCCGTCGGCGTGCGGCGCGCACGCTTAGGCAGAAAGCGTGTCCAGAAGTTTCCCCAGACACGGTACGGCTGCCAGCGGATCAGGTAGACCAGAAAGTCCATCACGACGCCGAAAATGCACAGGAGGATGACCAGCGGCAGCCAGTTGCGCATCGCCCAGCCAAGCAGACCGCCGTGGCTGTCGCTCGTCACCATGTTCCAGAGCCACTGCGCTGTCCCGCGAATCCACCCCAGCAGGAAATTGAACAGCGCGTTGATGAAACTGCCCACAATGGTCATCCTCCTCCACTATTTTCTGCCTTCGCCTGCGCATCTTAGCTCATTCTCATTTGGAAATAGTGTTACTCTACGGTTATCGTAACGCTCACATTTCCCGGCACGACCTCGACCGAGATTTCCTCGTCCTCGTCCGCATCAATGCGGCAGAGCACAGGCAGACTGTACGTCCCCGGCGCAAGCCCGGACGCATCGCATACCAGCCGAATATCGCGGCTTTGCAGCGCGTTCAGCCAGTTTTGCGGCGCGGTAATCATCACCGAGGCATTCACGCGGCTCATGGAGGCGTTGTAGCCCGCTTCCAAGCCTTCAATCTGAATCGGCAGGTTCGTGAAACTCTTCGACTTCAGCACCGGCCCGATTTCAATCGTCACGTTGACGTAGGTGGCGCTGACGTATTTCAGTTCTGGCACGCTGCTCAATCGGACGCGCTGCTTGACCGAATCGGACAAGCCGGACACGTCGATGGTTGCATCCGTAAACAGCGCGTCGATTTCCGCCATCTCGCTTGACCAGCCCGCCACCGTGATGTTCTCCGGCGTCATGCTGATTTTCTTGATTTCGTAGCCTTCCTTCGGTGTGCCTTGAATCAGCCCGGTCTGGGAAAGTTCGAGCGTTTTCATGGCGTACATGGTCTGCTCCACAATCACGCTGTCCAGCAGCACCGACTCGCTCGTCACTTCGAGCAGGTCACTTTCAATCGCGTTGTTGTTCTCGTCCAGCAGCGTATACGCCAGCGCCTTGCGAATCGTGCCCTCGCGCTGGGGCAGGTTGTTCAGCTCCAGCACAACTTCGGCGCGGACAATTTTGTCCACCATCGACTTCGGGCCGCTGATCGTCACCGTCGGCGGGTCGAGCGTCGCCGCACCCGCGTAGTAGCCATCCGGCGCGCTTCCGACCGTCTGCACGGACACGGGGATGCGGAAGCGGGTGATGTACTCTTCCACATCAATTGTCACGGTAGACGGCTGAATCGAAGAAACCGTGCCGTAAGTGCTGGAATTGGTGGACAGAATGCGGATTTCCTGCTCCCCTGCCGCCGAAATGCGGGAGAGGTCAATGCGGACGTTGTAGTTCGTCGCCTTAGCGTTGGCGTACTGCATCTGCGGCACGTCGGCGGTAAGGGAGACGTCACCAAGGAGGCTGGTCAAATCGCTGGTGACAATGAAGCCGTTGCGCTTGACGGATTCTTCACCCGAAACAGACACGCTGACACTGGAGAAGTGCTTTTCGCGCGTGAGTGTCGGGTCTTGGGTAATCAGCCCGCCCCAGAGAATGATGGCCAGCAGGAGCGCAAGCAGCTTTGTCGGCCAATTGTGGATGAAAATCCGCTTGAGACCGTCCAGCAGCATCGTCAGGCGCGGGTCACGCTTCTTCTGCGGCTTTGCGGAAGGGGTCTGCGTCATTTGGCACCCTCCTTTCCCTTGCGGCGCACGAGCATGGACAGCAGACGCTGATGCGGCTTGCGGACATAGATGCCCTCCAGAATCGTCCGCAGCGACTTCGCGTCAAGGTGGCGGGTGAGCTTGCCGCCCTTCGCCATCGAGATGATGCCTGTTTCCTCGGAGACAATCAGCACAATCGCGTCCGTCGTTTCGGACACGCCGATAGCGGCGCGGTGGCGCGTGCCGAGGTCATGGCTGATGCCGCTGGCTTCCGTCAGCGTGAGGATGCTCGCCGCGCTCATCACACGCTCGCCGCGGATGACGACGGCGCCGTCATGCAGGGGCGTGTTCGGCTCGAAGATGTTTTCCAGCAAGCCGGAGGTGATCCGCGCGTCGATGCCGATGCCGTTCTCGATGATGTCCTGCAGGCCTGTTTTCTGCTCAAAGACAATCAGCGCCCCCACATGGCGGCGGCTCAAATCCTGCAGGCAGCGGATGATTTCGTCGATAATGCGCGTCGCCTCATCTTTATCGGTGTCGCGCCGCTTCGTCTCAATGCGCGCGCCGCGGCCAATCTGCTCCAATGCCTTGCGCAGTTCCGGCTGAAAGAGGATGACCAGCACCAGCGCGCCGTTGTTCACCACGCTCATCAGCAGCCAGTTCAGTGCCGTCAGCCCGAAGAGGTTGCTGATGCCGACGATGAGCAGCAGCATGGCAAGCCCCTTCAAAACAGCGCTGCCCCGCGTGTCGCGGGTGAGCATCAGCAGTTCATAGATAATAATGGCAACGATGAGAATATCAGCGATATCGGAAAGACCGGGGCGGTTCAGCACGTTCCAGAAAAAGGTCTCCAGCGTCTGCAAGAACGTTGTCACGCCAGCTCCGCCTCCTTTAGCATCTTGAATGATTTCATGCGTTCTGCTTCTCCATTATACAACAAATTGCCGCGAATATGAATGCCTTTTCACAAATTTTCCGTGAAGCATCCGTGAACATTCAGAACACCCCACAGTGCAGATAACGAATGAAGCAGCCGCTTTCTTCCCGATGGGCGGAAAAAACATGAAAAAAGGGAAACGCAGCCGCTTTGACGGCATACTTTCCCCTTTCCCCAAATCACCGTGCCCTCTTCAAGGCGAAAATGGTTACAGATTGCCGCCGTTCCAGCCCCAGAAGCCGATTTCTTCATACGTCACATAGATGCGGTCGCTGTCAATGTCCAGTTCTTCGCGCAGGATGTCCGTCAGCGCCTCGGTCAGCGCGGCGTAATCCTCCTCCGTCGCAGATCCGCCGAAGAGCTTCACTTGGCAGATGGCGCAGGGGGCGTCCGTGCCCTTGAAGTACATTGCGGCATTGTCGCGGAAAGACAGCATCAGCCAGCTTTCCGTCTTGCCGGGGATTTTCTCAATGGCATCGCCCATGCGATCCTTGATGACCTGCTCTTTTCGTCCGGGGATGGACACGTTGGAGGTCGTTTCTATGTAAGGCATAACAGTTCCTTTCATTCATATCGGCATTATCGCCGTTTCCGCCCCGCAAGCAGGGCTTCGGATGAAATATTCGATGTTCAGACGCTCAATTCCTGCTTTTCGCCCAGCAAATCTGCATTTTCCGCCAGCAGCGGACGAATCACGTCGCGCAGGTACTCTTCCACCTGCTCGCAGCTTCGGCCCGTGAACTGCTCGGGACGCAGAATCGCTTCCACTTCCTCGCGGGTAATCATGAACGCCGGGTCAGCGCAGATACGATCGATGAGGTCGTTCTTGCCGCCCTCTTCCTTCACCACGCGCGCCGCCGCCTGCGAATGCACGCGCAGCTTCTCATGCAGCTCCTGACGATTGCCGCCCTTCTTCACCGCGTCCATCATGATGTTTTCCGTCGCCATAAACGGCAGTTCGTTCATCACGCGCGCGCGCACTACCTTGTCGTACACCACCAGCCCGTCGCACACGTTCATCATGATGTTCAGGATAGCATCCACACCGAGGAACGCCTCCGCGACGGCAATGCGCTTGTTCGCGGAGTCATCCAGCGTGCGCTCGAAGAATTGCAGGGAGGATGTCATTGCCGTGTTCAGCGTATCGACGCAGACGTAGCGCGCCAAGGCGTTGATGCGCTCGCAGCGCATGGGGTTGCGCTTGTAGGGCATGGCAGACGAGCCGATTTGGCTCTTCTCGAACGGCTCCTCCATCTCCTTGAAATTTGCCAGCAGACGCAGGTCATAGGCGAACTTGCTTGCGGACTGCGCAATGCCGCTCAGCACGGAAACCACCTGATAGTCCATCTTGCGGGAGTACGTCTGCCCGGACACCGGCACGACCTTGTCAAAGCCCATCGCCGTGGCAATATCCTGCTCAACCGCCTTGATTTTCGCGCTGTCGCCGCCAAACAGCTCCATGAAGGACGCCTGTGTGCCCGTCGTGCCCTTGCTGCCCAGCAGCGCCAGGGAGGACAGGCGGTGTTCCAGCTCGCAATAGTCCATGTACAATTCATTCAGCCACAGCGTCGCGCGCTTGCCGACCGTCGTCAATTGGGCGGGCTGCAAATGCGTGTACGCCAGCGCGGGCATGTTCTTGTACTTATCCGCGAAATTCGCCAGCAGGTTCATCACGTTGAGCAGCTTGCGGCGCACGACCTGCAAGCCCTCGCGCATGATAATCACATCGGTGTTGTCACCCACATAGCAGGACGTCGCGCCCAGATGGATGATGCCCGCCGCCTTCGGGCACTGCAGACCGTAAGCGTAGACGTGGCTCATCACGTCGTGGCGGCACTCCTTCTCGCGGCGCTGCGCATCGTCGTAGTTGATGTCGTCCGCGTGGGCTTCCAGCTCGGCAATCTGCTCGTCGGTAATGTCCAGCCCCTGCTTCTTTTCCGCCTTCGCCAGCGCAATCCACAGCTTCCGCCAGGTGCGAAACTTGTTGTCCTCGGAGAAGATGAACTGCATCTCCTTGCTGGCATAGCGGGTCGAAAATGGGCTGATATAGCTGTCATGAGGCATAATGCTTTCCTCCGATTTCATTTCAAAGGGTGATTTTCCGCGCCAATTCCAGCGCCAGATACGCCGCACGGTCTTTTTCATCCAGCTTGGCATGGGTGGACAGGCTGCGCGGATCCCACTGCTCGCGGTCAAGGTTATCGCCCGCGTAGAAAAACTCGAACACGTCGATTCCACGGAACTGCGCCAGCGCCATCAGCGCCGAGCACTCCATATCCACGCAGACGCACCCCTGTGCCTTGCGCAGTGCCACCTTCGCGCGGGTTTCGCGGTAGAAGGCGTCCGTCGTCCACACTTTGCCTTCGGTGAAGTCCACGCCCGTTTCGCGCAGAATCGTCTCGAACGCCTCGCGGTATTTCGGATTCGCCGGAATCTCGTCCGACGGCGGCGCGTAGTGGAAGCTCGTGCCTTCGTCGCGCACGGCGGCGGTCGGGATGATGATGCCGCAGTCGCGAATCTGCTGATTCAGCACGCCGCAGTTGCCGAATACGACGAACCGCTTCGCACCCAGCGCGTGCAGCTCTTCCAGCATCGCCACGCAGGACGGCGCGCCGACCATCGCCAGCGCAAACGTCAGCGGCGTCCCCTGCCACAAACCGCGGTAAATGGGGTATTTCGCGTTCGCGTCGCCGAGTTCGGCAAGCACGCGCACATCCGCCGCCATATCCAGCATCCGCTCGAACGTGACGTGCGAAAAGCAGCTGACGACCGTCTCCGGCAAATCCGGCACAGGCGAAAAGAGCATATCGGGGTTGATGACTGCTTGGCGCGACGCATCAAAATCCGTCAAAAGCATGGTGATTCCCTCCTGCCGCCGTTTGCCCTCTATCATAGCAGATTTTGCGGCAAAAGGCAACAGGAGGGACAAGATTCATTCGTTACAGGCGGAAGTAATCCACGCCGCCCTCAAACAGCGGCTGATACTTGTCGCCGGGTACATTCTTGTAGAGATTTTCGCCGCTGCGCTCGGTGTGACCCATCTTGCCCAGCACGCGGCCGTCCGGGCTGGTGATGCCCTCGATGGCGAAATAGCTGGCGTTGGGGTTGAAACGCATATCCATCGACGGTGCGCCGGACAAATCCACATACTGCGTGGCAATCTGCCCGTTCGCCGCAAGCTGACGAATCAGCGCTTCCGGGCCGACAAACCGGCCTTCGCCGTGGCTGATGGCGACCGTGTGAATGTCATCCACCTTGCAGCGGGACAGCCACGGGGATTTATTCGACGCAATGCGCGTGCGGACGAGCATCGACTGGTGACGGCCGATTTCGTTGAACGTCAGCGTCGGGCACTGATCGGACGTGTCGATGATTTCGCCATACGGCACAAGCCCCAGCTTAATCAGCGCCTGGAAGCCGTTGCAGATGCCCAGCATCAGGCCGTCGCGGCGCTGGAGCAAATCATGCACCGCGTCCTTCATGGCAGGATTGCGGAAGAACGCCGTGATGAACTTCGCCGAGCCATCGGGTTCGTCGCCGCCGGAGAAGCCGCCAGGCAGGACAATCATCTGGCTGCGCGCAATCATGCGGCTGGCCTCGGCAATCGACTGGGTAATGGCTTCAGGCGTCAGGTTGTTGATAACGAGGATTTCCGCCGCGCCGCCTGCGCGCTCGACCGCCCGCGCGGTGTCGTACTCGCAGTTCGTGCCGGGGAAAACCGGGATGAACGCCAGCGGCTTGACCGTCTTGACGGCGGGCACGGGGTAGGTTTCCGCCGAATAGGAGAACTTCTCCGTCGTTTCGCCGGTGTGACCGCGGTAGGAGAACACCTTGTCCAGCTTGCCCTCGTAGATTTCCTGCATGGCGGTCAAATCAATGCGCTCGCCCTCGTATTCCAGCACCCACTCCGGCACGGTGTCGCCCACCTTCACGCCGAGGTCGATATCTTCGGTGCATTCCAGCAGCATCGCGCCGATCTGCTGCGCGAAGAGATTGCCGTCGTAATCATCGTCGATACGCGTGCCAATCTGATTGCCAATTCCCATCTTGAACAGGCCTTCCGCCACACCGCCCAGACCCAGCGCCCACGCGGAAACCACTTTGCCCGCGCGAATGGCGGACAGAACGGCATCATAATTCGCGGTCAGCGCGGCGGTGTCATGCGGATCGCAGGAGACAAGGCGGATGGCGTGCCCCGCTTCCTTGAATTCGGGCGAAATGACCTCGCTCGCCTTGCCGGGGGCAATCGCGAAGGAGCAGAGCGTCGGCGGAACGTCCATCTTCTCGAACGTGCCGGACATGGAGTCCTTGCCGCCAATCGCCGCGATGTTCAAATCCAGCTGCGCATCCAGCGCGCCCAGCAGCGCCGCGAACGGCTTGCCCCAGCGCGTGGGGTCAGCGCCCATGCGCTCGAAATATTCCTGAAAGGTCAAATACGCCTGCTTGTAGTCAAAGCCCGCGCAGACCAGCTTCGTCACGCTTTCGATGACCGCCAGATAGCTGCCCTCATACGGCGACTGCGACAGGATTTCCGGGTGCATCCCGTACGCCATGCCGGACACGGTGTCCGTCACACCATGACGAACCGGCAGCTTTGCGACCATCGTCTGGTTCGGGGTCAGCTGATATTTGCCGCCGAAAGGCATCAAGACCGTCGCCGCGCCGATGGTAGAATCGAACCGCTCGCTCAAGCCCTGCTTGGAGCAGATATTGAGGTTGCCAAGCATATCCGCCAGCTTCTCCGTCACCGTATCGCCCGCAAACTCGTAAGGCTTGACATCATCATCCGGGACAGACGCAGTCGTATGCTTCTCCGCGCCGTTGGAATTGAGGAACTCGCGGGACAAATCGACAATCGTCACGCCCTTCCACGTCATGCGCAGACGGGGTTCGGCGGTCACTTCCGCCACGACGGTCGCTTCAAGGTTCTCGCGGTTTGCCGCCGCAAGGAACGCGTCAACATCCTCCGGCGCAAGCACAACCGCCATCCGCTCCTGCGATTCGGAAATCGCCAGCTCCGTGCCGTCCAGACCGTCGTACTTCTTCGGCACTTTGTCCAAATCAATCAGCAGGCCGTCCGCCAGTTCGCCGATTGCCACGGACACGCCGCCCGCGCCGAAGTCGTTGCAGCGCTTGATGAGCCGGGTGACTTCGCCGTTGCGGAAGAGGCGCTGGAGCTTGCGTTCGGTCGGGGCATTGCCCTTCTGCACCTCCGCGCCGCAGGTTTCGATGGATTCCAGCTTATGGGACTTGGACGAACCCGTTGCGCCGCCGCAGCCGTCGCGCCCGGTGCGCCCGCCAAGGAGGACAATCTTGTCGCCGGGGGCAGGCACTTCGCGGCGGACGTTCTTCTCCGGCGCAGCGCCGACCACCGCACCGATTTCCAGACGCTTGGCGGCATAGCCCGGATGGTACATTTCGTCCACCAGCCCCGTCGCCAGCCCAATCTGGTTGCCATAGGAGGAATAGCCCGCCGCCGCCGTGGTGACGAGCTTGCGCTGGGGCAATTTTCCCGGCATGGTCTGGCTGACCGGAACGAGCGGGTCAGCCGCGCCGGTCACGCGCATCGCCTGATAGACGTAGGTGCGCCCGGACAGCGGGTCGCGAATCGCGCCGCCGATGCAGGTCGCCGCGCCGCCGAAGGGCTCGATCTCGGTGGTTGTGCGTCTCGTTCTTGAACATGAGCAGCCACGGCTCTTTCACGCCGTCCACATCCACATCAATCTTGATGGAGCAGGCGTTGATTTCCTCGCTCACGTCAATGTTGGGGGTCTGCCCGATTTTCTTCAGGTACTTGCCGCCGATGGTCGCGATGTCCATCAGGTTCATGGGGCGTTCGCGGTCACCGTAGACGGTTTTGCGCGCCGCCAAATAGCGCTGGAACGCCTTCTCGACCGCCGCTTTGCGCACATCCACCGCGTCAAGGGTCGTCAGGAACGTCGTGTGACGGCAGTGATCCGACCAGTAGGTGTCAATCATGCGGATTTCGGTCAGCGTCGGGTCACGGTGCTCGGACGCGAAATAATCCCGGCAGAACGCAAGGTCGTCGTCATCCATCGCCAAGCCATACTTCTTGACGAACGCATCCACCTCATCGGCATTCATCGCCGTGAAGCCCGTCAGCGTCTCCACATGGTCAGGCGTGTCGTACTGCTGCTGGAGCGTCGTCTTTTCGCCCAAGTCGGCTTCGCGCGCCTCCACAGGGTTGATGACGTGCTTCTTCACGCGCGCCAGCTCATCCGCCGTGAAATCGCCGTCCAGCAGATACACGCGCGCACTGCGAACCGTCGGGCGGGCGCACTGCCCCACCAGCTGGATGCACTCCTCGCAGGACGCCGCGCGCTGGTCATACTGACCCGGCAGGTACTCCACCGCAAAAACCGCCTTCGCGCTATGCGGAAGTTCCGTGTACGTCACATCCACCTGCGGCTCGGAGAACACGACCGGCAGGCACTTCTGGTACAGCGCGTCGTCGACACCCTCGACATCATAGCGGTTCAGCAGGCGCAGACCCGTGACCGTCTTGATTTGCAGGATATGGCGAATTTCCCACAGGAGCTGCTTCGCCTCCACCGCGTAGGGGGCTTTCTTTTCCACATAAATGCGTTTGACGCTCATGAATGGCTCTCCTTTCGTGATGCCAAGGCGCGCTGACCGATGTCGCGGCGCATGTGCATGTCGGTGAAGGTGATTTTGTCCGCCGCCTGATACGCTTTGTCAATCGCAGCTTCGAGCGTATCCGCCGTCGCGGTGACGCCCAGAACGCGCCCGCCCGCGGTGACAATCTGCCCGTCAATCAGCTTCGTACCCGCGTGGAACACGGTCGCGGTTTTTCCCGCTTCATCCAAGCCGGAAATCGGGTAGCCGCTCTTGTAGCTGACCGGGTAGCCGCCGGATGCCAGTACGACGCAGCACGCCGCGCCAGACGCGAATTCAACGGGTGTATCCGCCAGCGTACCGTCCACCGTCGCGCGCATGATGGTCAGCAGGTCGCTTTTCAGCAGCGGCAGCACCACCTGCGTCTCCGGATCGCCAAAACGGCAGTTGTATTCGATAACCTTCGGGCCTTTGGGCGTCATCATCAGACCGAAATACAGGCAGCCCGTGAAAGTGCGCCCCTCGGCGTTCATGGCGGCAATCGTCGGCAGGAAGATTTCGTCCATGCAGCGCTGCGCCAGTTCGGGCGTGTAGCAGGGGTTGGGGGCAATGGTGCCCATGCCGCCGGTGTTGAGGCCCTCATCGTGGTCAAGCGCGCGCTTGTGATCCATGCTGGACACCATCGGCTTGACCGTTTTGCCGTCGGTGAACGCCAGCACGCTGACTTCCGGGCCGGTCAGGAACTCCTCGATGACGACCCGCGCGCCGGACGCGCCGAACTTCGCTTCCTTCATCATGGACGCGACGGCTTCCACGGCGCTTTCGCGGTCGGGGCAGATGAGCACGCCCTTGCCAAGCGCCAGACCATCCGCCTTGACGACGATGGGCATATCCGCCGTCTGCAAATACTTGACCGCCGCGTCATAATCGTCAAACGTCTCATACGCCGCCGTCGGAATGCCGTACTTCTTCATCAGGTTCTTCGAGAACACTTTGCTGCCCTCGATAATCGCGGCATTCTTGCGCGGGCCGAACGCGGGAATCCCCTGCGCTGCCAGCGCATCCACCATGCCGAGGCACAGCGGGTCGTCCGGCGCGACGATGACGAAATCCACCTTGTTCTCCGCCGCCCAGCGGACGATGCCGTCCACGTCCGTCGCCTTGAAGGGCAGGCAGGTCGCAATCTGCGCAATGCCGCCGTTGCCGGGCGCGGCGTACAGGGCCGTCACTTCCGGGTTTTCCTTGATTTTCAGCGCGATGGCGTGTTCGCGTCCGCCGCCGCCGACGATGAGTACCTTCATCTTGCTTCCCTGACCTTTCTGAATGCAATCAATGGTGGAACAGGCGCATATGCGTGAAGCACATGACCATATTGTACAGGTTGCAAGCGTCAATCACGTTATCATCGCGAATCGAACCGCCGGGCTGGGCGACGTAGGTCACGCCGGAGCGGTGCGCGCGCTCGATGTTGTCGCCAAACGGGAAGAACGCATCGCTGCCCAGCGCAACGCCGGTCTGCTGATTCAGCCACGCGCGCTTTTCTTCCTTCGTCAGCGGTTCGGGGCGCTCGGTGAAGAAGCGCTGCCAGCGGCCGTCCGCCAGCACCTCGTCCGGCTCGTCGGAGATGAACACGTCAATCGTGTTGTCGCGGTCGGCACGGGCGATTTTCTCCACGAACGGCAATGCCAGCACACGCGGATGCTGCCGCAGCAGCCAGTTATCCGCCTTCTGCCCTGCCAGACGCGTGCAGTGAATGCGGCTCTGCTGCCCCGCGCCGATGCCAATTGCCTGACCGTCCTTGGCGTAGCAGACGGAATTCGATTGCGTGTATTTGAGCACAATCAGCGCCACAATCAGGTCGCGCTTGGCGTCCTCCGGCAGGTCGTGATTCGTGGTCACGATGTCGTTCAGCAGATTTTCATCAATCACAAATTCATTGCGCCCCTGCTCGAAGGTGATGCCGAACACCTGCTTGTGCTCAATGGGCGCGGGACGGTATGCCGGGTCAATCGTAACAATATTGTAATTGCCCTTCTTCTTCATTTTCAGCAGCGCCAGCGCCTCGTCGGTGTAGCCGGGGGCGATGATGCCGTCGGATACTTCGGGCTTAATCAGCCGCGCGGTGCTTTCGTCACACACATCGCTCAGGGCAATCCAGTCGCCGAAGGAGGACATGCGGTCTGCGCCGCGCGCACGGGCATAGGCGCACGCCAAGGGCGACAGTTCCTGTTCCCCCACGAAGTAAATCTTGCGCAGGGTATCATTCAGCGGCAGACCCACCGCCGCGCCCGCCGGGCTGACATGCTTGAACGACGTCGCCGCGGGCAGTCCCGTCGCGCGCTTGAGTTCGCTGACCAGCTGCCAGCCGTTGAGCGCGTCAAGGAAGTTGATGTAGCCGGGTTTGCCGTTCAGCACGGTCAGGGGCAGTTCGCCCTGCTCCATATAAATCCGCGACGGCTTCTGATTCGGGTTGCAGCCGTACTTCAATTCCAGCTCTTTCATGCCTCTTCCTCCTGATCATGCTTGTTGATGATGATGGTATCGCTGCTGCCGTCCGCCAAGCTGATATAGGAAACGTACAGCGACACCTTGTTGTCCTCATTCAGATTCATCCATGTATCCAGCGCCAGCTGCTCAATGTCGCCGTGCAGCGCCACCTTCTCCGGCTCGCCCGCGAAGGACGGAATCGGATTGCCGTCGCACTGGTAGGTGTGGATGAAATGTCCCTCGCCCGCCTTGGGCTGCGCGTACTCATAGAAATAGCGCAGGACGCTGTTCTCGTCGCCGTCGTCGGACTTGATGATGGACAGCTTGTAGGATGCTTTGCCGTCCGCGACGCGCACCAAGCCGCTGATGCGGGGCGTCCAGTTCGGGCGGTCGTCCTCGAACGTGCGGGTACGCAGCGCGTCCTCGAACGTCTGCCCATTCTGCATGAAGTCGTAGACCGTGTCGGTCTGGTCGCCGTTGGTGACGATGGTATATTCGCCGCCCGGCAGCGCACGGACAGGCGCGTAGATAATCAGATGCGGGTCGGTCATCAGGCTTTCGTCGTGCGCCTTGGTGATGATGCCGTCGTCCGTCTCCTCAAAAATGCGGTTGCGGCTGTTGACGCTGCGGCCCATGATAAAGTAGACAATCACGGCATATTCGCCGCTTTCGTCCACGCCGAGACAGATGCCGCGCCCCGGATAGGTGTTATTGCTCAGCACGTCGTTCAATTCCTGCTTCTTCATTGCCTTTCCTCCCGCTTTTTTTGCGATTTCGCCTGCCACCTGCTCCAGCGCCTGCGGCAGCAGAATCCACTCCGCCTGCTCCATCACGCGCCGCTGCAAGGTTTCCGGCGTGTCGCCCGGCAGCACTTCAACGGCTTTCTGCGCGATAATATCGCCGCCGTCGGTAATTTCGTTGACAAAATGCACCGTCGCGCCCGTGACCTTCACGCCGCGTTTAAGTGCCGCTTCGTGCACATGGAGTCCATAGAAGCCATCGCCGCAGAAGGACGGAATCAGGCTCGGATGGATGTTCAAAATCCGGTGGTCATACGCGCGGATGACGTTCTCCGGCAGAATCGTCAGGAAGCCCGCCAGCACAACGACATCAATCGCGTTTTCACGCAGCAGGGTCAGCAGACGCTCGCCGTAATCAGCAGGTGCTTCGCCCTTCTCCTTGCGCAGGACGGCATGGACGATTCCGGCATTTTCCGCGCGGGTGAGCGCATAGGCGGATGCGTTTGACGCCACGACGAGCGCCAGTTCCGCGGACGGGATTTTGCCCGCCCGTTTCGCGTCGATGATGGCTTGCAGGTTCGTGCCGCCGCCAGAAACGAGGACAGCTGCTCTTACCACAGTTCCACGCCCTTTTCCCCCGCCACGATTTCGCCCAGCACATACGCGCCGGGTTCGCCGTTCTGGTGCAGGATGTCAAGCGCCTTGTCGGCATCCTCGCGGGCGACGGTAATCGTCATGCCCACGCCCATGTTGAAGGTGTTGAACATGTCGCGCTCCGGGACGCTGCCTTCGCGGGCAATGAGGTCGAAAATCGGCAGCACGCGCACGTCGCTCTTCTTGATTTTCGCGCAGCAGCCTTCGGGCAGGGAGCGCGGAATGTTCTCATAGAAGCCGCCGCCGGTGATGTGGCTGATTGCCTTGGGCTGGATTTCCTTCAGCAGCGCCAGCACGGGCTTGACGTAGATCTTCGTGGGGGTGAGCAGCGTTTCCCAGAGGGACTTGTCCAGCTCCGGATAATTGCGGTTTTCGCCGCCGTTGCCAATCGCGAACACCTTGCGCACGAGCGAGAAGCCGTTGGAATGCACACCCGTGGAGGGCAGCGCCAGCATCACGTCGCCCGGACGAACCGTTTCGCGGTTGATGATGCGCTTCTTGTCCACAATGCCGACGGAGAAGCCCGCGAGGTCGTAATCATCCTCCGGCATCATGCCGGGATGCTCCGCCGTTTCGCCGCCGATGAGCGCTGATTCCGCCTGCACGCAGCCTTCCGCCACGCCCGCGACGATGGACGCGATTTTCTCCGGCACATTCTTGCCGCAGGCGATATAATCAAGGAAGAACAACGGCTTCGCGCCGCAGCAAATGACGTCGTTGACGCACATCGCCACGCAGTCAATGCCGATGGTATCATGCTTGTCCAGCAGCATGGCGATTTTCAGCTTCGTGCCGACGCCATCCGTGCCGGAAACGAGCACCGGCTCTTCCATGCCCGCCGCGTCCAGCGCAAACAGGCCGCCGAAGCCGCCGATGCCCTCGACGCAGCCCGCCGTCATCGTCCGCGCGACATGCTTCTTCATCAGTTCCACCGACGCGTAACCGGCGGTAATGTCAACACCCGCTGCCTTGTAGCTTTCGCTCTCGCTCTTCATCATGGTTGTCTGCTCCTTTGTCGCGTTAGTCGTCATCCTGCACCTTGCCGCCGTGAATGGGCTGGTCGAATTTGTTTTTCTCCGTCACCAGCGGCGGGTCAACCGGGTATTTGCCGCAGAAGCAGCCCTTGCAGAATCCGCAGTGGCTGTCCGCCGCCAGCTTGTCGCACGCCTCCAGGGACAAAAAGCCGATGGAGTCCGCGCCGATGATTTTTCCGATTTCCTCCACCGAATGGTGTGCGGCAATCAGGTTCTCCTTGCTGTCCACGTCCGTGCCGAAGAAGCAGGGGTCGGTGAACGGCGGGGCGGACAGGCGTACATGCACTTCCGTCGCGCCCGCTTCGCGCAGAAGGCGGACGATGCGCGCGCAGGTCGTGCCGCGGACGATAGAATCATCCACCATGACGACGCGCTTGCCCTTGACGGTGGCAGAAATGGCGTTCAGCTTGATGCGCACCGCGTCCTGCCGCTGCTTCTGCCCCGGCTGGATGAATGTGCGCCCGATGTACTTGTTCTTGATGAAGCCGATGCCGTAGGGAATCCCGCTGGTGCGGCTGTACCCAATGGCGGCATCCAGCCCGGAATCCGGCACGCCGATGACCACATCCGCCTGAACCGGATGGTCAAGCGCGAGGAAGCTGCCCGCCCGGATGCGCGCCTCGTGGACGCTGCTGCCGTCAATGACGGAATCAGGACGCGCGAAATAAATGAACTCGAAGATGCACATGCCGTCGTGGCACGCGCCGGGCATTTTATAGGAATGAATCCCCTCTTCGTTGACGACGACGACTTCACCCGCCTCAATATCGCGCTCGAATGTCGCGCCGATGGCATCCAGCGCGCAGCTCTCCGACGCAAACACCACGTCGTCGCCGATTCTGCCCATGCACAGCGGGCGGAAGCCATGCGGGTCGCGGCAGGCAATCAGCTTCGTCGGACTCATGACGACGAGCGAATACGCGCCCTTGATGACCTGCATCGCATTCAAAACCGCCTGTTCAATCGAACCGCACTTCAGGCGCTCCTGCGTGATAATGTAGGCAATCACCTCGGTATCCGACGTGCAGTGGAAAATCGCGCCATTCTTCTCCAGCTGTTCGCGAAGTTCTGCCGCGTTGGTCAAATTTCCGTTGTGCGCCAGCGCCATCGCGCCTTTTTGATGGTTAATCAGCAGCGGCTGGGCATTGGAACGGCTGTGCATCCCCGTTGTACCGTAGCGGCAGTGGCCGACCGCCATCGTGCCCTCGTGGATTTTGCTCAGCGCGTCGCGCGTGAACACCTCCGTCACCAGTCCGTTGTCCTTGTGTGCCTTCATCACGCCATCATCGTTGACGACAATGCCGCAGCTCTCCTGACCGCGGTGCTGCAAGGCATACAGCGCATGATACGTCTCCGCGACGACGCTCTTGTTGGCGGAATCCGCGCGGTAAATGCCGAACACGCCGCACTCCTCGTGCAGCTTGTCAAACGGTGCTTCGTCCCCTTCCGCAAGATAGCAGGCTGACTCCAGCTTGTTCATCTTCATTGCTCCTTCATGCTGACCAGTGTTTGATTACCACACAAGCGCCCCGGACAGTCGATTGCCATCCGGGGTGCAGATATTCTTATTCGCCCATCAGGCGCTTGCGGATTTCGATGTAAGCGTCTTCCACGTTGCCCAAATCGCGGCGGAAGCGGTCTTTATCCAGCTTTTCGCCCGTGCGGGTATCCCAGAAGCGGCAGGTGTCCGGGCTGATTTCGTCCGCCAGCACCAGCTGACCGTCATTCGTGATGCCGAATTCCAGCTTGAAGTCAATCAGCTCAATGTTGACTTCCTTCAAATACGCCGTCAGCAGCTCGTTGATGCGCAGGGCATAGGCGGCAATCTGGTCAAGCACCGGCTTGGAGACCCAGCCCATCGCCATAATATGGTACTCGTTGACCATCGGGTCGCCCAGCTCGTCGTCCTTGTAGCAGTACTCCAGCACAGTCTGCTTGAGCTTCGTGCCTTCAGGCAGACCGAGGCGCTTGGACAGCGAACCGGCGGCGATATTGCGCACAATGACTTCCAGCGGCACGATGTGAACCTTCTTCACCAACGTCTCGCGGTCGGAAATCTCTTCAATGTAATGCGTCGGGATGCCGTTCTTCTCCAGCATCTTCATCAGGAAATTCGTCACGCGGTTGTTGATGACGCCCTTGCCCATAATCGTGCCCTTTTTGAGGCCGTTGAACGCGGTCGCGTCGTCCTTGTAGTCCACCAGCACAACGTTCGGATCATCCGTCGCAAAAACCTTCTTCGCCTTGCCTTCATAGAGCTGTTCGAGCTTCTTCATTGCTGTTTCCTCCTATTATATCACGGTTGTCTGCCGCAACAGTTGATGCTTGCAGATTTAGAATGTTCGTGTTTTGTGTTATTCAACAACCAGCGCCGCATCCTTGGCGATGACCGCATCATGCTGCGCCTTGCGCATCGCCAGCAGCTTTTCCGCCAGGGTCTCGTCTTCGACCGCAAGAATTTGCGCCGCGAGCAGCGCCGCGTTCGCAGCGCCGTCGATGGCAACCGTCGCCACCGGCATCCCGCTGGGCATCTGCACGGTGGATAGCAGCGCGTCCAGGCCGTCAAGCGTCGAGGACTTAACCGGAATACCAATCACCGGCAGCGTTGTCTGCGCCGCGAGTGCCCCCGCGAGGTGCGCCGCCTTGCCCGCCGCCGCAATCAGTACGCCGAAACCGCTTTCCCGCGCGGATGCGGCAAACGCCGCCGCCTCCGCAGGTGTCCGATGCGCCGAATAAACATGCGCCTCAAAGGGAATGCCCAGCTTTTTCAGCTGCTCAAACGCCCCTTTCAGCACCGGCAGATCACTGTCGCTGCCCATGATGACTGCAACTTTCTTCATGAAAGTCGAAACCTCCTTCGCCGTCAGGCAAACAAAAGAGCGCCGCCTGTTCAGTCCCCTGAACGGTGCGCTCCTGCAACTGCTTGTCCCCGGAAAGAAAGAGAACCCATCATAACAGCACCCTTGCACTTCGTCATGACGTTTCCTCCCCCTTCGCCGATTTCCCAGACTGCACATCTCGCGCCGTTTGGGTACACTTTATTGTACCGTATTTTTCCGCCGCTGTCAAGCGTTTTTCCGAACATTTTATGCAAAGTTTTGTTTTCCGTTTGGAATTTGTGTTTTTTCTGCACGCTGATGGCCGATTTTTCCCGCTGCCGCAAAATAAAAAGGAGGAAGTGCCCGTTTGCCATAGCTTCCTCCTACGATAATATTCGTCTTAAAACTTAAAGGTATCTTTCAGCCCCAGCCACTGCTGATCTTTCTCGCTCAAATTCAGCGGCGTGCCGTCCGCCAGCGTGCAGCCATCCGCACTTGCGCTGCCGCGATATTCGCCCTGCACATGCCAGTCGATGCCAATTGTCGGGTCATTCCATGCCAAGCCGCCCTCATCGTTCGGGTGCCAGAAGTCACTAACCTTATAGCAGAATTCCGCTTCGTCGCTCAGCACGAGGAAACCATGTGCAAAGCCTTCTGGAATCAGGAATTGCTTCTTATTTTCCGCTGACAGCGTGACGCCGTACCATTTCCCATAAGTTTCGGAATCGGCGCGCAAATCTACCGCCACGTCGAAGACCGTACCCCGCACGACGCGCACCAGCTTGCAC
>ERZ791801.878-NODE-878-length-24240-cov-3.435352_pt1 | contig 24240 bp, 17 predicted proteins | sample MGYA00510309_ERZ791801 | MGnify/ENA primary metagenome ERZ791801 (study PRJEB30046, sample SAMN00791979) | human gut metagenome | study: EMG produced TPA metagenomics assembly of the A metagenome-wide association study of gut microbiota in type 2...
CATACGGCACTTGCTGATCAGATACTTCTGAACCGCAGGCACTTCCATGCCCGGGATTTCGACTCCGAGATCTCCACGGGCAATCATGACACCATTGGCAATCTCACAGATTTCTTCAATGTGCTCCACACCCGAACGGTTCTCAATCTTTGCAATAATATCAATATCTTCGCCGCCGTTCTCGTCAAGGAATTTACGCATATCCTCGACATCTTTCTTTACGGAGACGAAAGATGCCGCAACGAAATCCACGTCGTTTTTGATACCAAACAGCAGGTCTTTCTTATCCTGCTCACTCAAAAATGCATGATCCATGACCTTGTTCGGAAAATTCATGCTCTTTTTATCCGACACCTCACCTCCGACAAGAACCTTACAGATGGCATCCGGTGCTTTCAGCTTTTCTACTTCCAGAATAATCAGACCATTGTTGATCAGGACATGATCTCCCACCTTCAGATTGTTGATCAGGTTTTTGTAGGTTACGGAAACTCTCTCCTGATTTCCCACAATATCATCTGTTGTCAGTGTAAATGTATCTCCATCTTTTAACGTGATCTTTCCGTTTTCGAAGGTTTTGATCCGGTACTCCGGTCCTTTGGTATCCAGCATGATCGCAATTGGAAGACCTAACGCCTTACGCACTTTTTTGATCGTATCAATCTTCTTCTGATGTTCCTCATGGCTTCCATGGGAAAAGTTTAATCTGGCTACATTCATGCCAGCTTTGCACATCTGTGTCAGTACAGATTCACTCTCACTTGCAGGTCCGATGGTACAAATAATTTTTGTTTTTCTCATAATGCTTGTTCTCCTGTCTCTATCCAAATTTTTGTATCCCCTGAGTTTCATCCTATCACGCACAGACGGGATTTGCGCGGATATACCGCCCGACGATCAGCCGACGCGCCGGTGGAACAAGAAATTTGGGCTTCGAGGTCAGAATTCTCTGTACCAGCAGCCACTGCTGTGTCATATGGCTCACCGGAAGGAAACGAAGCCCGATTCGCCTGACTTGCGGAACAACGGACGGTTTCCCTTCCCTGAGCACTGTCTGGGAAATGCAAAACTCTCCTGCATCATTCAGGTAATCCTCCGCCTGCCGGTTATGCATACTGCTGCTAAGCACATTGACCTTCTGCTGCATTCCACAGGCATCTGCTGCATTCATCTCCACAGGCATGCGAAGCACAAACGCCGCAATGACCACAGCGGAACAGATCAGCACAATATGATGTTTCTTTTTGGTCCGTTTTCCGAAATGCTTATGCATTTGCAATCACATCTGCCAGAGCTTCCATCGCTGGTAGGTCGGACTCTTTCATGGCGGAACGGATCGTTACCATCGGCTCCACAATGGTAATATTTTTCATGGTTTCCAGAATTCCCTTCATCGCTCTTCCGGCCGTCGGTCCCCAGGTACCGTTCTCAATAATACCTACGGTACGGTTCTGGAATGCCTTGGACTGTAAATGATTCAGGAAGTCCTGCATACATGGGAATACCCCGCCATCGTAACTTGCTGCTGCAAGAACCATACGGTCATAACGGAACGCATCTTCCACAACTTCTGCCATATCATCACGGGAAAGATCCATGACAGAAACTTTCTCTACTCCTTTGGCACGCAGCATCTCAGCAAATTTCTGTGCTGCTTTTGCAGTATTTCCATGGATCGATGCATATGCTACAAGAACACCCTTATCCTCCGGCTTATAGCTGCTCCAGGTATCATATAACCCAATGTAATAGCCAAGGTTTTCTTTTAATACCGGACCATGCAGCGGGCAGATCGTCCGGATATCCAGTCCTGCCGCTTTCTTTAACAGTGCCTGTACCGGTGCGCCGTATTTTCCTACAATATTAAAGTAATATCTTCTCGCTTCACAGGCCCATCCTTCCGGATCTTCATAATCCAGTGCGCCGAATTTTCCGAATCCGTCTGCCGAGAATAAAATCTTTTCACTGCTCTCGTATGTTACCATAACTTCCGGCCAGTGTACCATCGGTGCCATATAAAAATTCAGCGTATGGGTACCAAGGGACAAAGACTCTCCTTCTGCCACTGTAATTTTATGGTTCTCATCTACCGGAAGCTCGTCAAAAAACTGTGGAAGCATCTGAAATGTCTTGGCATTTCCCACCAGGGTCACTTCCGGGAAAAGCTCTACCAGACGTCCGATACTTCCGGCATGATCCGGCTCCAGATGGGAAACTATCAGATAATCCACTTTCCGTCCGTCTAATGCGGCCAGCAGATTCTTCTCCCACTGCTCCATGCCCCTGGCATCTACCGTATCCATCAAAGCTACCTTTTCATCAAAAATCAGATAAGAATTATAAGATACGCCATGCGGAACCACATACTGGCTCTCGAACAGGTCAATCGTCTTATCATCTACTCCGATATACTTTACTGCTTCAGAAATTGTTACACTCATTTGTTTCTCCCTCTCTTTTTGTTTTTATTTATGTATTATGATGCATACATATCATTTTCCTCTTCACGCTCTAAATCCTCCGGACTCATATAGCGGCGGAACAGGCGCTCTAAAATAAAATCAAATACAATCGATGCAACTGCCGGAATTACCACAAGCAGTACCGGTATAATATAAATCGACAGAGCCGATGCAATCAAAATCACCAGCAGCAACAGTGACCATGGCAGATGTCTTACCATCAGCAGGAATGCATTTTTCAACGTCTGTTTTACGGTATTTTCAAATCTTGCAATATATGGAAATAAAAATGCGCTCCACATAATCGCAACAGCAATCATAACCAGAAAGAAATAGAAAAATGCGCCCTTCATACTGCCGGTTTTTAATACCTGATAGGTGATATAGGCATCACAGCCCAGAACAATCATAACGGCCAGCCATATAAGATATGGCAGTGTTGCAGCCTTAAAGTTGTCCCTGAACGCTCCGAAAAAGGTTCTTGTGGTATATCCGCGGTCACCGCGGATGGATTTATGTACCGTGTAATACAACGCGGTGGTCGATGCCCCGATCGTAAAAACCGGAATGCAGCAGATCACCCATAAAATGCTGACCCACACGCAGTCCACAAGTTTTCCCAGCATCTGAAATACAATATTATCCCAATTAAATTTCACGCTTATTCCTCCAGTCGCCCAATAATTTCTTCTGCGATTTCTTCTTTTGTTTTTCCATCCGTAGCTACGAGAATGTCTGCAGCCGCCTCATACTTTGGCCGGCGTACTTCCATCAGTTCAGAAATGTATGCAACATTCATATGACCGTTTAAAAGTGGACGGTCCGTACTGTTTTTTACACGTTCGTATATGGTCTGCGGTGTTGCCGTAAGAAATACAACGCTTCCCCCATCCCGCATGCAGTCTACATTTTCCTGTCGCATTGCCACACCGCCTCCACAGGATACGATTGTCGGCTCCTGCTGATTTAGTGACTGGATCAGTTTTGTCTCAAGCTCCCGGAAATAAAGTTCTCCGTATGTTTCAAAAATTTTGCTGATCGGCATTCCCTGTTCTTTTACGATACGCTCGTCCATCTCCACAACCGGATACCCCAGCTTTTGCTTTATCGCACGTGCAATCGTGCTTTTACCGGCTCCCATAAAACCGATCAGGAAAATATTTTTCTTTTCTTTATTCATGAAAAAATTTCTCCTTCACTTCTTCTACCGGCATATCCATACCTGTATATAACCGGAATGCAGCAACTCCCTGCCACAGAAGCATTCCCTTACCTCCAATACAGGTACATCCTGCTTCTTTTGCTTCCCGCAACAGTTTTGTCTCTGCCGGATTATAAACCGCATCACATACAACCAATCCCGGGCGAAATGCAGATAAATCTTTTACCACACTCTGGTCATCCATCGGTTTCATACCAACGATCGTCGCATTTGCAAAAATGTCACTGGATGTGATCTCCTCTGTCATCTTTGCCGTATCCGCAATGTCATATACATTGACAACAATTCCTGGCACTGCTTTTCGGATCTTTTCTGCGGTCTGAAGAGTACGCTCAAAAAATGCATCCTTAATATTGAAAATCGTGATCTCTCTGGCTCCATCTAATGCACATTGTACCTGAATGGCTGTCGCAGCACCTCCACCGCCTGCAACCGTGATCTTTTTTCCTTTGATATCTACACCATGGTCTTTGAGATTGTGAACAAATCCCTCTCCATCCGTAATATATCCGGTTAATTTTCCATCGTCATTGACGATTGTGTTTACAGCTCCGATAATCTGTGCTGCCGGAGACAGCTCATCCACATACTTTGCCGCCTCGGTCTTATCCGGCATCGTCACATTGATTCCACGCATATGAAACAGTTTCACCGCGTCAAGTGCTTCTTTTACCTGATCTTCTTTTACATCAAATGCAACATATGCATAATCCAGTCCCAGCTTTGCAAAGCTGTAATTGTACATTGCCGGGGAACCGGAATGTCCTACCGGCGAACCGATCAGTGCAAGTAACCCTGTATGTCCTGAAATTCTTTCTTCCATCTTTTTCTCCTGTCCTTGTATGTTGGTTATATGATACCATAACTTTTAAATTAAGTACAACAATTCCAGTGGTCTTTGAATAAGTACCTGTGCTCTGTTTTTACGAAGGAACTCCGCATCGCGGAATCCCCACATGACCGAAACACATGGAAGTCCCGTGTTTTCCGCGGTCTGAATATCCACCTCGGAATCTCCTACATAAATGGCCTTCTTCGTGTCCGTTTTTAAAATTTTCATGGCTTTTTGTACCATATCGGGTGCCGGTTTTTTTGCCACACCTTCCATCTCACCGATTGCCGTAGTCATATACCCCCGGAAAAAACGTTCATCCAATTCTTTTACTGCCGAGTCCAGCTTATTGGATACAATTGCTGTCTTCACTCCGCGCGCCTTTAATTCAGTCAAAAGATGCATGATATCTGGATATGGCTTTGTATGATCCAGACAATGCTCCCCGTAATATTTTTTAAATTCCGCAAATGTCTCTTCAAACTTCGGGTTTTTCTCCCCATCCGGCACGGCACGCACCATCAGCATGCGCACCCCGTTTCCTACATATCTGCGCACCTGATCCAGCGTACAAGTCGGCATATTCTGTGACTCCAATGCCGCGTTGGTAGCGTTTTTTAAATCTTCCAACGAATATAACAAGGTTCCGTCCAGATCAAAGATCACACTTTTTTGCTCTTCCTGCTCACCGGAATCCCGATAGATTTCTTCAAACAGATCTTTACGCATAATCCGGATATTGTTGATCGTATCACTGCTGTCAACCATGTAATCTCCAACCCGGCCAAGTGTATACTGTTCGTTTTCATCTTTATCCCGGAACAGTTTTACCTTGCGCTCCAGCCTGCGTGCACGAACAATTGTAGTTCCCTTTGGCACGCAGACCTTTGCACATTTCATCGGTTCTACGATGATTCCTTTCTCTACATCTTTGATGGTAGGTTCATACTCTGCATTTCTCAGATCAAACTTCCAATCCGTGTAAATCCGGAATTCTTCCATAAAAGCCTCTTCATTACGAAAGAAACATTCCCCTTTCGGTCCAATGATAAAAACAATTCCTGCTTCCACTGTAGCTTTCATATCTCCCTGCAGAGTCCGCACAGTCACCTGCGTTCCCTCCGCAAAGAGATCCGTTGCCCGGACATATCCCCACGGAACGGAGCGTCTGCAGTACGTCTTTGCATCCTCTGCCTCTATTCTGCAATCCTGTGCATACACAATATCGGTATTTCCCATATAGTCCCGCATACGCTGCTCGATAACAGATTTAATACCCGAAGCTGCCGGCTGTTCATGTCTTCCCTGTGCATCATACTCCATGCGTGGTGCAAAATGATGTTCTTTGCAAAACTTTAAATATTCCTGTGTCATCAATTCCATCGGAATCAGGCCACCCGCTTTTTCCAGATGTCCTCCACCGGAACCAATTCCTTTGCACAACTCTGCCGCAAGTTCACTCGCCTTGACTTCTTTCACACAGCTTCTCACTGAAAACTTCACACCTTCTGGTTGCAGATTAAATGCCACACAGATATCAATCGCATCCACTTCCAGTACCAGATCGGAAATCAGTCCGAGAATATTCGGATCACACTGCCCCACTTTTACAATCGCGGCACGAAATTCTTCTACATAATCCGTATGAAGAAGTGCTGCTCCAGCAACTTCCAGTTCTTCCAGCGAAAGATTGGCATTGCGGAGTTTCCTCATGATTGCCGGGTCAAAGTTTGCCTCGTCACGCAGATCCCGGTCTAGCGGATGTACAATTTCCGTCAAACTTCCGGTATCCGTATATAATCCATAATACAGTGCTGTTGACAATTCACGATTATCTCGTACATCAAATCCTTCTATTTTGAGCATATTCCAGACCAGTGTCGAGCACGCGCCCAGATTAGAACGCACCTCGGAAAGCTCTGGTAATTCCGTGCAGATCCGGTGATGGTCAATTACAGCAATATGTTCTGCTTCAAACACTGCAGAATTTCCGGAATGGTACTGGCAGTCCACCATCACCAATAACTCTGGTTTGTGCAGATAATCCACATGCTCGATTGGTATTTTCAGTTCCCGGATCAGCATCACCAGATTCGTTTTCCGGATCACATTCTGCCCTCCGTAAATCAGACGTGGTTCTTTTCCTTTGGATTTCAAATACAGATAGACCCCAAATCCACATGCAATGGTATCTGCATCCGGATTGTCATGGCACTGTATTACAATATTGTCATACGCTAATAACTCACTCAGTTTCATCTTGATTCCCCTTGCCTGATTGTTCTACTTGCTTTTTAGATTATATGGGAAGAAAAAGCTGCTGCGGTTCTTTTTGTCAAACATCGAATTATATTGCAGCATATGATACTTTTCAATCCATTCTTTTTCTTCTCCCTCGGCCTCATCGATATGCAGATAGCAACCTTTACTTTTGGAATAATAGCCTCTGGAATTGATGGCTGGAACAACCTCCTGCATATCTGCCAGAAACTTATTGTATGCCGGAAGCTCAATTCCAGCCCGTTCCAGTGCCATGGTAGACAGATAATCAAGACTGGTAATGTCTACCGTTTCTTCCGGTGTATCATAATTGGTCCAGATAAAAAACGGAACTGTGTACAGTTTTTCCAGCTCATCTTCCGTCAGCCCTGTGAGTCCTTTTCCATTCAGAATCGGATAAAAATTACTGTTTAAGCTTGGCTGATGATCTCCAAAGAAAATGATTTCTACCGGATCATCTACCTTTGAAAAATAACTGATCAGGTTTTTTACTGCCTCATCACTCTCGTGTACCAGGGACAGATACTGGTTGGCATCCGTATAAGAACGTCCAACTTTATAATAATTCTCCGGAAAATTGTCATAGGTTTCCGTATAACCACCGTGGTTCTGCATGGTAATTCCCATAAAGAACAGTTTTTCATTATTTTTACGGTTTTCATAACGCTTGATAATCTTATCATACAGTTCCTGGTCGGTAATATATTCCCGCAGGATCTTTGTCTGGTCAAAATAATCAATAAAGTGCATTTCGTCAAACCCGATATGCGGATACACCAGATTCCGGCTCCATCCGGTTTCATAATATGGATGCATGGCAATGCACGTATACCCGTCATCTTTCAGATTTGACACAATCGTTGTCGGAGTATCACTGATATACTGCTGATAAACAACGGATCCCATCGGAAGAAATGCCATGGAATTTCCGGACATAAATTCCCACTCCGAATTAGGAGTCTTCGCGCCAAATACCGACGAAAGTGCATATCCCTTCGTTGTATTCTCTTTCAAAGAATCGATAAACGGTGTGAGCGGCATGTTGGTCTGCAGATCCCCCAACACACTCAGATCGGAAAACGATTCATTCATAATGGCAATGATCGTCGGATTTTTTGCTTTTTCATTTGTTGTGCTGTAATCCTTTTTATCGGATTGATAGGTTTTCTCCAGTTCTTTGATCTTATCTTTGGAATATCCTTCCGGAGCAGAAATAAAACTGTCACGAATCCCCAGTACGTAATTCAACAGATATCCATTGCGATAAGTTCCCTTCTGTTCCCACGTCTCTGTGTTTACATCATAAGCATTTGCTGCAATGATCACACAACTTAAGGCAATCGCCATCACAGAAATTACCCGCATCTGAATTTTTCCGGTAAACCGGACATGCCATTTGCGGACAAAAGCAATAAACAATGCTGCCAGAAAGATCACATATACTCCACGATCGTTCAATTGCAATTTATAATTTCCCGCCACACTCAGACCGGTTCCAATGGATCTGATATCGGAAAACGTAAATTCATTTCCGCGGAACAGATATACAAAATAGTCTACAAATCCAAACGAAAGCAGCGACACATGGGCAATGATGCAGGTCAGCCCACTGTTGTTCGTAAAAATCTGCACAACAAAATAGACAATCAGACAGCAAAGCACATTTAAAAAGAGCTTCTCGTACGTTGTCCTCGTAAAGTTTTCAGGATCAAGCAGCATATACTGTATCGAAAAAGTGGTGAGACAGGAACCTCCGATAAACAGAATCAGTGTCCAGAGCCACGGACACCGGTCATCCAGTTCCAGATGCAGACTTTTTACCAGATAGTACAGAAATCCATATGCGATCAATGCAACAATGGAAAAATCAATGGTCACATACATTACGACTGCCAATATAATTGCAATCGCCGCCCAGATGTTATTTTTTTTATCGTATTGAAGTTTGATTTTAAATTTTGGTTTCATGCCATTACAATACAACAAAATTCCCGGCATGTAAACCGGGAATCCTGTCTGAAATCTTAATTTTGTGTGAATTATGTTACTGTTCACAGGTTACCCTGCGAACAGTAATCGAATTATTTCTTTTTGAAGTTTGTGTATCCCTTCTGCTTATATGGATGTGCAGCCCAGAGTTTATCTGCTGTTTCTTTCCAATCCTTTGCGTAATCTACGCACTTTCCACACAGATGCTCAACCGGCTCCTCCTGTTCTACATCTGTAGAATGAGCTCCGGTCTCATGAACCATCTTCTGTAAAATCTCCGGATTCTCAAGCATCGGACATGGACGAAGCATGTTTTCGTTGAATGGCTGGTTATCACGGTAAGCCATAAACAACGGCTGCTTCAGACACTCAAGCAGGGATTTCTCGCGGATGTTTGCTCCAGAGTAGTGAATAAATACACATGGCTCTACATCACCCTTCGGGTTAATATGACAGTAGTTACGTCCTCCGGCGATACATCCTCCAACGTATTCACCATCGTTCTGGAAATCCATAACGAAGATTTCTTTTCCACCTTCAAATCCACGAACTTCACGCAGTCTGTGGTAAATATATTCTCTCTGCTCCTTGGTCGGCATCAGTTCCGGTGAAGCCTTCATTCCTACCGGCATCAGATGAAAATACCATGCGAAACGGCTTCCATGCTCGATCAGAAGATCAAAGAACTCATCACTGGTAACCGCATCCATATTCTTGCTTGTATAACATACACTGTTTCCAAAGATCAGTCCGTTCTCATGTAACAGATCCATTGCGTGAAGGACTTTATTGTATACACCTTCTCCACGTCGGAAATCGTTGGCATCTTCAAATCCCTCAAGGGAAATGGAAAGGGAAAGATTTCCTACACGCTTCATATCCTCGCAAAGCTTCTCATCTACAAGTGTTCCGTTTGTGTAGCAATGGAATGCGCAGTCATTGTGTTTCTCACACAGACGGATGATATCAGCCTTACGCACCAGTGGTTCTCCACCGGTCATCATATAAAAATATACGCCCAGTTCCTTACCCTGTGTAACAATGTTGTCTAACTCATCAAATGTCAGATTTAATTTATGACCATACTCTGCTGCCCAGCATCCTGTACAATGGAGGTTGCATGCACTGGTCGGATCCATAAGAATGAGCCACGGAATATTGCAGTTCTCAATTTCTCTCATTTTACGAATCTTCTTGGTTCCTGCAAACGCTGCCTGATATCCAAGATTCAGTGCTGTCATCTTGGCAACATGCGGATCTGTCTCATCCAAAAGACGATTCACATAACGCATCCACTTGCTGTCCGGATTCTGAATCATTTTCTTTGCGCCTTCGTATGCCTCAGAACGGAAATTGCTTCCCATAAACTTCTGTGCAAGGTTTACAATATTGAGCAAACCTTTCTCTCTGTCCTTATTCAGACTCTTTAACGTAGCATCGATAGCGAGCGAAAACGCCTGTCTTTCTGCCGCATCTTTTAAACTTGCCATTTTCTTACTCCTCCGTTTTCTTTCCTGTGTAAATAAATCATAAGATATTTCATCCATTGGAAGTATAGTTGTTTTTCCACCGAATGAACATATTCAATCACAAAACCATGTATGTTTGCAATATACAATCTTCTGAAAATGTCTAAAAAAACATGATTTGTGCATTTTTCCAACGATTTTTGGATATAATTTTTGTTGCAGACTCAAAACGTAGTTTTGAATACTACGTGACATTATACCACTATCTTATGTAAAGTCAACCTAAAATATTTACTTCTGCCGCAAATTGACCGAAGCAATAAAATATACTATAATGCTGTTGTTTCTTTAAAAAATTGATTATTTACTGAAGATTGGAGTGATTGTATGCCGGGTTTTACCACCCACTATCTGTTTGGCGTAGACGCATGCAGACGTCTGACCTCCACATCCATGCACAATATGATCCGACGCGATCACAGCGCATATGCACTTGGTCTGCAGGGACCTGATCTGTTTTTTTACTATCTTCCCTCTTACCTGATGCATCGAAAAAATATTGGAGATCTGGCACATCGCAAGGATACTGGCCAGTTCTTTGGCAATCTGCTGCAAAGCCGCAAACTTTTTGCAGGGAAAAAACATTCCCTCTCTATTGCAGACGCTTACATCTGTGGATTTATGGGCCATTACACACTGGATTGTACGATTCATCCCTATGTATATGCATTTACAGGCTATAATGCCCAGACCCCACCTTCCAATACGGAATATTTTGGTCAGCATGCTTATTTCGAAACGGAACTCGATTCCGAACTTTTATATGAGAAAAAGCATCTGTATCCTTCCCAGTTTCATCAGAATGCAACCATCCGTCTAACGACACTTCAACGAAAAGTAATTGTACGGATGCTGTGCTATGCTTACCGGAACACCTATCCGGAAATTTCCGTAAGTGAGTTTTCCCTGAGCGGCGCACCGTTCTGGATGAAACTCGGAACACACCTGCTGAATGATCCAAGTGGCCAGAAGAAAGTATTATCCCGTCTGATCGAAAAGATTTTCCTTGGACGTGCTTTTTTATCTCCGATGGTTGCCAGCGATTGTTATCGTTTTATACAGGACCCGATGAACCTCAAACATCACACCTGGATTCATCCATGGACAAAGGAGTCTTCCAATGCCTCTTTTCCGGAGCTCTATGAACAGGCTGAGAAAATTTATCATAAACGTCTGGTTGATTACGCACATCTGCAGCACTCTGGTTTCCCGCAAAAAGAAACCGCACGCTTTCTATCCGCGTACGGTAATCTTTCGTTTCTGAGTGGTCTGCCTTGTGATGAATAAAAGAGTTTCTTCCTATTATATAAGAGACATATGATTATAATATAATCTGATTTTGGAAATCCGCAATCTGCTGACAGATAATTTCCATCAAACGCGTGCGTGCTTCCACGCTTGCCCAGCCAATATGAGGAGTGATAATCAGCCTTTCGCTGTCTTTGATTTTGCGAAGCGGATTATCCTTCCGCATTGGTTCTGCGGAAAGGACATCCAGCCCCGCACCCGCGATTTCTCCGGTCTCAAGCGCATCCGCCAGATCCTGTTCCACAACAATCGGTCCTCGTCCAAGATTCAAAAAAACTGCAGACGATTTCATTTCCCGAAATGCTTCCCGGTTCATGAGTCCCCGCGTATTTTTATCAAGAGGTGCATGAACAGAAACAATATCTGATTGTTCCAACAACGCATCAAATTCCACACGTTCATATCCCTGCTGAAAATTCTTACCGGAAGTGGAATAATAGATCACCCGGCATCCGAATGCCTTTGCAATATCCGCCACACGTCTCCCGATATTTCCCAGACCAATGATTCCCCAGGTTTTTCCGCTCAGCTCATGAAACCTTTTCTCAAAATGGGTAAACATAACATCTCCCACATATTTCTCCGATTTGACATACTGATCATAATACGCAAGCTTTTCCCAAAGATAAAACAACATGGCAAACGTATGCTGGGCTACGCTTTCCGTGGAGTATCCTGCGACATTACGCCATTCTATGCCACGGCTTTTTAAATATTCCTTATCCAGATTGTTTGTTCCCGTTGCCGTCACACAGACAAGTTTCAGTTTTTTTGCTTTTCCAATCGAATGCTCATTAATCTCCACTTTGTTTAACACGATCACGTCTGCATCCACGGTCCGTTCCAAAGCTTCTTCTGTAGTGGAAAAATTATATGTTACCACCTCTCCCAGTTTTTCAAATGCAGACAGATCAATATCATCTCCAATTGTTTTTGCATCCAAAAATACGATTTTCATTTTATCCTCCTACCCTATTCTGATTCCAAAAGAAAAAGAGGCTGCCTTTTCTAACATCCTCTTCCCCTTTACATCCTGTATTTATATCTATGCAATCGAAAATGCATAGACCGTTTTTGTATCATATGATTTTCCGGCTTCTGTCAATGGTGTTGTAAAATTTGGCTCATTGATGGAATTTGGAAAATACTGTGTTTCCAGACAAAAAGCATCCCGATCTTTGCATACTGCTCCACCCTGCACTTTCTGTCCCTGAATGAAATTCGCAGTGTAAAGCTGCATACCGATACAATCCGTAATCACGTCCATCTTTATGCCACTCTTTGTACTGTATGCGGTGGCAATCTTTTCAAGCCCTGCCCGCTCCTTATCCAAAACGAAGTTATGATCGTATCCATGGCCGTAAGAAAGCTGATCATTTGCCTGCTCAATATCTCTGCCCATCGGTTTGGCTTCACGGAAATCAAACGGTGTTCCCTCCACTGACGCAATCTCTCCGGTCGGAATCGACTTCGCATCGATTACCGGAGTATAATGGGATGCACGAATCTGCAAAATCTGGTCCATGGCAGTACCGCTGCCTGCCCCATTCAAATTAAAATATGCATGATTTGTCATATTAAAAACAGTTGTTTTGTCCGCAGTTGCATGATATGTAATGGAAAGTTCATCTGCTTCGGTCACCTCATAAGTCACTTTCATAACTGCATTTCCCGGATATCCCTGCTGTCCATCTGCATCTTCGATCACAAATGTAACTTTGTTTGCAGTATGTTCTTCCACATCCCACAGACGTCTGGATGTAGCCTGTGATCCACTGTGCAGATTATTCTCGTTATCATTTCTCTCAAGCTGATATGTCACATCATTGATTACAATCTGAGCATCTGCAATACGATTGCAGTTTCTTCCGACGATTGCTCCAAAACTTGCTGTCTGCTGCTGATATGTCTGTGCATCTTCATAGCCAAGAACCACATCGGTGTCTTTTCCATTCTTATCTTTTACCACAAGCGATACGATCGCCGCTCCGAAATCTGTAATCTGTGCACACATCCCCTTTGTGTTAGAAATAGTATAAAGCGTTGCCCCTTCTCCATCGGCAAGCTTTCCAAACGATTTTTGTTCCATAACTGTAATTGCCTCCTAAAATTTTACTGCTCTGTATCACATCTATAATAAAATATTTTACCCTGTTTGGGTTAAGAAGTAAAGAACAAGTGCCGATGTAAATTGTAGAAATATAGAAATTATAACCTTTTAGTAAAGAAAGGATGTTTATTATGTCCATAAAAGTTTCTTCCGGAATATCATTATCCACGAATTATTTTTTAAGAAATTTCTATACCAACAATCAGAAAGCAGCCAAAACCTCCGGTCGGTCCGGTTACAGTAATGTGGAGCTTTCCTACGAAGACAGCCGTGCTTTAAACAGGGCTGCCAAGCGACTTTCCAAAAGTGATTTCGGTTCTGACACCGATGAGAAAGACGATGATCTCAATAAGACATCACAGGCCGCCATTGAAGCCTTTGTGGATACTTACAATTATACGATCACTTCCGGAAAATCCAGTTCCGACTACGAAACCAAACGTTATGTCAAGCAGCTCAACACGCTGAGTAAAAAACATGCAGATGAACTGTCAGACCTTGGTATCACGGTTAACAGCGACGGAACTTTAGACCTCAACAAGGATCTGCTGAAAACTGCCAATAATTCCAAGGCACGAAAGCTGCTCTCTTCGGATCAGGAATATCCGCAGAAGCTCGTCAAGCTTTCCCGTAAGATGAATTCCGCTGTACAGGAGAACATTATGTCCTTGATCAGCACGCAGAATATGCATATTGACATCTCCTTATAAAATGCCAAGCAAAAGCAGGTGATACGGTTCGTATCACCTGCTCTTTTTATTTCACTGTTTTTATAGGAACTCATCTTCTTTTGGCCAGAGATCTCCCTCATTTAATCCGTGCTCAGTCAGCCAGCTGTCCTCCACAGAAAAACAGGTTTCTTCTTCTTTTTCATTGATCAGAGTCACCGACACTTTCGGCCGCTGCCCTTCTGCCAGTTCCTCACACCCATACTCTCCGTCAAAAATGTGCTTGATCTTCCACATATGACACTCCTTTTTTCCAGACATTAAAAGATTTTTCTAAAATCGAACGCTTTCTATTGTACCACATGTTCCTTCACAATCACAGTTGTCAGATATCCTTTTGCCTGTTCCAGTTCATCCAGGCAACAATACACCTGTTCATTCTCCATGCCGCAATTGGATATTCCATAAATGTCCTGGTGCACTCTGCTCTCTTTATCCTGCATCGATTCCCGGAGCACCCGTAATAACTCTTCGAGTTTTTTCCCGGATTTCATATAAATGCGTGTACCATGAAAACCGAGTGACTCACGCACGTCATACGCCGCCGGAATAATATGGATTTCCTCATCTTTTTCTCCCAGAGAAATCCCCAGTCTTGCCGCTACTGCACAAAACGACGGCACACCACTTACGATCCGCGCCTCCCAGCCGGCATCTGCTGCACATCTGTGCATATACATATAGGTAGAATATATCCCCGGATCTCCAATTGTGAGCATTCCTACCCGCAGTCCCTGTCGGAGATAATCTTCCATGGCATCATAAATCCGTTTGTGTGCCAGTTCCAGTTTCTGCGCATCTTTGATCATCGGAAATGGCATGCAAAGAAGCGGCATATCTGCAATTTCCGGACAAACCTGCTCCACGATCCGATACGCATAACATTCCTCTTTTGACACCGCCGGAAGCACAATAAGATCACAGCTGCGAATCGTTTCCAATGCCTGTATGGTCATAAGTTTTGGATCTCCCGGTCCCACACCGATTCCATAAAGGATACCCGGACGGTTTTTTGTTGTTAAATCACAAAATAATTTTTGCGTTATTTGCCGCAAATGAGTCAGATACACTTCCCGGACAGCCGGATACTCCCCAATTCCCCGAATCACACATTCCGGCTGGTATCCGGCCGCCTGCAATTTTCCGGCAAAGGAATCCGCATCCGGCTGCTCCCCGTCCTGCATGCCGCCTGCCATATCATTATTTGCATGGTCTCCCGCCACCAGCATAAACGGTGTAAGAAGCACTTTCCCGTTCTGTCTGCTCTGCAGCCCGGACTTCATCCGTGCAATCACATCTTCAATGGTAATACTGCCTTCCACCGTTGCAATATAAATTTCATGCTTTGCATAAGCACGCAGCGACTGTTCCATCATCGCATAACTGGCATCTGCCGCATGTTCGGTTCCATGCCCCATCAAAATCAATGGGAAATCTCCCACCTCTTCCTTCAGCGACTCCCACAGTGCTTTTGCCACATCCTCATAATCCTGCGGTTTTGCCAAAAGCGCATCGGCAACTGCAATCTGTTCGAAAGCACCGGCATATTTTTTCGCTGCTTCCTTGAGTCTGTGATTTTCAATTCCGTCAATCACATGGGTAGGAAATACAGCTACATGCGTCACTCCCTGTTTTTTCATGCTTTCGAGAGCTTCCGTCGGACTCTTTGCTTCTATATGCTCGCGCTTTTTCATTGCGTTACGCACAATCGTACTCGAGACAGCTTCCTCTACCACGGCATCCGGATACAATGCCCGGACCTGCCGCGTGATGGCTGCAATATTTTTCTGCCGGGTATCCGGATAGGTTGTTCCAAAACTCACAATTAAAATTGCTTTTTTCATGTTATTTTGCATTCCTCTCTCTGTGATATAAGCGTGCTGCCTGTACAAAGTGTTCCACAAATGCCGGATTGGACGGATAATACAAATGTGGATAACCCCACCAGTTTCTGTCGTCCTCGTGGATACATGTCCAGGATGTTCCGCTTACCGGTTTGACTGCCACGCAGCTTTCTCCATTGTTGTCACTGTCATAGTAATGAAATTCATGTGCACGGACAGGTTTTCCCGCCAGGAAATGGGACGTCTGTTCCGTCACATTCACATAGCCAAAACGTACAAGTTTTCCCCGGTTATGACAGCTGCCCGTTATGATACCTGCCATCGGCCAGTTTTCTCCTTCTTCATCTGTCATGGATTCATGCAGATACATAAACCCGCCGCACTCTGCCACGGATGGCATACCATTTTCAATTGCCTCCCGGATGGAATTGCGCATGGAGACATTTTCTGAAAGCTGCCGGGCACACAACTCCGGATAGCCTCCTCCCAGAAGAAGCGCATCCGCTTCCTCTGGAATTTTTTCCTGTCCAAGCGGCGAAAACCAGACGAGTTTTCCACCATACGCTTCCAGAAGCCGCAGGTTATCCTCATAATAAAAACAAAATGCCTCATCTTTTGCAACTGCAATAACCGGACATTCCTCCTGCTGTTTTTTCTTTTTCTGTAAAACCCCTTTATCTTTTCCCGGTTCCTGTAATTTAGGCAGTTTCGTTTTTCCGTCCCGAAACGCATGTAAAAGTGCCCAGCTTTGCAACAGCTGCAGCATCCGATCCAGATCTGCGGTCTCTTCCAGTTTTTCCGCAGCCTGATTGACCTGCTTGCGCAGACCTTCCATTTCCTGTGGCATTTTCAAACCCAGATGCCGGCTCTCCAGATGCAAACTTTTCTGTACCGGAAAGCATCCCAGCACCGGAAGCCCCAGTTCTTCCTCAATCACCGGTGTCATTGTCCTGCAGAATCCCTCCGATGTCCGGTTTAATATCACACCAATGATCCGGTGATCCCTGTCATACTGTAATATCCCTGCCAGAAGTGCAACCATCGTGCGCCCCATCCCACGGGCATCCAGCACAAGCACAACCGGCAGATCCAGGGTCTGTGCCAGATGATAGGCGGAGCCCTCTTTTTGTGTGCCTCCTAGGCCATCGTATAATCCCATGGCTCCCTCGATCACCGAATAAGAGAAGCTCTCCCGGTCATATCCATACAGTTCCCGGATCTGATCTGCCCCTGAAAAAAACGTATCCAGATTGCGCGACGGTACACCAATCACCTGACGGTGAAACATGGGATCAATATAGTCTGGTCCGCTTTTGAACGCACGAACTGCAAGTTTTCTGTTTTTCATTGCTGCCAGCAACGCACAGGTGATTGTCGTTTTCCCACTGCCGCTTTGCGGCGCTGCCAGTACCATTCCACTGTGTAACATAGTTCTCTCCTCATTATGCCATCGTCAGCACACAGATATATACGGGGTTCTCAGCCTGCATCAGATGATAGGTTCCCACGGTTTTTGCCCTGCTGACCTGCACCTGTATGATTTCTGTCTGCATTTTCCCTGCAGCAAGTTCTGTAATCTGAGCCACGGTTTCAAGACTTATGGCATTGACAACCACACGTGTCCGTGGATTCTTCTCCCAGATGACATGCAGAATATCCGCAAGGCATCCACTGCTTCCCCCAATAAATACATGTGTCGGAGGTTCCAGGGATTCCAATATATCCGGTGCTTTCCCATCCACCGGAATCACATTTGCCAGATGAAATTTTTCCAGATTCCGGCGCAGAAGCTGCTGTGCTGTGGCTTTTTGCTCAATGGCGTACACACGAATCCCCGGACTGCACGTTGCACATTCCACTGCAATCGATCCGGTACCACTCCCCACATCGTATACCACAGCATCTTCTGTCAGGCCAAGTTTGCATAAGGAAAGTGCACGCACTTCTTCCTTGGTCATTGGAACCGTTTTTTCCCCTTCCACGACACGCAAAAATGATTCATCGGACATCCCTGGAACAAGACGTCTTTTTTGCACATTTTCATTGCATAATAACAGGGTATACAGACCTTCTTCTTTTGCATTTTTTGCCTCTTCATACGATAGCTCGCGGATTTTTTCTCTGTCATAAGAGAGCTGAAATCCAGCAATCATGCGGGTTTGCGTCAATTTTTCTTCTTCTATCCAGCATCCGATCCGTCGGACATCCTCCACCCCGGAAACCAGCAGAAACGTCTTGGGAAAATGCCGGATTGCATCGAGAACGAGTGCTCTGGTCTCTGCGGTATCTTTTTTCCCGTGGATACTTATAATTTTTGCATCCTGCCAGGCAATTCCCGTTGCCGCAGAGAGGTAGGAAACGGATGAAATTCCTGGAAAAATACGAATTTTTTTGTAATTATTTTTATTTAATTCTGTTTTTATTTTTTCTGTTCCGCTGTAAAATCCAGTATCTCCGGAAAATAATATGGAAACTTTCAGCTTCTGTCCATCCATTTGGGATTCCTTTTGTCTTAAAACCGGTAAAATATCTTTTGCGAGATAAAAAGGATAGGTTTCCTTACTGTTTTCCACCACTTCGAGCATCCGTTCTGCCCCAAAAACCACATCAGACTCTTCCAGCGCTCTTTTTGCTTCCTGTGTCAGTGTCGCTGCACTCATACCGATGCCAATCAGGGAAATTTCCACCTCCGGACGACCGGAAATCGTATGTCCAAGCAGACGGGAAAGTGTTTCGGTTACCTGTGCATAAGACATTCCCTGCTCCTGTTCCTGTTTCCCGATCACGCATGCCGTAATCCCTGCCTTCTGTGCTGCCGCAAGTTTTTCCTGAAATCCGCTGTGCGCACCGCTGGCTTTTGTAACCAGATAGCGGATCGAAAACTGATGAATCATTGCCAGATTCATTTCCTCCGAAAACGGGCCCTGCATCGCAAGAATCTGCTTTCCGCGGATACCCGCCTTTTCACAGAGACCGATACTCTCCAATCCGGGAAGCACACGCACAAACAAACGCTCCTTCAGGGGTGCAAATACCGCCAGCTCTTTGCTTCCGGTTGTCAGAAGAATGTTTCCGGATGTGTCCGTAAGTGCCTGGACACAGCTTTCATAATCGGCAAACACATGCACGGTTCCAGCGCGCTCTTTCATGCTTTCGTTTTCCGGTATGCTACAGATTCCATCGTCCATTCGCCGCTGGAGCCGCAGATATGGAATTCCACTTCCTTTTGTACTCTCCCGGATGTTGGCAGACACTTCTGTGGCAAACGGATGCGTAGCATCCACGACCGCCGCATAGTTGTTCTGTCCGTTTCTTTTCAGCAGGGCGCGCATTTCCTCTACGTCCAGTCTTCCTACACAGACCTTCACACCGGCAAGTTCCGGCATGACCATCTGACCGTATTCGGTTGCTACATGCACATCACAGGCAATATGTGCCCGTGAAAGTTCCTGTGCGAGAAGACGACCTTCCGTTGTTCCCGCATAAATTAACACTTTCTCTGCCATCTTATTCCTCTTCCCCGTTTTCTGCTGCTATATATGGTATCCTCTCGGTGTCACAAGCTTTCCATCAATAATTTTTGTCTGGGAATTCCCGATAAATACCGTGGTAAACATGTTCACCGGTGTATGCACCAGTTCCTCCATGGGAAGGGTTACGGCTTTCGTATCATCGCGTCCGATATTTTCCACATACCCACAGGCACGCTCCGGTTCCACCCCGTGTTCCATCAGAATTCTGCAGGCACGCTCCAGATAGTCTGCCCGTTTATGGCTCGACGGATTATAAATTGCCATTGCAAAATCTCCCTCTGCCGCTGCAATCAGCCGTTTTTTAATCCTCTCCCACGGGGTGAGAAGATCACTCAGGCTGATCACGCAAAAATCATGGTTGAGAGGAGCCCCAAGCACTGCCGCACCGCTGCTTGCTGCTGTTATTCCGGGAATTACTTCAATGATACAATCATCATATAATTTTCCGATTTCCAGCATCAGGGATGCCATCCCGTAAATTCCGGCATCCCCGCTGCAGATCAATGCCACTTTTTTGCCTTCTCTTGCCTTCTCGAAACACATCTGGCAGCGTTCCCGCTCCTGCCGCATCGGTGTAGACAATAATTCTTTGCACCCGAACCGTTCCCCAAGCAATTTCAGATATACGGTATAACCGATGATCACATCACTGGCTTCTAACACCTGCATGGCTTCCTGCGTCATCATATTTTCCTGTCCTGGTCCCATACCGACCACATAAATCCGGTGTTTCATTTCTTTCTCCTTCCTTTCGTCTCACACAAACTGCAATACGATTTTCTCCCGTTTTGCCACGGCAATTGTCACGCCATCCATAGCCTGCTTATGTATCAGCAAACTACCTCCGTCTGCTGCAGCGACCGCAGCACGCTCACACACATTATCCACTCCCACTGTCTGAGCCACAAACGCGGATACGGTGAAATCACCCGGCACTTTTTTCAGTTCTCCGGCAGAAAAAACGACAAACGGTACCCGCAAATGCTGTGCCAGCTCCCACAGACCGGATTCTTTTTCCTTCACATCAACCGATGCCAGGGCATAGATATCATTCAGGTCTATTTTTCTGCTATCCACCAATGTTTTTATCATTTGTTTTATCTCGTTATAACTTTTATTTTTTCTGCATCCCATGCCAAGTACGGCTGTTTTCGGAGCTAAAACAAGCGTTTTACGGTCTTCCTGTGGCTCTTTTTTTGTAATCCACACATCCACAGCATGTTCCGCCTGTGCTTCGTTCCACGAAATCAGCTTTACTTCCTTTGGCGGCTGTAATTCTGCCACCTCCTCCGGGGACATACATGCCGGATCTACCGCCATCACAATGATTTCGCCCTGTAACAGTTTTCCGGACACATGCCGGATCGCTTCGGGGTTACACACCCGCAGGCCATTTTTTCTTGCAAACACATCAACGGCAAAAAGCCCATTCACGTCCGTTGCCGTCGTCACAACCGCAGCGGAATGCAATGATTCTGCGATCTGCTGCGCCAGTTCATTGGCACCACCCAGATGTCCAGACAGCACCGGAATCACAAACTGTCCGGCCTCATCCAGCACCAGTACCGGACTGTCCACGGTTTTGTGGCGGATCAAAGGTGCGATGGTCCGTACGGCAATCCCGAGCGCTCCAATGAAAATCACGGGAAACTGTTGTGCAAAAGCCTCCTCCAGAAAATCCGGAAGTGACCGGTTTCCTCTTTCTCTTATCTGTATCTTTGAAACCGCAGGGTGACCACCGTAACGGCTCTGCCAAAATCCATACGAAACAGAAAGTGAAAGTTCTGTGATTCGTGCCGCAAGCTCTCTTCCACGTTCCGAAAACCAGGTCATATACAGGATCATTCCGGTAACTCCTTTCCCGCATGGATGTTACACATTACTCCCTCATTTTCTACAGTGTTTTGGGGTTTCGCCTTGCGGAATTCGGTTGTAAAATCCGGCGCGTAGAGTCTGGAGCGCGTATAATGCTGATTTGATATTACATCTCCGACCAGCACCAGAGCGGTTTTTGTAATATTATGTTTCTTTGCCACCGCCGCCAGCTCCTGCACAGTACAGATATATGCTTCCTCGTCCGGCCAGGTTGCCTTGTACACCAGTGCCGCAGGTGTATCCGGCTCATATCCGCCATTTACAAGGCGCCGTGATAATTCCTCCAGCATTCCGGTACTCAGATAAATTGCCATGGAAGCATGGTGTGCGGCAAAACTCTCAATACTCTCCTTTTCCGGTACCGCCGTCCTTCCGGCCATCCGGGTGATGATCAGTGACTGTGACACATCCGGAAGGGTATATTCCAGATTCAGCGATGCCGCTGCTCCAAAACAGGCACTCACACCCGGACAACTCTCATACGCAATCCCCTTCTGATCGAGAATATCCATCTGTTCCCGCACCGCTCCGTATATACTGGGTTCTCCCGTATGAAGTCGAATCGTGATTAAATTATTTTTTTCTGCCTGTTCCATCACCGAAATAACCTCTTCAAGTGTCATTTTGGCGCTGTTATGAATCTCACAGCCCTCTTTTGCATAATCGAGAAGCTGTGGATTGACCAGCGAACCGGCATAGATGATGACATCTGCTTTCTGCAGCAGACGCATTCCCCGCACAGTAATCAGATCCGGTGCTCCGCTTCCTGCTCCGACAAAATAAATCATAGCAACCTCCTGAGTAATTCTTCTGCTTTTGCAGTCATCCCAAGCAGCCCGTAGGTATTGGAATAGACAATACACTCGATCTGTAACCGACCGGCCGCACGTTTTTTCAGATAGAAATCGATTTTTTCCATGATATCTTCCATAACCTCTTCTTTTTTACCTTCGGCATCAATAAACGCAAGTGCTTCCTCGGTTGTGACGCAATCTAAAATCTTCTTTAAACATTCTAAAGATACATTTTCACGAATCCCGGCTGCCGCTAAAAGTTCCATCCGACAATCTCCCTCATGGGAATGGGTGTTCATAATGCCTCCCGCCACCTTAATCAGTTTTCCAATATGTCCGGTCAGAAGCATTGCACAAAATCCCAGTTCCGCCGCCATATCGATCGTCTCACCGATAAAATTACTGCATTTCACACTGCGGTCAAGATCATATCCATAGGTCTGCTGCATGAAATCCAATCCATAATTTCCCGGTGAAACTGCCGCAATGGTCTGCCCTTCTGCACGCTGCTGGCGGAGTTCCACACGGATGGTCTCCTTAAGTGCCTGACTGCTCATCGGTTCCACAATTCCTGTCGTCCCCAGTATTGAGATTCCCCCGACAATCCCCAGTCTTGGATTAAACGTACGCTCTGCAAGTGCTTCCCCATCCGGCACGGAAATCAGAATATGCAGTGTTCCGTGAAAATCACAAATCCGGCACACTTCCTGCACTTCCCGGGTGATCATTTCCCGCGGCACATGATTGATTGCGGCATTGCCTACGGGCTGATCAAGTCCGGGTCTCGTCACACGGCCCACACCCTTTCCTCCGTCAATCTGCAGAAGTTCTTTTTCTCCATCCCCACGGTTGTCCGCGGTGACCGTGGCACAGATTTTACTTCCGCTGGTCACATCCGGATCATCGCCGCCATCCTTGACCACAGCGCAGGAAACCTGAGATTCCCCGCGCACGATATCCGTCACTTCCGCGGTGTATGGAATTCCTTTTGGGGTCTCAATCGTTATACAGTTTTTTATTTTTCCCGTCAGAAGCATATATGCCGCAGCCTTTGCAGCAGCGGCAGCACAGCTGCCGGTTGTAAATCCGTACCTCACACCAGATACGCCTCCTTCTTTCCTTTATACCGGCCGGATCTGATATAACAGTGCGTTTACGATTGCTGCCGCTACATTGCTGCCGCCTTTTCTACCGCGGTTGACAATATGCGGCACATCTGTTTTTAAAATCAGTTCTTTTGCCGCCTCTACATTTACAAATCCCACCGGAACTCCAATAATAAATGCAGGACGCCAATCACTTTTCTGCATCAGTTCATAGAGTGAAATCAATGCCGTCGGCGCATTTCCCACGGCAAAAATTACAGGTTTGTCAATATGTGCTGCATGTTCCATGCTGACCGTCGCACGTGTCACCTGCCGTGTCTTTGCCTCCCGCGCCACATCCTCGTCCGCCATAAAACAGTGCACCGTTCCTCCGAATTCCGCTAACCGTTTTTTGTTGATGCCTGCAAGCGCCATATTGGTATCCGTGACAATGTCAGCGCCACCTGCAATCAGTTCTTTGGCAATCTGCACGGCATGGGGAGAATACGTCATCGTCTTTGCATAATCAAAATCCGCACTTGTATGGATCACGCGCTTTGTCACCGGCTCCTGCTCCGGTGGAAGCACGATACCACGCTCCTTTAGTTCTTCCCCTATGATGGCAAAACTTCGTTTTTCCATCTCTCCC
>ERZ791801.879-NODE-879-length-24213-cov-8.328380_pt1 | contig 24213 bp, 20 predicted proteins | sample MGYA00510309_ERZ791801 | MGnify/ENA primary metagenome ERZ791801 (study PRJEB30046, sample SAMN00791979) | human gut metagenome | study: EMG produced TPA metagenomics assembly of the A metagenome-wide association study of gut microbiota in type 2...
TGCCGGACGGCTTTTTGCGTAATGTGATAGATCAAATATTATTTTTTCTGGTTTGCAGGCTCCGAAAAGCCTTGTATTTACAGTGTTCCTAATAGGAAGTAATCATATGCAATTATTCCCATACAAAATACAATATTTACCAATTCTTGCATTTGGATTAACAATAATTGAGCCATGATGCATTATCATCAATCCTTTTTCAAAAGTATTCGGAGGAATAAGAACGCCAAGTTTATTGCCAATTACATTTTTTCCTAATATAATAAAGCATTTTAATAGTATTTAGCTTTGTAGGATTATTCAAGTAATACTCTTCTTTTCTTAAAAAAATTTTATATTTATGTAGCAAATATTGCGGATCTCTCAACCATACACTTATATTATTAAATTGGTTTGATCTCTCTATTGATAAATTCATAACTGACTCATTTATATTTTGCTCTGCCTAACTTATTCTTAAAAATAGTTAATACATGAAATAGAATTTCTCTAAACTTCTTATACTCTCTTTTTTTATGAAATATAATACAAAATACTAAATTAAATATTGCACTACATAAAATTATTTTTATAATACACTGTAATAAAATGTGACAATGTATGAAATGAAAAACAGCATAACAAATCAGAGAAATCAATAACATCACGAGAATATAAAATACATATGTAAAATAATATTTCATAGGTGATTTATTAAAGCCGTGTTTAAAAACAGCATACGGATCATACCAAACACTTGTAAATAAACGTGAAAATGTTGTTGCCAATAAAATTCCAAATACACCTAAATAATTACCAATGAGAACAGATAATACTATATTAATTATTCCGGTAAAAAACTGAATACTTCGACCATATCTAAAAAGACCCAATGTATGTTTATAAGTCCAAACAGCATTCATCATTCCAACCATATAAAAATTAATTGCAATAATTATTGGAATATTAATTGGTAATACATAATCTTCACCAAAAACCAAATTCACAACATCTTGAGAACAAAATACAAATCCGACACTTGCCCAGCCGAATAACCAAAAATTCATTAAATTGCAAAAAGAAAACATCTCATATTTTTCTTCGTCACTACCTAACGCATTGTGATTACCAATACTTGCAGTTAATCCATTAAATATCTGAGATAATAAGGAATTTATTGTAGAAGAAATTAATGTATAATTAGATACTATTCCAGTTGATGCAAGTCCTTTAAAAAAAGTTATTAATATATTATCAGTGCTATTTACTAAAATACTTGATATTTTATATATTAATAAATCACGCACATTATAAAACAAAGATTTTTTTTCATCTTTAGGTAGTGGTTTAACATTTTTAGATTTTATTATAGGAAAGTTTTTTGTTGCTATTACTGATATTACAATATTATAAGTCAAAGAAAAAAAGGTTTGTGTCAAAACATACAATAAATAATTATGTGTAGTAAATAATAGAACACCTTGAACTATATATTGTAAAAATGTTATTATATAACTAACAGAAACAACAATATAATTTCTTTGAGCAGCAATCAATAACGAACTTTTATAACTAAAAAAATATGTTATTGCTGTGTTAAATAAAGAAATCAAATAAAGTAAATATATATTCTCTTGTATATTAGGCTTTTCTGTGATTATTAAATTAAGAAATGGTAATAAACATAGACCGCAACCTGCAACAACAAAACCAATAATTCTGTATGCTTTACTGTAAAGTTTCATTAATGCTGCAACTTTATCATAATCTTCTTCTGCTAATGGTTTATACAGTGCATATACAACCGCACCACCAATTCCTAATTCAGCCAATGTCAGCATAGATAATATGTTTGAGAATAATCCGTTAACTCCTAAATAATCAGCAGACAAACATCTTACAAATATCATTCTGTTTACTAAGCTAAATATCACATTGAATATATAACCGCCAACTCCGGTAAAAATATTCAGTATAGAATATTCAGTTCTTGATTTTTTTTCCATAATTCATTGCTCCTTGTTAAACTGAGCCTTCCAAGTTTCTATGTTTTTAACAGGTAATTTTATAGCTGTCTGAATTTTACCTGTAATTATATCTTTTAGTTCACATATATCTTTTCGTTTCAATATAGGCAAACCTGTATCTGAAGCAATGCATTCGGCTCTGTTGTCAATAGAAATAATTAAACTTCTTCTCTTATACGAAAGTGCTCTAATACCAGCATGCAGTCTTGTACCAACATAATCTACATTTTTATTTTCTAAAACATTGTCATATGCCTTTAAATTATTATCAATAATAATTACTTTATCACTATAGCCTAATTTATTTAAATATTCTTTATCGCCATCACCTTGCAGCCATAAGTAAACAGTATCATAACACTCTGTTAAAATATCTAGCATTTTCTTATCATTTTCAAAATCCTGTAAATAATCAGTTATTGTAGATATCACTTTATCAGATTTTTCTTGTGGAATGTTTTTACAATGTTCCGGAGTTAGTCCCCACATAGTTGGACAGCAGGTATTTAAAACATTTTTTATTCCCATAGATTTAAGCTTTTTCTCTGAAAAACTATCTCTCACTGAATGTACATATTTTTTTGATAAAATTGTTCTAAAAAACAATCGAGAAGAAAAGTCAGATTTCAAGCTTTTGCTATCATATCCCACTCCCATTAACACTGTACCCAAGTAAGGTGTTAAATTATTTCCAATTTTCCACAATCCATAAGATAAAATATTCCCTGAAAGCATATTCGTTCCAAAAAAAATTTTATTTCCTATCCTTTTTAATTCTTTTTCTTCAGTTTTACTTAAATATGTATGAGTAGGGTAATTCTTCACATCTATAAAAGAACTATCGCAACTTAAAATTTGTTTTTGACAATTCTCAACAATTATTTGATCACCAATATTATCACTGTTAATTGCTGTATTAAAAAAAGCAAAATTTTTATTGTTACAAGCTCCTATTTTTGATACAATAATTTTAATAATTTTATTTATATAAAAAACTTTTTCTATAAGCACAAAAAAATTTTTTTTACATAATGATAATAAACTGTATTTTTTAAAAACACTTTCGAAATAAAGAATCTTACCTCCAAGTTTAGAACCAAATACTCTTTTTATTTTGCTTTGTTTATCTAACTCTTTTTTTATTTGATCATCTAACCAAGAAGCTGTAAAATGATGAATAGATACTGTTCGTTTAGTAATTTTTATTTTACCGGTTAAAAAAGCTTTTGGACACAATACATCAGAAGAAAATATTTTTACATTATTTATAACTTGATCTTTATTATCCCTTTTCAATCCATTTTTTACTAAAGTTTGAGTTGTATAGTGAGGAGAAGGAGTTAAATTAAGAGTACCATCGTCATTTTTAAAAGAAATATTATCATATATATCTCTTGCTTCTTTTATTATTTCATTGTGAGGAGCTGCACCAAAACCTTGCCCACAATTTAAAAAATACTCATCATTTCCGGTATTTTCAAAACCTATAAACGCATCAAAATTTAACATTTCATCAAAAGATTTAATTATTTCAACATCTGTATCCAAATAAATACCGCCATAATTATATATAATATCTAATCTTGCATAATCAGGCACAAATCCCCACTTTTTTGCTTCATATGCCTGTCGCATATATTCGTTTTTAGAAAAGTCATAATTAGACTCGTTCCATTCCTTAATTTCGTAACCTGGACAAAATTTTTTCCAACTTTCAATGCATTTTAAAACTGATTTTGGCTTTTCTGAATTTCCAACCCAGCAATAATGTATAATTTTGGGAATTGACATAACAAAAACCTTTCTAATTATTATTAAAAAAAGAAACATAATCAAAATCATCAATATATCTTCTTATAAAAAATCCCTTACGAAAATATATCAATGGTCCAACACTATCCTGATTTTCAAAACCTTTTATATAATAAGAAGATTCAATTTCAGGATACTCTTTATGAGTAAATATAACCTTATTTTTAAACGGAAGTTTATCAAAATCCAACAAAGTTTGATATGTGCAATTGTCTCCGTCTATACCAAAAATAAATATATTATTCCAGTTGATTCTATTTTTTCTTTTGTTCCACTTTTCTACTGCTTCATCTAAAGTTTTATAATGATTAAAGCGTATTTCAATATCACCTAAAATACCAACTGGAAAATCAAATCTTGCATCATCGAATGGCTTTATTTCTTGGGACATATACCATTTTAAGTTGTTAAGCATTTTAACATAATCATTCATATTAAAACTAAGATTAACAGTTGGTGTTGTAAATTGCAATCCTAAATCATGATAAATTGCAGATCCGTTGCAATTAGATGAAATAATGGTAAAATTATTATTGTGTAATTTTATCTTTTTGGCTTTTTTATATAAAAACCATTCAGTTCTTTTTATAAAATCAAACATAAAATTCATCCTTAAAAAATCCATTTGTGAATAAATGGTAAATATCTTAATAAAAATAATCTTATTTTTTGCTTAACAGAAATTTTAAAATGCTCATCATTCATAAATACATCATATAAATCGTTATACATATTAAATGACTCAGAGAATCTTATACTATTTTTATCTGTTTTTTCAACTTTTTTAATTATATTACTTATTGCAGCATAAAAACTAAAAAAAGCCTGTAAATCATAATTATGTACATTATTTTTATATAAAAAAATAGTTCTGTTATAAACGGCTTGAATAAAATCAAAATATTTCTCAGTTATTTTTTGATCTCCGAGTATACTATTTCCTCTCAAATAATACCAATAATCATCGCTTCCTGTTAATACAACTTTATTTGCCTTAAATAACAGTTCATGATAAACAAATGTATCCTCATAAAACTTCCCCTTTGGGAATCGTACATTTTTAAATAAATTAGCATCAAACAATTTATTACAAACAGAAGGTTGCAACAAAGTCTCAAATCTATCACAATTTTCTAAAACAATAGTATTTTCAACTGGTTTATAAAAAGGCTCAGTAATGTCATTATCAAAAAAGCGAATCATGTTACAAATAGCTATTTCACAATTATTACATTTTGCCTTATATAGCATATCATGTATTGCATTTACAGAAATATAATCGTCACTATCAATAAATGCATAATATGAACCAGAAGCAATGCTTATTCCAGCATTGCGTGCATCTGAAAGTCCTCCGTTTTCTTTATGAATAACAATAATCCTATTATCTTTTTTTTTATACTCATCGCATAAAGCCGGGCAATTATCTGTTGAACCATCATCTACTAATATTACTTGTAAATTTGCATATGTCTGAGATAGTACACTATCTACACATCGTTTTAAAAATTTATCAACATTAAAAATTGGTACTATCACTGAAACAAGATCTGTAATATCCATTATATATTCTCCTCAAATTTAAGATATTAATATCCTATTTTAAGAAAATTTCTCAAATTGCAAACACCTTTTAATGATAATTTTAATAACATCATCCAAATTTTCTCTTTAATACTAATCTGCTTAAGCTTGTATATCTTTAATTTATTTGCTGCTAATATATCTTTGCAATATTTATAAAAATAATCGGAGTTATTATCACTTCTTAATATAAATTGATACTGATATAGGCAACTACACCACAAACTATATAATGCATCATTATACAACTCTGGATACTTATTTTTTATATACAAAGCTCTTTCTAAACGTGGCTCAATAGTCTTAATCCTATCATTGGTAGTCAAATTATGCATAACAGAATTTTCTTGATGTCTATATGCATATAAAACACTATTAATATGCACCAACAATCGGGAATTTCCGATAACTTTATAGGTCCAAAACTCATCATCTATTTTGCTTTTTTCAGGAAAATACACATTTTCTACAACACTTCTTCTATATATTTTATTCCAAATTACCTGTTTGAATTTTTTGTCATATATATGCTCTCTCATTGCATCTGCTGAAGTGTATATCTTAGATGATTCAATAACCGTATCATTATTTTTATTAAAAATTTTATCATTAAATTCATTAAAGCTAATATAATCACATTCTACTATATCTGTTTGCTCTGTAAAATTTTTTAATAAAATTGTATAAAATTCCAGATTCAATAAATCATCACTGTCAACAAAAGAAATAAAGTTTCCAGTTGAAACTGAGAACCCTATATTTCTTGCTCTACCAGCACCTCCATTTTGCAAATGTATAACCTTAACTCTGCTGTCTTTAATAGCATAATTATCACACATAGCAGGGGAATTATCAGGCGAACCATCATCGACTAAAATTATTTCAAGATTCTTATATGTCTGATTTATTAGGCTCTCAACACATCTGTCAAGATATTTTTCAACTTTATATATCGGAACAATTACACTTATTAATGGGTTCATAATTTCACCTAATCTTACAAATAAACACCAAAAGTTTTGGACAATGCTTTATTGTAAATAAAATAAATTTATCTGAAAAAGTCAATAATTTATTTTTTCTTAATTCATTATACTGCGACTGTACTTTTAACAATATTTCCGAAAGCAATTTCTTCATATCAAATTCTAACTTGTCAAAATTATATGAATACTGATTCTTATACATACTGCTGTATGTTCTAAACCATCTTCTTTGAGCATACGGAAATAAATCGTCATCATCTTGAAACATTGATTTTGTTATATCGGCAGCCTTCAGTATATCACGATAAAAATATTCCTTAGTGTTCTTTGTAGAGCCGGAATTTTCATTCTGATAGTAATTATAATACGGCTTATCTTCAAAAACACTTTTACAGGATTTTTTAAATAAGCATAAATTCAAAACATAATCTTCATTTATTCTAAGCGATAAATCATATTGCAAATTCTCAAAAAGCTTTTTAGAATACAGTTTTGTGCATAAAGTAGGCTCAACCAATAGACCTTCAATCAAATCAATTATACCTGTTTGCGTATCTTGTTCCTTTAATTTCAGGGTATTGTGAAAATATTGAATATCTTTATTTGCAGAAATCAACTTATATCCGCAATGAGAAATATCAGCATTATACTTTTTAATATTATTGTATAAATTTTCGTACATTTCAGGCTCAACAGTATCGTCTGAATCAACAAAAGTTATGTATTCTCCGGAAGCCTTTAAAACGCCAAAATTTCTGGCTTTTGTAACGCCTTCGTTGCATTTTGTAAAGACCTTTATACGATTATCTTTTAATGCTAACTCTTTGCAAATATTAAATGTATCATCATTTGAACCATCATCTACAATAATTATTTCAAGATTTTTGTATGTCTGTGCACAAATGCTGTTTATAGTCCTATTGATATATTTTTCGCAATTATAAGCCGGAACAATTACGCTAATTTTGTCAGTCATTTATCTGTCCTCAATCTGATGAATATGATTATTTGTATAAGAAGTTACAATAGAGCCACTTGGTATGTCACCGGATACCTTACATCCGGCGCCAATAACACAATTATCTCCAATAGAAGTTCCTTTTAGAATTATAACACCGGCAGCAATCCAGCAGTTATTTCCTATTTTCACTTCGTCACAACTATGTTGATATGACACACCATTATCTTTTGAAAACATATGATTATTATCAAAAACCATAACATTTGGTCCAAATAAACAGTTATCACCAATTGTGATTGACTTCATTGCACTTACAACACAGCCGTTGTTAAAATAAGTATGACCGCCAATTTTTAATACAGAATTTTCACCTGCAATAATTCTGCAAAAACCATCTGATTGAACATTCTTACCAAGCGTAATCTTTGAATTTTTCATAAACAGTAACTCGGTGTGCTTACTAAACGACTGAATAAAAGGACCGAATAGTTTACACCCCGAAAACGCCTTTTTATTAATTAACCTAAACAGATTTATTAATATTTTAAAATAATTTTTCATAATTTATAAACTCAACAACATATTTTCTACTGCCAAAACAGTTTTTTTTGTGGTAAACCCCTTACCACGCTCTTGTGCCTTTGCCTTATAATAATCTAACAAATTCTTTTCTGTAAGCATTTTATAAATACCTTCATAAAGGGATTCTTCGTCATTTTTAGTTACAATACCATATTCATCATTGTATCCAAGAAGTTCATATGCACCACTGCAATTTGTACTTACGACGGGAGTTCCAACTATTAAAGCCTCTGTAACAGCTGTACTAAAACCTTCTCTCCTCGATGAGCAAACATACAAATCGGCATTTTTTACATACTTATACGGATTATCTCGATAACCTAAAAAAGAAAAGCTATTCTCTAATCCATTTTCCTTAAGATACTTTTCATATTTTTCCTTTTCTTCTCCTATACCGAGAATATAAATATGATTTTTAACACCTTGTTCAAGCAATTTCTTGTGTATTCTCATAAGTCGGTCGTATCCTTTTGAGGAAACTAATTTTGCAACAGAAACAATATTGGTGATATCATAATCCATAACTAAATCGTTAATTTTCTCGTGTGATTTACTGATTATTTTTTCAGACTCATTTGTATTATACAAAACATCAACAGAATTTTTTAAATTAAATATTGATTGAAAATCCTCTTTAACGGTATTAGAAACACAAATAGTTTTATTAAACTTAGAATAACATTCAAAGGCTTCCTTATAACTTCTAAAACTTCCGGATGCTATTTTTTTCGTATGCTGTTCAATGTGTATCCAGCTGACAAGCTTTGTTTTTTTATTACTACAGCCACTCGCTATACGAGCAGTCGGACCCTCAAGATATGATACGATAATGTCATAGTCTTCTTTTATGAAATGTGTATATAATCTTTCGGGAGAAAACAACTTCATAATATGAGAATTGCCTCGTGGCATTTTTTTGTATCCGCCTATATATTTAACATCGGAGTTCAAATACTTTCGATTTATTCCTACATCAAATAATGTTTGAACAGTAACATCAAATTTTGTCTTGTCTAAATTATTCACTAAGTTTACTAAAACCTTTTCCGCTCCACCATGTGCGAGATTTGGTATTAAAAAAAGTACTTTTTTCATCTTAACCTCAAACTAAAAAATTAACATAACTTTTTGTAGCATTTTCCTTTTTATGAATTTGAGCAGGATTACCAATAACAACAGAATGAGACGGTATATCAATATTTATAAAACTGTTTGGTGCTATCATAACATCATCACCAATTGTAATATTGCCTACAACAGTTGAATTAATTCCAACAGAAACCATGCTGCCAATTTTAGGCACACCGGCTCTTTTACCTCTATTCTCTCTCCCTATTGTGCAGCCTTTATGCAAATTAACATTATCACCAATTACAACACCTGATGCCACAGTAATATTGTAAGGATGTCCTAAATACAATCCTTTACCAATAGAAGCAGCTGTTGATATTTCTAATCCATACTTTTTTGTCAATCTGTGTATTCTTAATTATGTTATAAAACTATTTTTATAACTATTTTTTCGCCACAAGTACATAAATTTTATCTGATGATTAAAAAATAATTTGCATGTTGATTTTATGGATTTTTTATATTTCTCCCCGGTCATTCTATAATAGTCATATTTAAAATAATCTTTCATCGTTATCTCCATTAAATTATATCCAAGAAGTATCACTCCAACTGTTGCAAAAAAACAAATAATTTTCATGCCAATTTAATTTATAAGTAAATACCATTTGATAAATAAAATATAAAACATAACATATACAAGCTGTGTTCTTTATCCATGAATATTTGGAAATTTTTACCATTTCATTTATATTCCATACCAAAAGCAAAACCGAAAATACCTCAAAATACAAATTAAATCTTGCATATACAGCAGAAAATACACCTGCCATTGTAAATATAGTATAAAATAGTGCCATATTAAATACTGTATTATAATATTTGTATTTATCTTTCATTACTTCTTTATTAATAAAAGCCAAAACAATTGGTACAGCGGAAACTAATATTCTAAATATATTTATACTGTTACTCCATTCATTTCCACTATATTTGTCACCATATACAGTATCAGATATAAAACCATCAATTATATTGCCGGTAAGTGGCGAAGTTATTACTATAAATACTCCAATGATCAGTATGGCCTTAGTTACTTTTCCACAAGCCTCAGTATTAGATATTAAATACAAAATAAAGAAAATATAAGCCGAAGTGTGTATTTGTGCAACAATAAATACAATCGGTAAAAACAAATACCATTTTCTTTTTGCAAGCAAAGGAAAAGCAGCTACAATGAGTGCCGTAGCTAAATACTGACGCATACCGTTTAAAGAATGATCCCAACAGCCTGCCATCACAAATAAGTAAAACGCAAACTTCATATCACCGCTGTAATTATACAAAAAATACATTAACGGGAAAATAGTAATAAATGAAGTTATTTCGAGAAAAATTCTCGGGTCAGTAGATATATGAGTATGTATGAACGACATATAAAATTGAAACAACCATTCTGAGCCTATTGAAAATACTTCAAGGCATTGCTCCATTGGCATTGCTTTATCAAACAAGCCAATATATGTGACAGTATCACCATAAGCATATCTTTGACCGGAAACATATGCTAATAAAAGAGTACCCAAAAAGAAAAACAAAAAACTTGTATCTCTGACTTTTGTTAATTCTGTTTCAATAGTCGTATTTTTATCAAGTGGCTTTCTGCCAATATAGAACAATACTAAAACTAATATTGTTGTATATACAAAAACATTCATTCACTAAATCCCTTCAACCTTCATATAAGAAGATTTTGATTTTTTCATAACAATTACCTTTAAAATATACCCAATAGGAATGCTTAATACCGTTAAAAACTTTTCAGGCGATTCCTTAACAAAATGCTTGTTTTTAGCAATCAATGAACTTGAAACATAGTGTATACAGGCTTTGAATTTTTGCTTAATATTTATACTATGTTTCATCTGCTCCTTTCTCCAAAACGCAAAGCCTTTTGGATTGCGAACATATTGTCTGTACATATTTGTACTCGAACCGTCCATCTGATAATCGACAATACAAACACATTCGTTGAGTATTTTCAATTCGTATTTTTCATCTATTAAATGATACTTATAAGCAAGAGCAACATATTTTTCATTATCAAAAACAGGATAAGGCGGAATAGCCTTGATTATATCGGTTCTGTAAATCAACTTTTTGTCACCAAAGCCACCGTTGTTATAATATCCCATTAAAGTTGTGCTTTCCTTGTAGGTCGGTAATTCCTTGCCAATCACTTTCTTAGTTGAATCTGCAAAATCAAGTGCAATTATACCTGCATATCCCTTATTTTTATTCTCATTCCAGCAATTAACAATCAATTCTACTGCGTTGTCAGGCATATAATCATCAGAGTCAACACAAACATTAAGCTCCGTATCAATATTTTCGTAAGCTGTGTTATGTGCTGTATGCATACCGCCGTTTTCTTTGTAAACATACTTTATTTCAAAACCGTTATCTTTTTCAAGCCATTTTTTTATTACATCATATGGATTATCAGTTGAACCATCATCAACTATAAGCCAAATAAAATCCTTGCATGTTTGGCGTTTTAAGCTCTCATAAGTTCTTTTGAGTGTATTTATTCTGTTATATAAGGGGGTAAATACAGTTAAAGTTGCCATTTTCATTCTCCATAACAAAACGAAGTGTAAAAGTTTTGCAGTTTATTTGCATTATTTTTAATATCAAATCCGGAAGCTACAATTTCATCATATGTGTCTTTTTTCTCAATTTTTGCAGCCTCTATTATTTTATTCGCCCAAAAATCTAAAGGTTTTTCTAAACTATAATGAAAAACTCTATCTGTTTTTATACACTCTGGCGGAACATTATCGGATATAACGCATGGTAATCCGGCAGCTTGAGCCTCAACTATTGAAAGCGGTAAGCCCTCATAAAGCGATGGAAAAAGAAATACATCCATAGCCTGTAAAATTTTATTTACATCGGTTCGGTTACCTAAAAATAAAACACTATCAGATAATGCAAGATTTTTAACCTTATCTATAATATTCTGTTGACCATTACCCACGCCAACGAGAATCAATTTTGCTGTATTATTTTTTTGATAAATCTTATTAAAGACATCTATAATGAAATCATGATTCTTAGGCGGATTAAATCGCCCCACATGCCCCACAACGAGAGCATCGTTATTAATATTTAATTCAGTTCTTACTTTTTTAGCAACATCTCTATTAAAAAGATATTTTTTTGCATCAATTGCATTGTTTATTATAGTATATTCATGACCGCAAAACAACCAATCACCCGCTTCCTTTCCGCAAGAAAACAAATGAGTAGCATATTGAGGTATCAATCTTTTGGAATATAATTTAATAGGATACTTAATATTTTTGTCTTGACTTTTTGAATGTGAATGCGCAATCCTAACTCTTACACCATTTTTTTTGGCTATTTTTAAAGGGTATGCGCTCATACAATCTAAATGACAATGTACAATATCATATTTATGTTCTTTAAAAAATGAATCCAAAGCATTAAAATAAGATTTTGAAAAAGGATTTAACATTGGCATATGATAAATATTACCGCCCAATGAAAGTATTTCTTTATCATAATCTGCCTCCTCCTGACGATGAACCAGAAAATCAAATTGTACTTTATTGCGGTCGATATTTCTATAATAATTCATTATCATAGTTTCGAGTCCGCCTCTGCCCATATATGTAACTATTTGTAATACTCTTATCATAATAATCCTCTCAATATACGATTATCACTTCAAGCCCAATGCTGTTATTGTCTGCTCTACAACAATCTTTTTATCAAACTCATTTTCCATTTTTTTACGGGCAGTTTTGCCCATTTGTTCACGAACAGAGTTTTCTGTATGCAAAAAAGCCTTCATCTTTTCATATAAGCTGTCAGAATTTTTCGGTTCGCAGAGCCAACCTGTTTTTTCGTTTTCAACAGATTCCCTGCAACCCGGAATATCGGTAGTGATAACAGGTCTGCCGGTAGCGGAGGCTTCAAGATTAACATTGCTCATACCCTCATGATAGCTCGGCATAACAACACAGTCAGCTTTAGCATAATACGGTCTTGGTTCTTCCTGAAAGCCATGAAAATCCACAATACCCTTTTTAACAAGCTCATCAACTTTTTCTTTATATTCATCTTCAAAAAAGCCGACTAAATCAAGAACAAATTTTTCACCGTCATTATGCAGTTTTTCCGAGGCATCAAAAAGCTCGTCCATACCCTTTTCTTTCATAATTCTGCCCAAATATAAAAATCTCGGTGGTTCATTATTCGGATACAGCTTGTACTCATATGTTTTTAAATTTATACCTGCGCCATTGAGTACAGTTTCTTTCTCAGCAGGAATTATTTTTCTGCTTGTAAATTCATCAGCATTAACCTGATTTTCAAAAAATACGGTTTCTACCTTTTTAAAAGCGGTTTTATATAAAAAAGTTACAAACTGAGCAAGTCCTTTTTTTTGAAAAGCTGTTCCTAATCCCTGAACATTGGCATAAAATGGAATTTTCAGCTTTGCGCACATTAAACCGCCGTAAATATTTGGCTTAATAGAATATGTAACAACCAAATCGGGCTTTTCTTCTTTGAGAATTTTCTTATAAAACTGCATTAAAGCATAGTCGGTAAAAGGATTTATACCTCTGCGTTCCATTTTAGTTTCAATGCAGCGCAAACCCATATTCATAAAATCATCATGATGACCAACAAAAGGCATACTGAGTACAACCTCGTTGTTCTTCATCAATTCTTCAATTAGCTCTTTTCTGAAGCGGTAGAGCATATATGAATGATTAGTCAAAATCAAAATTTTTCTTTTTTTACTGCTCATTTTACAAAGCTCCCGTTCCGCCCTCTACTACGCCTTCGTGTTTAAACACACTGACTATTGTCATAAACAGGCATTTTACATCAAAGGCAAAGCTTAAATTATCATAATACACCTTATCCATCTGAACCTTTACAGGGATAGGCAGCTCATCTCTGCCGTTTATCTGAGCCCAGCCTGTCAAGCCGGGTTTTAAGCTGTTTATGTTATACTCATCTCTTTCGGCAATCAAATCGTCCTGATTCCAAATAGCGGGGCGAGGTCCGATTACAGTCATATCGCCCTTAAAAATATTAAAAATCTGCGGCAGTTCATCCAAGCTGGTCTTTCTTAAAAACTTGCCGACTTTGGTAATATATTGGTCAGGATTTTTGAGCAAATGAGTAGGACAATCCTTTGGAGTATCCGTTCTCATAGTTCTGAATTTTAATATATTAAAATACTTTTTATCCTTGCCCACTCTCATTTGTTTAAAAAATATCGGGCCTTTGCTTGTGCATTTGATAATTACACAAATCGGGAGGTAAATTATTGAGAGAAAAACAATCGCCATAAACGAGCAGATAATATCTAAAATACGCTTGATTATTCTGTTGTAAACTGTTTTTTCTCTGTTCATAAACACTACACTCCGTTTGGCACACACTTACACACTATAATTATTCATAATTATATCACACAAAGTACAATATATCAACATAAAAGTACATTTATAATTAATATAGCTAATAATTTCACATATTCTGTAATATATGAAATTTTATTATACGGATTATACGGAATAAAATATATTTCAAAACGATAAAGAAAATCGTGTAAATTCCTGCACACATTTTTGCACACTTTTAAAATCATAATTTTACAATTTCATTAATGCTTTTATGACTTTTAGTTACAAAATATACTTTTTTTAAATAATAAATCTAATGCCTTTAAGAAAATAAAATGTATAATAATCTATGTTTTTGAGTTTAGAGTGAAAAATGAAAATATAAAATAATAAATGGAGTGTGTATAGTGAAAAAATTATTGAAAAAGGAAACGCTGTTTGCGGTTGTGCTTGCGGTAGCGGTATTTGCCGCCGCAACAGCCTGCCTGTTTTCATAAATCCATATTACCACGGCGACAGTGCAAAACTGTCGCTTTTTCTTTTAAAAAATAACGGCAGTTATCAAAACAACTGCCGCATTATCAGAACAAATATTTATTTTTTGCCCACAAGCAGGGTTGAACCGCCGAGCCGGAGGCATCTTGCCTCTCGTTTAGTCATAAACATTCCATCGGTGGTATCTATCAATTCAACACTTTCGTAGCCCATATCAATCAGCTTTTGCTTAAATTTTTGCATATCGCCGTATCTTGATTGTGACATTAAATCGTGAATTGCAAAGGTTCCGCCTTTTTTAAGCACTCTCAGCGTTTCAAGCAGCAGCTTTTGCTTATCGACTCCTGTCACATTATGATAAACATAGTTGCTTGTTACCGCATCAAAGCTCTCGTCCTTAAAATCGAGCTTGCAAGCATCGCCCTTCCTAAATTCAATGTTTTTAACTCCCTCTGCCTCTGCATTTTTACAGCAGAGCATATTACTAAAATCAGAGTACTCTTTTCCCCATCTGTCAACGCCAATCATTTTAGCGTTTGGGTTCTTCTTTGCACACGCAATAGTTAAAGCGCCGCTGCCACAGCCAACATCAAGACCTGTACCGCTGTCGGGCAGCTTTATATAATTTGCCGTTCCCTCAACAATCTGCTTTGAAAGCTGTCGAGTACCGTTATAGGAGAAAGCTCTGTATGCCATTATACTCCATTTAAGAAAAGCACCGACAATCAGCAGAGCGAGCAAAAGCGCCGCAAATATTATCCACCTCAGCGCACCGCTTAATCCTACACCTATCACACCGAATATTACAAACAGTACAGTTATCACAATCGTACCCGCTATCAAGCTGTTTACCATATATTTCGGCACCCAATTTTTATAATCCGGCTTCATATCATTACTCCTTTTTTGAGTTAGTTGTTACTAACTTTTTTTATTTATTATATCATACATAACATAAATATCAATATTATATTTACATTTTTAATTTTGTCATTATTTCGTCATTATATTAATTGTATATTTAATTATGACAAAAACAAACCATTCTTATTTTGTATTAGCATTTGTTCAAAATACATTGTAAATAAGAAAAATTAATGTTATAATTATCAAAATATAACGCAAAGGAGAATAAAATGAAAAGGTCAATTAAATATATATCCGTTCTGCTGTCGGCACTCATTACGGCAGGCTGCTGTTCAACAGTGTTTTCAGCCGCCACTATTAGCGATTACACCGACTCCGTAAAGGCAATTTACGAAAAGATTAAGGACGGCAAAAAGGTTTTGTATGACGAAAACAAAAACGAAATTCCGCTTGAAGAGCTTAATGACGATACAGGAAATGCAAAAAACAATCTTCCGAAATCTTACGACTTGAGAGATTACGGCAGGGTGTCAAAGGTGAAAAACCAAGGCTCTGAGGGCTATTGCTGGGCATTTGCCTCTGTGGCGTCTATGGAGTCGAGCATACTTTCGCAAAGCGAACTCAGAAATAAGATTGGCGAAAACCCGAACGAAAAACTCGACCTTTCAGAGGCAGGCTTGGTGTGGTACATTCACTCCGGAACAGTTGACAAGGAGTCGCCTTTTTATAATGATTATATAAACGATGCATCAAAGGGCAGCAATGGCGGAGTTTCTGAAACGCTTGCCATTTCCTTAAATTCGGGTTACGGTACATATCCGCAAAGTCTTTGCCCGTATGACAGAATTAAAGACGGATTTTCGGATACTTTAAGACATTACTCCGATTACAGGCTAAAGGATTATAGCGAACTCAGCAACAACCGAGATACATTAAAATCTAAAATAATGGGCGGCGGTGCAATTACCGTTCACTATCCAAGCATAAATGAATGCTATTCATCTGATTTTGCAAACTATTACAGTGACGATACCTGTATTCCAACAGGCGATTCACATTTAATTGTAATTGTTGGATGGGATGATAATTACAGCAAAGATAATTTTACGGGAAAGGTTAAGCCGAAAAATGATGGCGCATGGCTTTGCAAAAACAGTTGGGGCGACCGCTACGGAGATGACGGCTATGTCTGGATTTCTTACGATACCGCAAACATCAGCTTTGCTCAGTACATAATGCAGGGAAATGACGCATACGACAACGAATATCAAAACTGCATTGTAACCGACGGTCTTGGTTACAACTATAACGGTGCGGCAAATGTATTCACCGCCGAGTCCGATGAGCAGTTAAAGCAAATCAGCTTTAAGACAATAGGCGCTTACGATTATACAGCCTCGGTCTATGCACTTGACGCTGATTTTACAAATCCAAAAGACGGCAAGCTGCTCACCACATTCAGCGGAAAAATCAACAACAACGGTATCCACTACCTTGATGTAAAGGATAATGTTTACCTCGCCTCAGATCAGAAATTCTCTGTTGTTATTGAGGCTAATAACGATTCCAGCTTTATATCTTTTTCAAGCTCGGAGTGTGTGGGCAAATTAAGCAAAGAAAAAAGCGGCTATGTTCTCAGTTCGGGTAAATGGCAGGATGTGATTACACAACAAAAACAAACAAGGGCTTATGCGTCCATAAAAGCATTTACTTCATATACCGATAACAGCGAAAAGATTAAGGAGCTTAATTTGGCAATTACCGATGCTGAAAATATCGACAAAGATAAGATTAAAAGCGAGGACTACGCTCAGTTACTCAACAATCAGATTACTGCATCAAAGGCACTTTTGACCGACACTGCCTGCTCGGTTCAGGATATTAATAACGCTGTTATTCTTTTAAAGTATTATTCCGAAAAAGCTATTGACACTCCGTATGAGATAAACAATATTGACGATTATCTAAAATTGGTTGAAATCAGCAATAAATCGGGATACATTCCGCAAAAAATAAGTCTGAACGCTGACCTTGATTTTGCCGATTACGGCAAAGAGGTATCCCCTATCTGCAATGCCGAGGGCAACTTTTCTTCTGATTTTTACGGCAATAATCACACAATAAAAAACATAAAAATCAGTTCTGTTAGTGCTTACGGAAATACAATGAGCGGCTTGTTTGGCTCATTGCAAAGTGCAAAGATAACAGACCTTACAATAGAAAATGCGGATGTTGCACCTGCAAGCAGGAGCGGCATTCTCAGTGCATATGCTCAATATGCTACAATACTAAACTGCACCGTTAAAAACTGCGTGGTAAATTACGATTACTACTCAAGCACCCAGTCTTCGGGCGCAATCAGCGGCGAGCTTTGGTACTCCGTTGCATCGTACTGCAATGTTGAAAACTGCACAATATACGGTCAATACGCAGGTGAATTAGCTTTTGCAATTCAGTCGATTTTCTCCTACTGCAATCTAAGCAGCAATAGGGTTTACGCAACAAACGGATTGTCGGTATTTGACAATGCAAACTCTAAGACGAGTAATCTTTACTTTTTCCCAACACCAGCCAACAGTGATATTTTTGTTGAAATGCAGGACGATTTTATCAGAGTTTCTTCATTGCTCCACACAGTAACAAGCTGTACTTCCGAAACCGTTAAGCTGACCAAATCCGATAAATACTACTATGTTGATAAGAATTCTTTGACGGATAACAATTTTGTACTTTTGAATATTGATTATGTCGACAAAGACAATAACTACAATTACAGAGTTAATCTTAAGGATAAGTCGCTAATTCTTATTTCAATTAACTACACACCGACCGAAACATTTGAAATTCCGTCAGAATATCTCGGACAGCCTGTAACCGAACTTTCCGAAACTTTCTTAAATTCAACCGACACAAGCAACATTAAAACGCTCATTTTCCCCGACAGTCTTGTTACGCTTGAAAATGTATCAATAAAACAGGTATTCAACCTTGAGAACCTTGTAATCGGAAACGGTATTAAAGAAATTCCCGATAGGTTTGCAAATTATAGGTATAATCTCAAGACTGTAAAGCTCGGAAATAATGTAGAAAAAATCGGCAAAAATGCTTTTGAAAGCTGCGAAGCACTTACAGAAATCAACCTGCCCGAAAGCGTAAAATATATTGATGATTTTGCTTTCATAGGCTGTAGTTTTGAAAAAATATTAATCGGCAAAAATGTTGAATACATAGGAAATAGTGCGATTGGATATTTGAATTATGCGCTCAGCAATAAGAATTATTCAATTATAAAAAATCCGAACTATGTAATTAACGGCTACTCATCAACCGCCGCCGAAAAATACGCAAGCAACAACAAAATTAAGTTTGTAGACCTCAACACACAGTCGCCGGATATGGAGCAAACCTATACTAATATTGACGATTTGATTGCAGGCGACATTAATCTTGACAACAAGGTAGATATTAACGATGTAACACTGTTGCAGAATTTCATAACAGGCAATGTTGAATTTAATGATTTTCAGTATAAAAATTCGGCTGTAACCCACTATTACGAAACAATTTCAGTTAATAATGTAACAGAAATTCAGCGCTACCTTTCAGGCAAAATAGACAGCTTGGAAATATATAGCGTGGGATAATTTAATATTAAAGAAAATGCACCGCTAAGCATAATGCTTTCGGTGCATTTTTAGGTTAAATTATTTTCGGTCGGGCAACAAAGTTAGACAAATGCTAAACTTTCTGTCCCGAATATAAAAGTTTGGTCAGCTCTTTCAAGGTTGTATTTGTGGGCAACGCCCACAAATACTTTATGTTACCGCAAATTTTAATAGCTAAACGGCTTGCCGTTTGGCGGTTTAAACATAACGGCGAAATCCATTAAATTGCGACAGCAACAAAGAAAAAGCACGCTACTAAACTACTAATTCGCCACTTTCCAAGGGCAAATCAGCAACACTCGCAAACTTATTGTGTCCTTTAGAATATTTTTCTCTAAGACTGCTCAAGTGTAACTTTCTTACTCTCAGCCACTCAGTAATCTTGACTTTTATTTTCTGCTAAAGTCTTGAGTAGTCTAAAGTTTGGTTTTTCTATGATATAATTATTACTGTTTATTTATATTTCAAATCAGTGTGTTTTATTATTTTATGGGCTCTGCCCAAACCCGCAACCCTTTAAAAAGGGTTGAACTAAATTTTAGATTTAGTAAGCTAAAATTTATACCATACAAAAACTCCGCTCTGTATTACCAAAGCGGAGTTTTTATAATTATTTTTATTTCAGCAAATTATCTTCTGCCGTTGTTTCTTCTCTCGTTAAAAGGTCTGCGTGGGCGTGGCTTTCTCTCTGTATCTACATCGTTCTCAGGAGTAAGTCCGTCTACATCTATAAGAACCTGACGGCGAGAAAGGTTAAGTCTGCCCTTTTCGTCAATTTCCATTACTTTTACACGAATCACATCGCCAACATTGACAACATCAGTTACCTTATCAACACGCTTTACATCGAGCTGTGAAATGTGAACAAGTCCCTCTTTGCCAGGTGCAATCTCAACGAATGCGCCAAAGTCCATAAGTCTTGTTACCTTGCCGAGGTACATTGCGCCCGGCTCCGGATCAATAGCAATAGTCTTGATAATCTCAATAGCTCTGTTGCACTTGTCAGCGTCAATGCCCGATACGAATACCTTGCCGTAATCGCCGTCTTCCTCAATGTCAACCTTAACTTCGCACTCAGCCTGAATTTCTTTGATAACCTTACCGCTCTTACCGATAACCTCGCTGATTTTCTCGGCAGGGATTGTAGTTGTATACATCTTAGGAGCATATGGTGAAAGCTCTTTTCTTGGCTCTGAGATAGCCTTGAGCATAACCTCGTCAAGAATGTAGTTACGAGCCTTGTGTGTTTTTGCAAGAGCCTCTTTAATCATTTCAGGTGTAAGACCGCTGATTTTAAGGTCCATCTGAATAGCTGTAATGCCATCGTGTGTACCTGCAACCTTAAAGTCCATATCGCCAAAGAAGTCCTCAAGGCCCTGAATGTCAACCATTGTCATCCAACGCTCGCCCTCTGTGATAAGACCGCAAGAAATACCTGCAACAGGAGCTTTAATCGGAACACCGGCATCCATAAGTGCAAGTGTAGAACCGCAGATAGAACCCTGTGAGGTTGAGCCGTTTGAAGAAAGAACCTCTGATACAAGTCTTAATGCATATGGGAACTCCTCAACAGGCGGAATTACAGGAACGAGAGCACGCTCTGCAAGTGCGCCGTGACCGATTTCTCTTCTGCCCGGACCTCTGCTTGGCTTTGTTTCGCCTACTGAATAGCTCGGGAAGTTATAGTGGTGAATGTAACGCTTCTCTGTTTCTCCGTCAATACCGTCAAGCAACTGCTTGTCAGATACAGGGCCGAGAGTAGCGATTGTAAGAACCTGTGTCTGTCCTCTTGTAAACAAACCCGAACCGTGAACTCTCGGAAGTACAGAAACTTCTGATGCGAGCGGACGAATATCATCCATACCTCTGCCGTCAACACGCTTCTGCTCGTCAAGCAGCCAACGGCGAACGATGAACTTCTGTGTCTTGTAAAGGCACTCGTCAATAAGAGCCTCACTGTCAGGATAAATCTCATCAAATTTTGCATGAACAGCCTCGTAAATAGGCTTTAATCTCTCGTCACGAACTGTCTTGTCATCGGTATCAAGAGCAACCTTTACATCTTCCTCTGCAAATGCCTTGATTGCCTCAAACATATCGTGGTCAGGCTCAAGGCTTGCAAACTCAAACTTAGGCTTGCCGATTTCTGCCTTGATATCCTCAATAAACTTAATAATCTTCTGGTTTGCCTCGTGGCCTGCCATAATGGCATTGTACATCTCATCATCTGTAACGCAGTCTGCACCTGCCTCAATCATAGCAATTCTTGAGCTTGTAGACGCAACGGTAGTAGCCATCTTAGAAACAGCTCTCTGCTCCTCGGTTGGGTTAATGATATACTCACCGTCAATCATACCGACAGAACATCCCGAAATAGGGCCGTTCCACGGAACATCAGAAATTGAAATTGCGATTGACGCACCAATCATAGCTGTAATTTCAGGTGAGCAATCCATATCAACGCTCATTACAGTACAAACGATAGAAACATCGTTTCTCATACTCTTGTCAAAAAGCGGACGGATAGGACGGTCAATTACTCGGCTTGTAAGGATAGCCTTTTCAGACGGTCTGCCCTCACGCTTTAAGTAAGCGCCGGGAATTTTGCCTACTGCATACATTTTTTCTTCATAGTCAACTGAGAGTGGGAAGAAATCTACGCCCTCTCTTGGCTTTGGAGATGCTGTAACAGCAACATGAACTGTTGTGTCGCCATAATGCACAAGGCAAGCACCGTTGGCAAGCTGTGTCATTTTACCTGTTTCAACCTTTAAAGGTCTGCCGGCAAATTCTGTTTCAAACACTCTGTATTTATCGAATGTCATTAATCTGTTCATTGTAAAAATCCTTTCTGAAATCATCGATTTCTGTAATAATATCTTGCGGATTTTCACGCTGTTTTAGCAATAAAACCGATAAAAAATTATTCTGTAATAACGCTATTTAAAAGCTTAACATACTTTAAGCCTTCCACTCGAGTGGAAGATGTCATTTTCCGTAGAAAATGTCAGATGAGGTGTCGCCGTTTACAGCACTTTACTAAGTAAGTTTTGACTTAAAATAACTATTAACGAGTTCTAAACCTTAGCCACAACTTCAGACAAAGAACTCCAAAATAAGATTTTTTTACGATTTTTTACCCGTTTTACCGCTAAAATACAGCTGAGAAAATTTACGCAAAAACGGAATTTAGGGCAAGCTGACGCTTGCCCTGATTTGCAAAATTACTTACGGATACCAAGTCTTGCAATGATAGAACGGTATCTCTCGATGTCTACCTTGATGAGGTAGTTGAGAAGGCTTCTTCTCTGACCAACCATCTTAAGAAGACCTCTTCTGCTGTGATGGTCTTTTTTGTGAACCTTGAGGTGCTCTGTAAGGTCATTAATTCTCTTTGTAAGGAGAGCAATCTGTACCTCAGGAGAACCTGTGTCGCCTTCGTGAGTAGCGTACTCGGCCATGATAGCCTGCTTTTCTTCTTTTAACATTTGCGTTTCCACCTTTATAAAATATTTCGCCGACCGTCCCAGAGTAAGGCTGTGAAAATCCGAAATACGGCTTAATCCTTGTTCCGAGGCAGTGGTCAACAAATTGATTATAGCACAAAGGATATTAAATGTAAAGAAAAATTTGCAAAAAACTTAGTATTTTTGCTGTTTGCCCACCAAAAAATCAGCAAAAGTTCAAAGTTTAATCGGAATTTTCATCAGAACCTTTTGCCTTTTCTCTCTTTACCATTTCTTTTGTGCTGTCAAGGATACTTTTCTTGTCTTCATCAGACATTACCCTGTACGCAATCACAAGCATCTTTTCATCATTTGAAAGATTATTGAGCCTAAACTCGTTATCAAACGGATCCTGAACCACCGGAGTAAGCTTGCCCTTGCCGAGGAGCGTGTTGTAATCAACGCCAAAGATAGAAACAATTTTGCCGAGAACCTCGTGGCTCGGCTCAGAAACGCCAGTTTCGTACTTTGTGTATGTGGTTCTGTTAATATTTAAAATATCGGCAACCTGCTGCTGAGTAAGATGGCAAATCTCACGATGCAATTTAAGTCTTAGCGCAAAAGAATTGTTTTTTCTTTCGTGATTAGTCAATTTTACACATCCTTTGTATATAAAACATAAATGAATTATTAATATTTTTTCATATATTTTTATTATAATACAAAGTAGTTTTAATTTCCACAAATGTGAATATAAATCACTGTAAATATTATTTCTAATATTCTCCCTCAGGTCTTGAATTTTTTAAATTTCGGTTGTATAATAGTTAAGTATTCACATTTTGCTGGTGTGGCGCAGTTGGTAGCGCAACTGATTCGTAATCAGTAGGTCGACAGTTCAAGTCTGTTCACCAGCTCCAAAGCAAAAGCCGCATAACCAAGCCGTTTTTTTAGGTGTTTGGGTGCGGTTTTTCTTTTTATATTTATCGCAAAACACCGCCTAAACCTGCTTTAAATTTCAAAAATGTTAGTCAGCTTGTTAAATAATTTCAAGCTAAATGAGGTTCTTATCAGCTTGTTCAATACAATTTTTACATCAGGGACAATCGGCAATTATTACAGATATTTTCTTTTCTACTCAACTACCTATCTTTATTAGAAGTGCTAAATTCTGAAAGCAAGCTGTTTTAATTCTTTTTAAGTATCAAAAACAAGTTGAAAGCAGTTAAAATAACAGGCTCTATGTCAATAGTTGGGGTAATCCGAAAAATGAAATAGAGATATTTAA
>ERZ791801.882-NODE-882-length-24099-cov-6.215605_pt1 | contig 24099 bp, 19 predicted proteins | sample MGYA00510309_ERZ791801 | MGnify/ENA primary metagenome ERZ791801 (study PRJEB30046, sample SAMN00791979) | human gut metagenome | study: EMG produced TPA metagenomics assembly of the A metagenome-wide association study of gut microbiota in type 2...
ATATACGTTAAGTGATAGTCAAAACAAAGAATTGGAATACTTATTATCGGTTATTATATCAATGAAATTTATGTTATAATATATATGTAACCTGAATATGCTCACTGGAGGTCGCTTATGGAATTTGAAAAAGTATGGACTGCATTTGCCGAAACGTTAAAGCCAAATACCGCTGCAAAATACAGGATTACATTTGATGAGTTTTCCCGTTTTACAGGGAAAACGTTTCCTGAATGCACCGATGCAGATGTTCTGGCTTATGAGAAGTATCTTAACAGTATGGAAAATAATCACAAAATAACGCATTCGACACATTATACTAAAATAAGTGTACTTCGGTCACTTGCCAATTTTGTTGAAAAGTGTGGATTTTACGATAACTATAAAAATCCTTTCAGTATGGCTCTTGTTGAACGTAATTCACTTGAAATAGACAATTATACAATTCCTCAGCTGGAAGACCTTGAGATTCTTTTAAGAGCCGCCAAAGACAATATACGTGATTACCTTATATTTGTTCTGGTAATGAAATGTGCACTGAATACCCGGCAGATATGTATGCTGACCGTTGATGATATTTTAAATTATAACGATCATCTTGTATTGAGTGTTTTCTATGCCAGAAACAATAATAAGCATCACATTTCCCTTCCTCAGGATGTAGAGAACATTTTGATAAAGTACCTGGAGAATTTCCGGTCCGAAGGCAGTTTATTTCTTAACAGCCGTAAAAAGCCTTTAAAAGAACGCGATCTGCAGCGGCTGTTAAAAAAATACATAATGCAGGTTAAAGACAGCCTGTACAAAAAAGATTTTACTATTGCCGAAATGAGACATGCCGGTATCATCTATATGATGGCCGGCGGTGCCGACAGTGCTGACATTTCTTCATATGTCGGTTTGACGGATTCTGCAAGACTTAAATCCAGATATAAACGGGCGGCAGCAGTATCGCTTAACAATCCGGCTGAATATTCCATTTTATCAGTTCATGGCTGACAACTTAATATGATACTTCAAAGCCTGTACATTTATCACCTATGTACAGGCTTTTATATTTACAAAATTCAAAAGTGTGGTATAATATATTCAAAGTGATTGAAGGAGGAACTTCTATGAATATCAATCCTGAAAAGATAAAGGAATTAGTGTTAGCTTATTCAGAACTTGACGAAGAGTATCAAAACCGGCTGCTAAAAGAAGCATACAAATTACAGCTTATGCAGACACAAAAGAAACAAATAATAAAAGAGAATGCAAAATATTCAACAGATAGGGATTGGATTTACAACAGGCAATTGAACAAAACACTGGTGCTCATCTCCGAGGAACAATGTTTCATAAAAGAACACTTGATTGAATATTTGTCTAATACTGATTACAATAAAGCTGAAAATGGTAATTGGATTATAACGGATATTAAAAAAGAGCAATAAGTCGCCTATACAGTATACTTATTTCAAAATATGATACTTCAAAGCCTGTACATTTATCACCTATGTACAGGCTTTTATATTTACAAAATTCAAAAGTGTGGTATAATATATTTAAAGTGACTGAAATATATATATTCTATAAATATCCATATTGAAAATCATAGAAATTTCCATATATAACCTTTACCTAGTAAGCAGGCTGGGGAAAGTGTCACTTTTCTAAATTACCATTTGAGGAGGCATATCTATGAGTTTTTTTCATCATGTATTTTCTTTATTTTATGAAGCTACATCTTCCAGTGATTTTTTTATACAATTAATTCAAAAATTAATTTGTTGTGTTGTCGGAGTTTTTTTCCCATTTATTCTACATTTTTGTAACAATCTTATTCATAAAAGATTGCATAATTTCCGCTGTAAAAAATTTATTAATAATAAAGCTTTATATAAATTAATTATCATGTTTCTGTTGTACGTTCTATCATTGGGAACGCCGTTAGTAGCATTGGCTGACATAGTTATATTTTTAGCAAAATTACATGTTCCTTTAGATATATTAATAAATAATAATACTATGGCTATTATCGCTTTTTTATTACCAATAGCTATATCTTCCGTTCTACTGTTATTATGCTACAATAAATGTGGGCTTTTTTCTCATATGCCTGAACTTGCTCCGCTGAGAATATTCAATGGCATTATTTCTATATTTGTTGCCAATATTGTAGAACTTTTCATGGTTACAGGAGTATGCGCTACCTTTAGTTGTTTAATAATAATTTTTATATATCTAGTTTTTGCTATTCCATTTATTATTTCAACTCTTTTTACTGGTAAAGAAATTTATTATACACACGCATGTATTATTGATACTAACAATAGCAGTCTCCATGTTGATACAAAAAATATTAAATATCAAGGTAAGCAGCTTGAAATACGACAGGATCCGAAGCAGATTATATACTATAACATTCAAAATATTGTAAATATAAAATATTACGATATAGCAATGACGGAACGATGTATCATATTCGATAAATATTTACATACCCTATCTGAAGCAATCCATGGATTATGCGATGATTTTATACGACTATCGCACTTATTAATATATCTTATGTCCAAATTGTTTAAAAAGTAAATATAAATTCAATTATATAAAATATTAGCATTTATTAATGAGGATAATAATATCTTCATTAATAAATGCTTGCATTCCTGCATTATGTATGGTATATCTATTATAGTTAATTTTATGTTATTTTATTGAAGGAGTCTTTCCTTCAATGGTTTTTATTTAATTTGATTTTTCCTTTTCACTCAAAAGGACGTATTGTAAGGTCGGTTTATACCGAGCTTATTTTTTTATTTTAATAAAAACAATTTCCGTATCCAGTTGCGCATTGGAATCCGGGATTGTAAAAATAAAAATATAAGAAAGGAGCCTCTTTACCCATATCTTGGGAATGTCATGTGCCAAAGAGCCAAACATTGAGGAAAAAGTATGAAAAAATTGAATAAGGAAACATTGAACAAGTTGAGAGCTTGTTTATACAGATGGCATGTTATGTACGACATGGCAGGTATGATGCGAGGAGTTATTTTTTCTTGCATCGTTTTTGCAGGAGCAGTTGCTGCTGGAATTGCTGCATTTCAAATACAGGCGCGTTGCCTTGTATACATCACAGAACATTTTCATTTAATGGAGCTGTTTTATGATGCAGATGCGCAGTTGTTTGATTTCAGCCCGGCCGTATTGCTTTTGCCATGCATTGTTGCATATGGCATCCAGAAAAAAATAACAAAGCTCTTAACATGGTTTAATGACCATGTTCACATTTCATGAGCTTTTTTAGCTGCAGCATTCGCTGCAGCTTTTTTTATTGTTGCAAGAATTTTTATAGTTTGATATAATACATATATTGTATATTTCGTTATTTCATTGGGGATTCCCGATGTCGTCCGATATGAATGACGGGGTATACTTTATTTATACGATTTAATTAAGCGTGTGGCTTTATGCCATGCGCTTTTTTTATTTCAAAAAATAAAGTTTTAGTCCGGTATTACCGGACAGAAGGAGGTAAAGATGGATACAGTAGAGGTATCTGAACTTGCTGCATTAAAAGAATGTGGCAAACGCAAATTTGACATTTTAAAACTTTCGTTAAAATGCCCAAAAAGGGAACTAAATGAAGTCAGTTCTAAGGGCTGGTATTTTCTAGCACAGCTTCTTAAAGAAAAAAAGGACATTAAAAATGGGCTTGCTCAGTTTGTAGAGCAGGCTGTCAGCCGTGACTGGTATCAGTTTGATATCTCATATGCAGCGGCAAAAGATAAGCTGTTTTCCCAGCTGTACAGGATGGGTAACTATCTTGTACAGTATATTGGAAATGACAGTATACTTTCCGCTAACTGGAATTATAAATTCCCGTTAAAGGCAAAATACAGAGGCGCCACTATAAAAGAGCTTACAGGAACCATCAATATAATTATTAAACGAAATGATTACATTGAAGGAATTATTTTTTCTTCCGGAAGTCCTACGGAATCTACAAACGCACGAAAACCGGAAAATCTTCCGGAAAACAGCCTTGAAATTGCGTGTGCATATGCAGGGCTTTCCTTAGTTTACGGAAGCTCAAATATTAAAATAAGTAAATGTTATCTGAAGTCTAAAGACGACAGAGGCACAACTTATGCGCCATATGAAGAACACAGAGGCAAAAATATTGTCTCTGTAACATTCAATTCAGGTGAAAATCCTGTAACAAGGATTGCTGCAGCATGTAAATTCACATCCACGGGAAACTGCGCAGATTGTATTTTTAATACAACCTGTCATACAAACGCAAATATCCGTATGGAAAGTGAAATATCTGCTGCCCCATCGGGTGATATCAAGTTATCCGATGCACAGAAGAAAGTAATCAACTTTAAGGACGGCTATATGAATATCGAAGCCGTTCCGGGCGCTGGAAAAACTTTCTGCCTTGTAAAACGGCTTGAACAGTTAATCCACGCAGGCATAAAACCATCAAATATTTTAATGGTAACGTTCACAAACAAAGCCTGTATGGAAATTAAAAGCAGGGTAGCAGCTGCACTTGGTGCAGATAAAACAGAAGAACTCCCGAACATCCAGACTTTTAATGGGCTTGGATACAGCATATTAAGGGAAAATTCTAAAGCTTTAGGCGGTAACGTGCGATTAGCATCAGATGTTGATAAAAAATCGCTTACCGAAAAAGCCTTAAAAATTTGTGCCGATAACGGTATTTTTATTAGAAATACCAATTATTCTGATTTGTATTCTAAATATGGCTTGATTCCCACGGTTTTCAGATGGTTTAAATCCATTGAAACCATTGGTGAACAGGCTTTTGCTGAAAATAATGCAAATAAGGATGTAGAAAATATCCTAAAAGTGCATAACTGTTACAAGAAATTCTGCCATGAAGGTCTTTTCATCGATTATGATGATCAGATCGAAATGGTAAATGAATTATTTCAATCTGATCCGTTTATGGCCCTAAAATACATTAACCGTTATAAGTATATTATGGTTGATGAATATCAGGATATAAATGAGGCTCAATTCAAAATGATTCACCTGCTTTCCGGAAAAGGAAATCTGGTTGTTGTCGGTGACTGCGACCAGTCCATATACAAATTCCGTGGAGGTAGTCCGGAATTTAGTTTGAATTTTCGGAAGTATTTCCCGGAAGCAGAAACCGTTTTCATAACGGATAATTATCGCTGTACAGACAGCATTGTATCTGTTGCAAACGAATTAATCTCCGGCAATCAAAGTAGATATAAAAAGGAAATCGTAGCCCATAAAGCCGCTACTGAGCCGGTTATTTTATATCACAATATGCCGGAAAATGAACTTGCTGCTCTGGTTCATACTCTTGAACAGAAGTATCTTCCCGGAGAAATCGCAGTAATTTCACGGAATAATGCAGTTTTAAACCGTTTCGGACGTTTAATTGCTCCGGACGGCTCACTGCAAAGCAAAGATTACATTATACAGGACTCACTGTTTAATGCAATTTATACTTGCATGGGACTCTTTTTTAAAAATGATGATGAAATACTGTATCGTGCTCTTATATATGCCGGTGCAGATAAAATTTCAATTGTACGCCGGGATAAATCAATTTCCCTGTACAAAAACCTAGTTAATGAACACCTTATACCTGATTTTAAACGTGAAAAATCAAGTATAAAAACCGGCAATTTTTTATGGAATGCCGGGGTGAAACTGGGAGAATGCTTACGGATTCTTTCTGAAAAAAAAGAAGATATTTCTGAAATATTTAATCAATTGTGTGCTGTTTTATATGGCTTTGACAGCCATCCAGTTTTAAGCGTGCTCTCTGATGTTGCAGAGGAGCGTAACATACAAAATTGCCATGATATGTTCATCCATATGACCAACATGGTAAAGTTTGAAGATGACACACGGGTTGGTTATACAGAAAGCAGTGACCGAATCAATGTGCTTACAGCACATGACTCAAAAGGTAAAGAATTCAAATGCGTCATTTTATATGGTGTTGATGAATTTGAACCCGATGAAGAAGAACGAAGACTTTTATACGTTGGTTTTACACGTGCAAAAGAAAAACTTATCATCGTTCAGAATTCAGAAAGCCAAAATATGGTTCAAGAATTCCGCCACTGTTGCAGAGAATTAGATTATACTGAAAATACAGAAAGGACAAGTTATACAAGTTATGCAGGTTAAGTGTTATGTGGGAGACAACTTTCTTATCAATAGAGAGTTGCAACCCCAATTATCTAATTTAACAGAGATGGATTTGATGAAAAGTGATTCATTTGATATTGATGAGATTTCTTTTTTAAGTTCCATTTCTTTTACAGGAAACCCGAAAACACTGGTTTTCTCTACTGAAAGTCTTGAAAGTAATGATACATTGCTATCTTTACTAGACGACGATATCCCTGATGCAACACTGTTCATTATATGTGACAGAATTGTAAAGGGGCGCAAGCTTTATAATGCTTTGAAGAAGCGAGAGGCTATTGTTGACTTCACGTTGACAATGCCGCTTATTAAAAGTATTGCGCAGGAAACAGCAGAGCAGTGTGGCAGCTATATCAGTAATGATAATGCTGCCTTTTTAGGGCATAGGCTGGGATTTGATTATAAAGCTGTTGTACATGGAAATGACATTTTCCAATATGTAAAACAGCTTTCAATGCTGTCAAATCCTATATCCGAAAATGATATTATTGCTGTTGTCCCAGAGCATAAGCCCGACGACATTTGGGTAATGAAGTCTGCCCTTATGGCAGGAAATGCTGCAAAAGTCATGCAGATGGCCGATACCATCTGCCGGCAGAAAAGCGGCAACCCAATAAGCATACTTTCCGCTATGCTTATCGATGTCCGACAGGCATATAAGCTATCTTTTTTCCCTGATTGCCGGGAAAAAGCACTGACAGCAATGGGCGTAAAATACCCACCCCGCAATGCGGAGAAGTACAGTGCTGAACAGTTAGAAAAAGCGTTTAATGCACTTACAAACGGTATTAGAAGCTGCAAGTCCGGAGCAAACCCGGAACTGCAGTTAAAATTAACATTATCTGAATGCTTAGAAGCATTCACTTTTAAGGAGGAAAACTAACATGAACAACTATATTTCAATTATTAAAAGCAACGGAACCTTTCAATTTAAAAATTCCATGACTTCCACTTTTGAATGGAATCTTTGGGAAGGAAAAATTACAGATAAATTTGTCATTTTGTTACCAGTAATCCAGTAACTGCAGGGAGGTAATGTTATGAACATTGAAAATACTATGGCAGCACTTTATGATGAACTTGAAGCTGCTGCTAATAAATATTACAACGGCCTTGACTCCGGAATGGACGACAGTGTATACGATAACCGTTATGATTATCTATGCAGTTTGGAACTCCGTTATCCTCAGTTTGTTCGGCATGGCAGTATAACTGAGCGTGTAGGTGCAAAGCCTTTAAGCTCACTGCCGGTTGTCCATTATGACAAACCGGCGCTGTCACTGGAAAAGAAATATGATATAACCGAGATAAAAGACTATTTCACTTCGCACAATGCAAATATTGTTAATGCAAGTGTAAAGTGCGATGGTCTTACGGTTTTATTTACTTACATTTCCGGGAAACTGGTACAGGCCTGCAGCCGCGGAGGCGGACTGGAAGGGAACGACCTTACTCGTCAGGCAATGTATCTTCCTGATGAGGATATCCCAAAGGAAATACCTTATACTGCCGGAAAAGTTGTAGTAAGAGCAGAAGTTATGCTCCCGCAACATATGCTCGCCATTATAAATGCACAACTTGAAAATGGAGAACTCCCGTATAAGTCGTGCAGAAACTTGGCTTCTGGCACAATACGAAATTTAAACCCAACGCTTACGGCAAGCAGGCAGCTTACTGCCCGCACATTTCAAGTAGTAACTCATGAGGGACTTGATTTCAGTACCCATACTGAAGAACTGCAGTTTGCCGAAGAACAGGGCTTTAGAATTGTTCCAAACGAAGTTATATCTGTTGATGATATTGACCGTTACAGGGACAAAATCAAGGAACAGCGTAGCAGTCTTGGCTTTGATATTGACGGATTGGTTTTCGTCATCGATGATCTTGAACTTCAGCATAAAGTTCCGGATACTGTAAAAACGCAGGGCGGAAAAATGGCATACAAGTTTCCGAATAAAGGAACCACAACATATGTCCGTTCCATCGCATGGCAGATAGGCTCTACTGGTAAGCTCACACCGGTTCTAAATGTAGACCCAGTTGAGTTTGAAGGTGCTACCGTATGCAGATGTACAGCACATAACCTGTCATTTGTACTTGGGAACAGAGAGTCTGAAGAGATAGCACCTGCTATTGGCATTGGCAGCCAAATCCGCCTTGAGCGGGCAGGTGAGGTTATTCCAAAGTGCGGTGAGGTGTATTACACCGAAGATGTACAGCCGCTTGAATATCCTTCTGTATGTCCCGTTTGCCATTCCGCTACATATGTGGATGGTGTGGACTTATGCTGCAGCAATGCAGACTGTCCCGGTGTTCTTAAAAAACAACTGGAAACTTTTTCATCCAAGTCATGCTTTAATTTAAAAGGTTTTGGTGAACAGACAATAAGTACTATAGTTGACTGTGGCATTATTAAGAATTTTCCGGATGTATTTGACATCTGGCAGCATAAAGAACAACTGTTAAATGTAGACGGATTCGGAGTAAAAAGCTTTGATTCTATCTGTATGCAGTTAAAAAACTGCTGCCAGGCAGATCTGCCAAATGTTATTGCCAGTCTTCCTATCAAAGGAATCGGCATAACATACGGACGGCTGTTAGCAGCGCGTTTTAAAAATCTGGATGAATTTATCCAATTTGACGGCAACTACGATGAAATTGCCGGGATAGGTCCCGTTCTTAATAAGAACATTAAAGGATTTTTAAAATCTCCGAAAGGAGTTTCTATTATTGCAGTATATTTTATCAATAATATAGGTACTGTCAATACATATAATAAACCAAATTCAGGCGCACAACCATTATCCGGTCTGACATTTGTCATAACTGGTACACTTTCACAAAGTCGTGAACATTTTCAAAAACTTATTACTTCAAACGGTGGGAAAGCCACCAGTTCTGTAAGTAAAAATACAGATTATCTACTTGCTGGAGAAAATGTCGGTGCGACAAAACTCGCTAAAGCCAAAGAGCTAGGCGTAAAAATTATATCCGAAAATGATTTAATGGATATGATTTAAGAGAACATCAGACTTCCATATTAATCCTATATTTTTTGATATAAGGTATTGATATGGAAGTCTTTTTTATTTATTGGAGGAAACGAGTATGCAAAAAAAAGAATTTGAAGAAATGACAAATATACCTATTTCAACAGCATTATATGAGGTTATTGAAAAAGAATATATGTTATTTGAAGGAAACAAACAGACATTTTGCAAGGCATATAAGGAAAATGCCAATGGGCTTGCTGAACGCATAGCCACTAAGGAAGATATCCTTATAAAAGAGATTCTTCTTGAAGCTGATAAACAGATACAACTTCTGAAACAGAAAATATCTTCTCTTCAGGAAATGAATGAAAAACTTGCCCGTGACTTAGCGCAGGAACAGGGGTGGGCACCTGTTACAATCAGTAATATGTCAGCAGATGATTACAATGAGTTAAAATCTGCCACACATTCAGCAGCTATGTTACCACAGCAGGCTTCAGACTGGATTTCACAGTGCTTTGGTTTTAACATTCACCGGATAAAAATACTGACAGAAATTCCTGCCTATGAAAAAGACAGGCACGGTTGTCTGCGTAAATGTGGAACTGAAGACCGTGAACCTTTTTATTATTCTACAGACTGGAATTATATTGCATTTACAGCAGCCGGTCTTTCATATGAAATTGTAAACGGTGATTTATATTTTTACGATGGTGAAGTTTAATTTTTCAGTTTACAAATATATAATATATGATATACTACATATATTGTATATTTCGTTATTTTACCGGAAGTTTTTCTGGTACTGTCCGGTTAAAATGACGGGGTATGCTTTGTTTAACAGAAATAAAAAGCGTATGGCTTTATGCCATGCGCTTTTTTTTATTTCAAAAATAAAGTTTTTAGTCCGGTTATATCGGACAGAAGGAGGTAAAAGCATGAATTTAGACATGCAAAAAGTTTATGTTGCATTAGAAGATGCGGCTGAACTTGAAAACAAAGATATTGAAAGGATGGAAAATGAAAAACTAATTTGTGATCTTATGGCATTTACAAATACATCACAAATTGACTTTTCAGTTTATACACCTGAAAAAATCATGGAATTGATGCAATACATCGTAAACTCAAGCTATGATCTGCACCTGATATCCGTTCAATCTGAAAGAATCATTGATACGGCCAATAATATGCCTAAAGTGGCACGGAAACACTTTGCATGCATGTAGGAGGTACAGAAATGAAATTAGAAGCAGTAGTCGATACGGCAACAGGTGAAAAAGTCCACTGTGCTGTAATCGACAACAATAACAAACGTTCTGCGTTTGTATTAACACTTGAGCATTTTATTAATGCAATAAATTCCGGTATCACAAATACTGACGCTGATATTACATCAATGCCAAAGCTGGAACTTCCTGAAGGATATGTTACAGGCTGGACCAATCAGCCATATAATGAAATTTCAGGATTTTCTGGTGTTGTTATTCTTAACACACCGGCAGAATGCCGGCTTATGTCATTTGACAAATCGGCATATATCATTCCATTTCCGGAGTTAGTTTTTAAACTCCAGCTATCTAACGGCAAGCTTATTAAGGATCGCTGTTATGCAAAGAAAGGAAACCAGCTGTATGCCTATCCATATACCAACGTATATAATGATGGACATATCTGCTGGGGAAGTTGTGAGTTACCTTTTGTAAAATCCATAAAAGAGACGGAAAAAATTCCACAGTTGTTTCTTAGATTTACAGGTAATTCGGACCTGTCAAACAGCGTAACTCTTGCCGCTGCAGGATGCAGGGAAATGGAAAGTGTTTTTAAAAAACTTGAGGGAAAGGATAAATTCCCTGAAGAATGGCTTAACAAAATAGCCATCAGCTATGAAGATTTTATTAGCTGCATTAAATAAAAATTATAATATACCGGCAATGACCGGTACATATGGAGGTTAAATCATGAATATTTTTGAAATGATGGGCATGGCTGCCCCGGAAGTAACAGTAGTTGAAACTAAAAAAGAATCTAAAAATTCAAAGACCAAAACGGAGCGAAAATCTTCTCAGATTAAAAACAGCATCTCTCTTCCAGGTCATGTTGTAATCCAGGGTGCCGGTAAGTTTACAATTACTCGCAGCACATTTGCTGAGCAAGCAGAAATAAGCGACCTTGAGATAAAAACTTTTGCTGAGGGGAAATTCCCTTATCTTAAAAATATGCAGGCTGTTAAAATAAGCAGTGATACATATTTACTGGGATACAGCTGTACTCACAAAAATACGGATTTTACCGTAAACTCAAAAACCCGCTTAATTATAGGGGACTTTTCTGTTCCGCTTGGAGATGAAAATCTTGAGGAAAGTAAAGCAAGTACAGAACAGTTAATAAGCTTTGCCGAAATTGCAGGATTGCCGCTTGGTAAAAAGACCGACTTTCTTCAAATTGAAAACAGAATTATTGCTATTCCACAAAATAGCGATGATAAAGAATTCAATGCTCTTACATTGCCATTTAAAATACATTTTTTTGGCAATGAATGGGAGGATATCGATGTAACTGATATGACGGAAATATCAAAGCAGTTAATATTAGATACTGTTATCAAAAAATATCCTGAATTTAAAGACCGGTGTGTAGCACAAGTCAAAGACAATCTCGTCTGCATCAGCATATCGCTTGATACGGACAAAGATTTAAAAAATTCAGTAAAAAACGGCAAAAAGGAGGAAACTTATAAGGTTGATGATAAAACCGTCATTAAGTTTTATGGTATGACGGTTGATACAGGCTTACAGCCGGGTAATTATACCGCAAAAGATATCTGTGCTGCTATGGAAAAAGCGGGCATATCCGAATGCAAAATGACCTCAACCATAATTATGAAACAAATTGGAAATACTATCATGACAGGGGTCAAGTTTGGCGGTACAAAAGGCGCTGCTGATTTTCTGACCCAAAATGAACTGGAATTAATACGCCAGCCGTTTTCCAATTTTGAAAAAGATGATACCCAACGATATCTGAAAGTACATCCCGCATGGATGTTTGAACAGGAAGATGGGATATCATTCTTTGGATTGCGTCTGCCAAAAATTCCGGCAGGCATTTATAATAAAATCGTAACTGTTTTCAAAACAGTTGCACAGCTGTACAATGCAGAATGCCTCTGCCGCATCTACTGGGACATTGAAAATAACTCTTATGAGCTGGTATTTCCCTTTCAGCAGGCAACTATTTCATCTGTTCATCCATTATTAGATGAAAATGATGAATTTTTACTTACTCATATTCCTGTCGCAGAATTTCATTCGCACGGACGGGCATATGATGCTTTCTTTTCTCACATCGATGACATCGATGAGCAGAAGAGATATGGGTTATTCGGGGTTTTTTCATTTTATCAGGACGCTGACAATGAGTCTGCATTGTTCCGATGCTGTTCTGGACAGGACAGACAAATTATGCTGTCAAAAGATCAGTTGTTTGAACAGGCTGAAATCAAATATGAGAGTGTATATGCTAAAAAGCTTCTCTCATCAAAAAGATTTTCATTTAACTAAATTTTTAAAGCGTTCCTTATATCCGGAACGCTTCTTTTTATTTTATACCGAATATTTTCGGTATCACGGAGGAAAATAATATGATAAAAGATGTATATAATACATATCAGATTGTACTTATAGGTTTAGGCGGCACTGGAGGTCTTCTCTCAACGCTTTTGTCAAGGTATATCTATGATAAAAGCAGGCAAAACAATTGTTCCTTTGCATTGTCATTAGTTGACGGTGACCGTGTAGAAGAAAAAAATATTGTACGACAGCCATTTGGGAAAGATGACTTGAATCAATTTAAATCAGATTCCCTATGCGATGCATACAGTTATTTGTACGGCATTGATGTTTCCAGTGTACCAAAGTTTATTGATACACCAGAAGATATTGAAAATATTTTCAATTCAATTCCATATGAACAACAATGGAGATATGAGCTCAAGCCTCACCGGATTATAATCGGCGCAGTTGATAATCACAGGGCTCGACAGGTCATGAATGACTATTTTATTAAAAATCATTGTAACGACAACTCGGACCTGCTGTATATCGACAGCGCTAACGAATTTGATTTTGGTACCTGCATATGCGGATACCGTATGTGTGATGAGATAATATATCCACCGCGAGCTGCTTTCTTTCCTGATATCCTTGAAGATAAAGGAAAGAGTGCAAGTGAATTAAGCTGTAGCGAAATCAATATTTCTGCTCCGCAACACCTGGTTACAAATATGACAGCGGCCAACATCATTTTCTCTGATTTTTGCAATTTCGTGGAAGAAGGAACTGTATCTGGTGGAGTGACTTCCTTTTACCCGCTGTCAAACACAATGGTTCATCGGAATATTGACGTTTATGGCGACTGTAAAAGCTTAACTGCTAATTATCTGAATTTTAGCAAACAATGTTCAGATAGAATAAAGGCAGGTGATACAAATGATTGATATTGATACCGCCCTTGAACAGTGCCGGAAAATTGGTCTTGAAGTAGACTGTTACCATGACATACTTCAAAAAGATACTCTTGATTGGTATCTATGGCAAATAATGCTGGCTCTTGTCGGTTCGTATGTTAAAGATATCAATATATATCTTCCTAACGTAAAACACATTAAAGAAGATATATATGATGATGAAATTCTCATTAAAAAAGCGGAAGATATCTGTTCTAATCGCTATATTCTAAATGATTTGGGATTTAACATTAACTCTTTCGCAGTTGATGGATACCAACAGCATGACATCTCTTCAACGATTGAAAACATCTATAGTTATGAAGATGATGAATTGTTAGCTGCCATTGACATGGACACTTTAAAAAGTGAAGCACTAAGTGATGAGGCATGGTTGACAATTGTATCAAATCCAAAGCTGGCTGAATTTCTTCATAATCGTTCAGAAAAAATAACTGAACCATTAATGAAATTACTTTCACGTTTTAGCTTAACCTGGAATGATGATTATGTATTTAATGATGAAAAAATTTTAGGGACTGATAATAACAGATATTGGTTACTTACATCAAAAAATGTATATTATGCAGCATATACAAATGAATCATCAGCATACGAGGCTCATCTTGATTATACACCGGGTAGTATCCTTATCGCATACTATCTCAGAGAGTATATGAAAAGCTTCCGTGATGATATTTAATGGAGGAAATTATGATGCGTTATGAAAAATATATGGCGACGGCACATATGCTCGCTACTTTTTCTGATACCTGGAAATATCAGCATAATAGCGATTCTTATCAAAAGTGGTTTCCAGAACCGTTTACATCATCTCTGGAAAATGAATTTCTTGATTATGATTCCTCTAAAGAACTAAAAAGAGAAAGAGTATTAGTCACACTGTTGTCAAGCATTTGTGGTTCACAAATGGATTTTGAATTGCTAACATTTTGTGACGATCTGGACTATCATCCTTTAAGTTATGCAGTCGAAATGCTTATGGAGCAGGTATTGCCCATAAAATTTGTCTATTCATATGATAATTGCGAATGGCTTGACAATGACAGTCTGCAATCAATATTATATGACTACTTTGATTTTAACATATCAGAGGACTCTGATATTGCTGATTACGAAATGTTAGCATATAAAAAATGTACTTACACAGCAGTGTTTTTTCAATATGCAACATCCGATGATGCTAGTATTATCGAAGAAACTTTTTCTCTTAATGCTATTCAGTCTTTGATTGACAGCTATGTTTACACTTTTAACGGAACATATAAAGATATGCCCGGTATTTTGGCTGTTTTGTGTATTTCTCCGCCTTATTACGCTAATACTGGAATTGTGACCGATGCCTACGACTATATGTGTATCCCTACGGCTATTTATTTAATGGGATTAAGTGACAGCAGGAGGAGCAGGAGGAAAACACATGAGCAATACTAGTATTACCGGAGAATGTTTTTTAACGCTGGCATGGCAATTTTATGATTTACAACGCCAAATTTATGGAAGCACTGATGATTGGGATGAAGATGATAATTATTCCGATGTTTTGGATTGTTTGTATACTTATGGGTGGAAATTTTATGACCGACTTAATCTACTATATATTATTTCGGTCATAAAACACCAACAGATTAAATTTGATGGTGAACCTGATTTCATATTGGAAAAAGAATCTGGTGATCCCGTTTCAAATATGCAAACATTTTGTCATTCAGATATTAAGCTTAAACTCCTTTATGGCATATGCACTGCATATGGCTGGGACTGCTTAATTCCTGATACTGACGACTTTTGGAAATGTATTGATGTTCTCACGCATGCCCAATTATTATCCAAATCTTCTGATTCAATTTTATTACAATGTTCTACAGAAGCTGAAACGATTGCAAAGGAAATTAGAAAGCATGGAACAAAGCCAGCTTTTAAAGAATACCTACAATCACATAATGTTGATGCCAGGATAGCAGATTGTAATCTGTTTCATGTTTTAATATATTTACGGATGATCTATCCAATAGGCACATTTACTATTTTCCGGACAAGAAAATTTTGTCCAGAAAATGAAATACCTGATTTTGCAAATCTTAATCTGTATGACGGGTTTATAGAAATTCCTACAAAAATAACTGTAAGTGACTGTGGAAACTATATCTACCTTGTAATTGCAGGAATAGAAATCGTCAATGATTATACTATCATTCCAAACTCGCTTAAATATTTTCTGAATTGTTCAGCATTAAAATTTTTTGCTGATAATAATTCACTAGGATGACATTTTAATTATTTTCTTTCTGGGTGTATGTTTTTTAGCATACACCCATCTTTTTCTATATTATTGTTGACACATATAGTATCTTTGTTTAATCATTATCATGATAAAAATTTATGAAAGGATTCCCTAATAAAAAATATGAATAATAACCAAATCAGGTCCTGCATAAAACCTGGTGCAAGTGTATTAATCGTTTTAAAAAAGGACCAGCCTACAGGCAAACTTACACATGGCATCGTTGACAGAATTCTTACAAATTCCACTTATCACCCTCGGGGCATTAAAGTAATGCTTACAGACGGACAGGTTGGAAGAGTGCAGATTATAGAAAATATTTAAACATACCATGTCACATTATTAAAAAGGAGATTTATTCAAATTATGATTAAAAAAAAATTAATTACCACTTTAATATGTATTACCACTTTAAGCACAATTTTATGCAGCTGCAGTCCAAGTGATATATACACGCATACTGGCCATACTTCAAAAAATATTAAAAAATATGACAGTTATATTTCTTCGGCTGATAATTATATTAATGCTGGCGATTATATTACCGCCGAAAATGAGTTGTTAAATGCCATTACATTACTCAATGATAAAAGTGAAGCTTATGAGCGTCTTTTAGAGATTTATATATCCCAATTTGAAACTACAAAAATTCACGAACTTATAATTAAAACTGATGCTTTAGTTGAATTTCCATCGGAAAGATTGGTAGAGCTTACCGACCAGGAACGCGATAAGTGCTGGTATGCTGTAAAATATATGTTTTCGGACGAAAATGGAAATATGTCATCGGGACAAATTGAATATGATACCAGTGGAAGAGTAGTAAACAGTCCTGTGTCCTTTTCATATGACGATAATTACGGCTTTCCTATTACTGGAGTAACTTTTTCATTTACCTATCCTGATGATGGAACTATTATTCAGGAATGCAGAAAAACTAGTGATAACACTATAGTCGGAAATATTTTGCATTTTTGTTTGAACGACAATGGAAACATATCATGGATGCAGCTTTTAAATTCTGATTATTCTGTGGTTGCTGGAAGTGATCAAACTTTTGAAGATAGTGATAGCATTTATTCTGTAAATTCAGATGCCATTTACTATCTTAACGATAATCATGATATATGCCGTGTAACAAAAAAAATTGATGGTCTTACAAGTACAGTTGCCAAAATAAACAGTACATATGATTCCTTTGGTAATAGATTAAATTCATTATGTACAGACAATCATGGACAGAACAAATATCTTGCATATACTTATGTATATTGTAAAGCAGTCGATTTAGAAGATGATATTTCCCAGTTTCCAACAAGCTCGCCGGACAAACCTCTGTAATTTGACAGCCGTCTTTCGTATGTTATAATATTCATGGGCTGATTATGCCGCCTGATGGCGAGGGACTTAATGCGTAGTCATCAATGATTCCACTCCCCAAACCTATGTTATTTTGAGGTTGGACAACCATATAATTTTACATGGGTACATAATTAAATCGATCATTTATATACACCCTGTTTAGTTGGACAACCATATAATTTTACATGGGTACATAATATTAGACATAATGTAATGACATGAAACAAGGTTGGACAACCATATAATTTTACATAGGTACATAATCTATGTTTTAAACTACTATAAAGTACAACATGTTGTTAAAATCAATGTAGTACAGAAACGTTTATATAACGGAAAACTGGTTGCTAAGTAAGAAAATAAACGATAGACGGTGATTTATGTAAAAAGAAATACAAAACTTCGTTAAACACGAATTTAGCGAAGTTTTATATAGCACAAAAAAGCAATTTCAATTTTATGAATTTTTACTATAAACACTACTCTACTTTTCAGCTTTGGAGGAAATATGGCAGAAACAAAAACATATGCTCAACAACAAAATATAAAATATACAAAAAAGCTAAACGAATTATTAAAAATTCTGCCGCCGTTTTGTACGGAATATTTTAACAGCCTTGAATACTCCAAGCAGCCCCGGACAAGGGTTGCTTATGCAATGGACATTAAAGGATTTTTTGAATTCCTGATTTGTGAATATCCGCAATATGCCAATTATACAGTAAAGGATTTTACACTGGCAGACCTTGAAAAACTTAAAGGTCAGGATATTTCAGATTATCTGCGGTATGTAAAATTATATGATAAAGAAGGTAAAGAAGTCAGCAATTCAGAACGCGCAGCAAAGAGGAAGCTGTGTGCATTGCGCCGTTTTTATGCCTACTACTACCGTTATGAAATGATTGAGGAGAATCCAACGCTTAAAGTGGATATGCCAAAGATTCATGATAAGGCTATTACACGTTTAGATGTTAATGAAGTGGCAGAATTTTTAGACAATGTGGAATCCGGCAATAAACTGTCAAAGGCACAGTTAAAGCGCCATGAAAAGTTAAAAACAAGGGATTTGGCGCTGCTTACACTGATGCTTGGGACGGGAATCCGTGTATCGGAATGTGTCGGGCTGGATATGAATGATGTTGATTTTGACAATGACCGAATCAAAGTCATCCGGAAAGGCGGTGCCGAAAGTTTTGTCTATTTCGGTGATGAGGTTGAGGAGGCTTTGTCAGCCTATATGGAAGAACGCAAAGAACTAAATCCCAAAGAAGGTCATGAAAATGCCCTGTTCTTGTCTTCTATTGGAAAAAGACTGTGTGTGCGGTCTGTGGAGCTCTTAGTGAAAAAGTATGCTTCTACTGTTACGACCGTAAAACATATTACACCACATAAACTGCGCAGTACATACGGTACGAATCTGTATCAGGAAAGCAAGGATATTTATCTGGTTGCGGATGTTTTAGGACATGCGGATGTCAATACTACCCGTCGTCATTATGCGGAAATCGTAGATGAAAATAAGAGAACTGCAAGAAATATTGTTCATTTACGCAAGGATTGAGAAAAAGCGAAAAACTGTTTAAAAATTACAGTTTTTCGCTTTTCTTTTATTCTTTTTTCTATTTTTAAAACCGTCTTTCATATGCTATAATATTCGTGGGCTGATTATGCAGCCTGATGGCGAGGGACTTGATGCGTAGACATCAATGTTTCCACTCACTAAACCTATGTTATTTTGAGGTTGGACAACCCTATGGTTTTACATAGGTACATAACTCATCTATTCTACCATAAGAAAATCCCATTGTTGGACAACCCTATGGTTTTACATAGGTACATAACTTGAAAGCAAGCCTAAGATGCAGCGCATTGGTTGGACAACCCTATGGTTTACATGAATGCATAGTTCCCAGTCCCAAGTATTGAAGTTAAAAATGTAAAACACTATTTAAAAATTTAAGAAATCCCTTTTCTAATTCAAGTATATTTTTCACCTGCACCACCTATTTACTTAATACCAACCCTCTTTAACTCCTTCCTAATACAATAATCCATATATTCAGAAACAGTCATTTGCTTCTCTTTTACGATATAATAAACATACCCAGCGCCTGACACCCTTTTGCCGTAACTTAATGCATCCAAATTTTTATATATTTGACAACCGTCTTTCATATGTTATAATATTCGTGGGCTGATTATGCAGCCTGATGGCGAGGGACTTGATGCGTAGACATCAATGTTTCCACTCACTAAACCTATGTTATTTTGAGGTTGGACAACCCTATGGTTTTACATAGGTACATAACAGTGGTTTCGCAGCAGACATGTCTAAAGAAGTTGGACAACCCTATGGTTTTACATAGGTACATAACTTGGATGATTTGTGAAGTATTCAATGCCTTGTTGGACAACCCTATGGTTTTACATAGGTACATAACATTTTATTAGACGGTTTTTCACGCGATAATGTTGGACAACCCTATGGTTTTACATAAAAATACCAATGTTATTATTTTATAAACATTGTTTTTTGCAAAATACTATTTCATTATGTAATACATTAATAGCGTATATTCCTCTATTAATGTATTTTTTATCTAAATTCAAAAAAACTCTTGACTTGCCCCCCTTCTTTGTTTAATCATACAGAGTAAATGTGATATATATCATAAAATATCCATATATCCATTATTTTACAATATAAGGAGATTTATTATATGCCTGAAAATATAAGCAAAGATTTATGTCCACCGTGCATAAATTACACTGCAAAGAAACTTTATACAATGACTACAAAAGGCGGCAAATTGGATTCTGGCCGTACACACATAAAACTCGCATATAATCTGTATCGCTATTTTGGCGGTACCGGTGAGCATTACCGGGATTTCATTGAAATTTACTCTAACTGGAGAATAAAAAGTAAAACATCTGCAAAATATTTTTACGGACATGATGATCAATCATTAGAATTGCACTGCCAGTCATTACAAAACAGTTATAATACACGCATAAAAAGCAATTCAAAAAAGTTAGATTCCTGTGTAAAGACTGTCCGTTCAATGGGAGCTCCATCTGATATGTGTGCTTTATGCCCGTTTTCTTGTGAATATATGAATGCAAGATTTGGTGATGAGCAATCCATACTCGGATATGCTCTTTATAATCGAAATACAGAATTCCTTGAAGTGGTTAAATTACCAAGTTACGCAGACTACACTTCTATTGTATATGAAGATATTGCCCTACACTTTACAGGAAGTTTCTTAAAAAAATCTAAAGACACCAATGTTTTTATCGGCGGAAGTTATAATTTTCATGCATTACTTGCCTATTTTATTTTACGCCATGTTGACGAATTTAAAAAAGAGAGTTCTGCGCTAATGGAAAATATTTTCTCCCGTGTGCAAAAAGGACCACAAGCCGCCGCTGAAGTCCTGCTGCATGAATTATACAAAATCATGAACGCAGAACTGGGACCGCAGGCTGATTTTGCTAAACGCTTTCCAGATAAGAATTATGCAATAAAAGATATGTCTGAAGAAGACTTTAAAGCATCTTTTATTTCAGCAGTTATAAGCATTATTAAAAAAGCGCCCGAAGTTTCATATGAAGATTATAAAAAATGTATGGAAGATATCCGTAATGTATACACGTATACGGACTACCCATCCATTAATAAGAAAACTGGACGGGGTGCAAAACATAATGAAATGCGTATGACAACACCAACGAAAAAGAAAAAGAAACCATCTGATATTAAAATTAATATGGACACTGATTTGGAAACTGCTAAAACACTTTCTGATTTATTGCTGCATTCTCCAATCCTGGATAATGCTCCATTAATTAATGATTTTGAAAATGAACTTGGTGCACCATCCATTCCTGAAGATGATTCATCTGCTAAAACCGCCAATGAAGACCCTGTCTACATTCAGGCCGTTCCAGAACCAATTACATCTGAAATGATAACATCGGCCGTTAAAAGAGAATATGAACAGGATACTGTACAGCAAAAATCAGATGTGACATCGGATAATATTACCACTCCGGTATCCGGAAAAGAAACTGAGCAAGTACAAGACAGTCCCGCTGATAGCTTTTCATTTTTTAAGAGTGGAATTGAGACTTTCTCAATTTCTACTATAGAAGAAAATCATGCTGTTGAAGAGATTTCTGAAAACGTTACTGTTAAAGTTTCAGAACAGGATAACATTCAAGATAATTTTATCACAGATAATTCAGCTGATGATTATTACAATGCCCTGGCATCTGAATTTGTCGATGAAGTTCCTGATTACGAACTGGATACACCGCCTGAAGATGAAGACGATTGCCCTGAAACAACCAATACTATTTCAGATGAAACGGCATCTTCAACAGATACTGACATTGAGAATAATACTGATGAAGCAGATGCTTCATCAGTAAATCAAACTGAAGCTACAGATGATAACCAATATACCGTTTCTGCTGCCACTGAAATACAGACGGACGAATCTCCTGAAAAAAGCATCGAACCGGAAACTTGCGAAGACAAAATTATTACAATGTCACTTCCTGAATTTATACAAACACCAATTAATACGGAAGATTTTTTTAAACGCGTCAATACTCTGTATGGACTTGATGAGGAAGACTCTGCAACCCAGGCAAGAATCTGGATTGAAAAAATATGTGTGCGTGAGTATCCTATCAGTGTAGAATTGGTATATGAAAACGAACTGGAGCAGTATGGTCTCTTGTTATACTCTCCTGTCAGCAAAAATTACTATTATATTGCTGACGATATGAGCAAGAATTTCAATGATGTATGCTGGCACATTTTCATGAGCGAAAATCCAAAAATCACGTTGAATTTCTCTGGTGTAAGCAGTTATCTATCTGGACGCAACCTTCGTGCAAGAAATCTGGTATCAATACCGGCAATGTATGCAACACTGCATCCTGATTGCACCCGTTTTTTGGTCGGAGATATTTTAAGAACAAAATTAAAATGTAGACAAAATTGTAGTATATTTGAATTAGCAATGCCTCTTTACACAGATGCCTATCAGTATTTTCAAAGTGAAATTGATAAACATGAAGATGATATTGCTTTTAACAAACAACTCACAAAACATAAAAATTTTGAAAGAATCGCATGTTATGCTTACAATCTTAGTGATGTAACAACTATTTCAGGTCCCGGTGTATTTATTGATGTTCCTGGACAAATGGTATTTAGTTATACCGGTCCAAATTGTCTTAAACATGACTCGGGTTATTCAGTTGTTACTTTACAGGCTAATTCAAGCGATTTTAAATATGATTTTACTATCAAAGAATTTTTTGTTGCAATGCTTAATTCCATGCTTCAGATGAGTTGTTTTACAAAATTTCATATCAGTTTTGCCGGATATGACGACTATAAGCTGTCTATCATAAGTCCAACAGATAATGTGTATATGGCAACTGATATAATCACCGATACCGCCGGACGCACATTTAAAAAAATGTGTAGAAATGCAGATATCGTACCGGAATTTGAAACTGATATCATTACAAAATAGTAGCATATTGCCATGATACACCGTGAAATAACTTCAGTGATATTTTGAAGATTATAAATTGCCGCAATAAAACATTGGTAATAATCAAGCATTAAACACTGCATTATTGATAGTAACAATTAATTTCTACAGTCGCACGCATGGGTGATATTCACGATTATAACATGAATTATCACCCATGTTATATTTTATCAAAGCATATAACCTCTGTTGTCTGCCGCATCCTTTACAAACCCCGCATATACAGCCTGATTGCCCCATGTCGGGCTGATGAAACTAATACCCTAATCTTCTATGTTTTCTATCAAAATCCTTTCTTTACGTCTAAATTCAAGTTTTCATGATTTATATGATATAACCTATGTTTTACAATCTTAAATTCTAGTGATTAATTAAATTCTTTTCTTTATCGCTATACTGACTTATACTGACTCTATCCGTATGATACTACTTAGTAATTTCTTTTCTACTTACTGATTATATTTACTTTACTATATTTAATATTTTACTCTATTTGATGTATAACTCTTATTAATTTAATCTGTTAAACGATACCTACTTATATAGTATTAGATACATTAACGTGACGAGCTAGAATATAGAGAATAGGGCTGGGGCTGGTATCGGTGTATACAGTATACAATATACAAGATATAATAATATACTATCCCTGCTGCCCGACGTAAGCCCGCGTGGCTGTTCAACTTTCAATCTCCCCTCTTTCATATATTGGTCTGCTGCCATATGAAATTCCCTTTCTTCTCTTCCTTCTTCCCTTATTATAAAAAAGCAAATCTCCGTCGGTCATCATCAACAGCCTGCCCGCGCGGAGGCGGGTGTCAGTGGCATTACTTACTTTACGTGAATTTATATTCATATATTAATTTTATATTAAGTTATATTTGTATATTAATATAATTTAATATATTAATTTTCTTTTCTCTTTTTCTCTTTTCTTCTTCCTGCCCGCATGGCACACGCGAAAAATCAACATTCCTTCATATCATTTGACGTATTGGCAGCAGCGATGCGTTTTTGTGTTTTCCTCTCCGTTCTGCAAAAAATGTCCGACATGCAATTTCTAAAACTTAATTGACAACCGTTTTTCGTATGTTATAATATTCGTGGGCTGATTATGCAGCCTGATGGCGAGGGACTTGATGC
>ERZ791801.886-NODE-886-length-23998-cov-27.833647_pt1 | contig 23998 bp, 18 predicted proteins | sample MGYA00510309_ERZ791801 | MGnify/ENA primary metagenome ERZ791801 (study PRJEB30046, sample SAMN00791979) | human gut metagenome | study: EMG produced TPA metagenomics assembly of the A metagenome-wide association study of gut microbiota in type 2...
ATAAGAGGCAAAGAATAAAAAACAGAGCCGTGACACAGTTCTGTTTACACTACCGGACTAATTGACTATATCGGTGATTATCGCTATTCAGGCGAGCAGCCAGAAACATATAGTGCATCTTCTTTTGAGCTGATTGCATCAAAAGCAGAAGATTGTTCTATCAATACAAACAACCCATTGTTAGCTGTAAGGAATCCGGATGGTTCAATTACCTTTTTCCTATACATTAACAATGAGTTGGTTAAATTCAGTCCGATGTCTTAACGACGCCGTTTGATTCTGTTATTGCTGCGAATGTTACTACCGTGACATTCGCAGTATTTTTTTCCGCTGCCACATGGACAAGGCTCATCCGCTGCTATCGGTACGGCAGGATTGACCTTGCGAGGCTTTTCTTTCTCTACTTTTCTTTCTTTAGAATTATATAACAATTCATTTCTAACTTCAAAAGGGATAGAGGCATACTTAAGTCGACTGAGAATAATAAAGTTAATATCATCCATCATTTGACGGTATTTTGTATCAAGTAGCTCTATCTCCTTCCTGTCTAAATCAGACATTATGTGCAGAACAAACTTTTTCCATTCCTTATCATAGATTTGTAGAATAATCTGTCTTTTGAATTCTTTGCAGAAATATTCGTAACTTGCTATAAACCCTACCTCTAAACGAATGGCAAAAGTATGCATCGCTTCAGAAAATGGTACTAATACTTCGGTTCTGTTAGGATTGTTTTCCGTACTTCTCCTGACGAGTTCCTTAGTATTCTTATGCAAAGACATTAGGTGTTCTTCTATTTCGCATGAATTCTCACCCAAATGCTTGATTATATTATCTACAATTACGTTTGCCTCCTCAGCATTAAAAAGAACCGCATTACGCTGTTTATACATCTTTTTTCTATGAGGATCAACAATATCATCCTTGCGAGCAGTTTCCTTTCTGCATGATTTGAAATAGGCTTCTCGGTTTGACTGTGCTTTGTTGAAATACATTCTAACTTCGTCAGTGGATATTTCGTTCATGGAATATGTGTCTGACAGCCGCTCTAAATCTTTTAAATCATCGGGGCTTAGATTTTGAAGAATTTGGTCTTCAAGAGAAGCAAAGAATACAGAATAGCCAGGGTCGCCTTGTCTGCCCGAACGCCCTTTAAGTTGCCTGTCTACTCTTACCGATTCGAAAAGGTCAGTTCCGATAACCATTAATCCACCAGCAGCTATAGCTTCAGGGGATGGTTTTATGTCAGTACCTCGTCCTGCTACACTTGTCGATACTGTTATTGTATTTCCGATGCCCGCTTTCGCAATAGTATATGCTTCATCTTTTAATGTTTTCGCGTCCAATTTATTGTATTCAATGCCTAATTCATCAAGCTTATTACATATTTGCTCTGAACGTTTAACAGAAATACTCCCTACTAACGAAGGGCGTCCTACTGATTTATTATCAACGATTGCTTTAATTATAGCGTCGTCCTTCTGTTGCGCAGTTTTAAATATGCGTAACGGAAGATCCTTGCGTATCAATGGTTCGTGAGTTGGCAATGAAGCACATGGCAGATTATATATCTCCAAAAGTTCATCTTTAACTGGCATAATGGTGCCAGACATACCTGCAATCTTTTTATATAGCCTGAAGTAGTTCTTCAATGAGACCACAGCCATTCCGTCGAAATCATTTTGAACTTCGACTTGCTCTTTTACTTCCATTGCTGTATGTAATCCGTGCTCCCATCGGCACGTTTCTTTTACACGTCCTGTATGAGTGTCTATAATCTTAACTTTACCTCCTTCTACTATATAATCGACATCGCGTTCATACACTGTCAAAGCAAGCAGTAATTGCTGAAAAACGCTCTGAAGATATATTTTGTTTTTAATTTCATTTTGTTTGTCTTGTGCTAATTCATCAAAATCAGCAATTTCGTAGGTGCGTTCTATTGAAAAAAGGTCTGGTATACCTTTATTTAAGGAGAGCCACTCCTTTCCTTCTTGCGTAAAAATTGCAGTTTTTTTTAATTTGTCAATCTTATAAAGTTCAATGTCCTTGTTTCCTATCAATTCTTTGATTAAAGGATAGTTCTCTTTAAAGATTTTACCATTGTTATAGTAATTGCCACCACCCACGATATGAGGATTATCTGCATCATCTATAAGAATAGAATCAAGTTCGTCAATAATTGCATAATTATGGCTTTGCTGTACACATTCCTCTGGTTTTATGGCTATGTGGTCGAAGAGGTAGTCAAATGTAAATGACGAATTTGTACCAAAAGCAATATCTGATTTATAAGTTGCCTTACGGTGGTTATCACATCTTTCGTAATTGTCTATGCAATCAACAGACAGCCCATAAAACATGTATATAGGACGAGTGGTTTCAAAGTCACGCTTTGAAAGATAATCGTTAACAGTCATTATATGGACTCCTTCATGTGTAAGAGCGTTTAGAAATACAGGAAGTGTGGCAACAAGAGTTTTTCCTTCTCCTGTAGCCATCTCTGTAGCATATCCATAATGAAGTAGTATTCCACCTAATAATTGCTCGTCATAATGAACCATCTTCCAAACATATGGAACACCCATAACATCCCAATGATTTTGGTATATAGCCTTATCTCTGGATATTTTTATAAAATCATATTTTTCGGCTATTCTTAAATCATTTGGTGTAGCAGTTACTTCGATGTTTCCAAGAGAAAAACGCCTGGCTGTTTCTTTTACTATCGCAAATACAGAAACAAGACTCTTATTAAGTGCATCTGATTTGTCCTCTTGCTCGTTAATGAATCGTTCTATATGATGCAGTTTAATACGCAATTCATCATTTGTTAAAGAATGAAGGGTTGCATATTCAGAGTTTATAGCCTCTACTGTTTTTCTATATTTTTCTAATGAATTACTCATATTTTACGAATTTTGAATCTAATGTGCTAATTGTTAATTTCTGTCCTGATTTAGAACAAGACACGTCAACTCGTAAACTTCCATTGTCGTCCAAATTCATTGAGAATTTTACTGGTAAATCGATAACTGAAGTCCCTTTGGCAACTTGCATAAGATCTACCTCTTTAATCAGGTTCCATTCTTTCTTGTTGTTTGGATTGCCATAAATAAATAAACATGGAAATTCTGTCATATTCTTACTGTCAAAGAAGAATTCGATCTCTGAAGAATGATATGGTAGTTTCGTTCCTTGAGTGATAAATGGATCAAAAAACACACAGTCATTACTGTCTAATGCTTGAATTCCTATCGCATAATTAGCTAATGCTATTTTCTTAATTTCTGTTCTTACAACCTCTGTCTTTGTTTCAAAAAATCGCTTAACAGGTTTGTTTTGGACCTCACAAATTTGCTCTATCTCGTAATTAAGTTCACGATAATCAACATCATCTCTTTGTTCTATATCATCCCATGACAGACGAACGCAAGATGAACTTACTGACAAGATATTTTGTAAGCGTTGAAACTCTGCAGAGAAAAGCATAACAATGTTTATATTGTCTGAAATTACTATGTTTTCAACATTACGAGTCTCGGCATAATAGGTCCAGTTATATGAACCTGTTATCGCAAGACTATCATCAATAACACAGAATTTATGATGCATAAATCCTACTTCAGGACCAGCAATGCGTAGCTTGCCACCAGCTTTAATGAATTCATTAAAGTCTGGAGCGTAATACATATAGTTAATAGCATTATCAAGAAGTATCAATTCTACATCAACACCTCTGTTTAAAGCACTTATTAGTGCTTCAAATAATTCATTACTTGTAAACCAAGCCATTGCAACTTGTATCTTTTTCGTTGCTTTGTTTAGACAGGGAATAATTCTATTGCGAATTCCCGAAAAATATGCTTTTTCCATATATTTTAGTTTTACTTGAGTTTGATACTCTACCGACACTCTACTCTCTTGATGTCTTAGAAACAGATAAAATGCAGGAGTTTTTACACACAAAGATAACTAATATTATTCAGACGTAAAAACAAATAATAAAGAATCTTTGTTTTGTGTGCACGCTTATATTTAAATGAATTTTAGTGATTACTATTATTAATCTTTCGTGAGACAAAAGTCGTTACCCAAAAATGGTATCAACTAATAGTAAAACTAAATATAAACTGTGGCAACAGGCTTTACAGTTAAAACAGTAAGTGGACAACTATAAGTATTAAACTACAGCTAAAACATCGTTGCCACGCTACAACAACTTTATTGCCACGCTACCGCAACATCGTTGCCACGCTACCGCAACATCGTTGCCACGCTACCGCAACATCGTTGTCACGCTGCTATAATAAATGGCAGATAACTGGAAGATTCGGACTATCCTCCAGCTATCTGCCAGCCATCTACCATCCCTTATATGTCTGAGATACAGAGCATTATAAGAAAACTGGAAGATATGGTAGATTTTTTCATCTACTTAGTTTTTTAAATACTCTGCACACATTTCTGCACAGCGTTCACCGTCGACACCAGCAGAGACGATGCCACCGGCGTAGCCTGCACCCTCGCCACAAGGGAAGAGTCCCTGGATGCGCACGTGCTGCAGCGTGGTAAAGTCGCGTGTGATGCGCACGGGCGACGAGGTACGGGTTTCGGTGGCGATAAGTATCGCCTCGTTGGTGAGGAAACCGTGACTCATCTTGCCGAATTTCTTGAAGCCTTCCTGCAGGCGCTTGCCCACGTGCTGCGGCATCCAGAAGTGAAGGGGCGAGGATATGAGTCCGGGGGCATAGCTGCTCTTGGGCAGGTCGTAGCTCAGGCGGTTGTTCACGAAGTCTGCCATGCGCTGCGCTGGAGCGGTCTGCTTCATGTTGCCCTGCTGCCAGCATGCACGCTCCAGTTCCTCCTGGAAGTGCATCACGCGCAACGGATCGTTCTCGTCGCCGCCCACGTCCTCGGGGCGTGTCTCTACGACCATGCCCGAGTTGGACCACTGCGTTCCACGGTTGCTGGGGCTCATGCCGTTCACCACAATCTGCTGCTTGTCGGTGGCTGCCGGAATGACGAAGCCGCCGGGACACATGCAAAACGAGTAGACGCCGCGGCCGTCTACTTGCGTCACGAAACTGTACTCGGCAGCGGGCAGATACTTGCCGCGTCCGTTGCGCGAGTGATACTGTATCTGGTCTATCAGCTGCGACGGATGCTCAAGGCGCACGCCGACGGCGATGCCCTTCGCCTCAATCTCTATCTTCGCCTCAGCGAGATAGCGGTAAACGTCGCGGGCAGAGTGTCCTGTGGCGAGAATCACAGGTCCACGGAATGTCTTCTCGGCACCCGTCTGCAGGTCGACAGCCTCAACGCCCACCGCCTTGTCGCCCTCGAGCAGCAGTCGGGTCATCTTGGTTTGGAAGTGTACCTCGCCACCGCAGCGTATGATAGTGTTGCGCATAGCCTCGATAACCTGCGGCAGTTTGTCGGTACCGATATGCGGATGGGCGTCGACGAGGATAGACGTAGAGGCTCCGTGCTGGCAGAACACGTTGAGAATCTTCTCTGTACTGCCACGTTTCTTGGAGCGAGTGTATAGCTTGCCGTCGGAGTAGGCGCCGGCACCGCCCTCGCCGAAGCAGTAGTTGCTCTCGGGGTCTACAGCCTGTGTCTTAGTGATATTGGCGAGGTCTACCTTGCGCTGGCGTACGTCTTTGCCACGCTCAAGCACGACGGGGCGCAAGCCCAGTTCGATGAGTCGAAGCGAAGCGAAGAGTCCGCCGGGGCCCTCTCCTACCACCACTACCTGCGGTTTCTGGCTCACGTCGCCATACTCGGTGTGTACGTACTCGGCATCCTGCGGTATCTCGTTGATGTAGACACGCACGGTGAGGTTGACGAAGATGGTGCGCTGGCGTGCGTCGATGCTACGCTTCAGCACACGCACAGCGTTGACGGTGCGCGCGTCGATGCCCTTCTCGTCGGCTATGTAGCTTATTATGTTTTGCTCGCTCGAGGCTACCACGGGCAGCACTCGTATTTGAAATTCCTGAATCATATTTATTATGTTGTTATTTTTTTGAAGGGTGCGTGGATATGGCAAGATGCCATATCCTCCTATTAATATCTATTCTGTTGTTATTTTTTGCTTGGTTGGTGCAGTGGAGACCACTGCACCCCCTGGTGGGGTGCGTGGATATGGCAAGATGCCATATCCTCCTATTAGGGTACAAAATTACACAAACTTATGCGATTTTCATAAGAAACGTAACGTTTTAAGAACATTTTTCGTAATTTTGTCCCCACATCCCAATAACTTTATTGTCAACGACACGGTGCTAACGCTGTCGCTTGACGCAGATGACGACCAAGGAGTAGCGTGAAACCTCGCTCGTAAAGAGGACCCCGACGCACGCCAGTTGCACTGCGTTACGAAACACGTCAGCATCGAAACACAAGCGTCTCCCTGGTATGGAGACATTAACCACAGAACAAAAAGAAATGAAAGTATTGAAGTTTGGCGGAACCTCAGTGGGTTCCGTAGAGAGTATTCTCAGCCTGAAGGCTATTGTAGAGAAAGAGGCGCAGGAGCAGCCCATCATCGTCGTGGTGAGCGCATTGGGCGGCATCACCGACAAGCTCATCGCCACATCAGTGCTCGCACAGAAAGGCGACGAGGCGTGGAAGGACGAGTTTCAGGCTATGGTGGAACGCCACCACAAGATGATAGACACCATCATCACCGACCCACGCAAGCGCGAGCAGCTCTTCAACATCGTCGACTCGCTCTTCGAGCAGTTGCGCTCCATCTACTTCGGCGTGTATCTCATTCACGACCTCTCGAAGAAGACGCAGGACGCCATCGTGAGCTACGGCGAGCGACTCAGCTCGAACATCGTGGCAACACTGGTGCAGGGCGCAAAGTGGTACGACTCGCGCGAGTTCATCAAGACCATGCGCAAGAACCATAAGAACACTCTCGACTCCGAACTGACCAACCGCCTCGTGCGTCGCACCTTCAGCGACCTGCAGCGCATTTCGCTTGTTCCGGGTTTTATAAGCAAAGACCGCGACACCGACGAGATTACGAACCTCGGTCGTGGCGGTTCCGACTACACCGCTGCCATCATCGCCGCAGCACTCGATGCCGACATTCTTGAGATATGGACCGACGTGGACGGCTTCATGACAGCCGACCCGCGCGTCATAAAGACCGCCTATACCATTAAGGAGTTGAGCTACATCGAGGCGATGGAGCTTTGCAACTTCGGTGCGAAGGTGGTGTATCCGCCTACCATCTACCCCGTCTGCGTGAAGAACATCCCTATCCGCGTGAAGAACACGTTCAACCCCGACAGCGAGGGCAGCATCATCAAGCAGAAGGTGGCTAACAACGACAAGCCCATCAAGGGTATATCGAGCATCAACGGCACCACGCTCATCACCGTAGCCGGTCTGTCGATGGTGGGTGTCATCGGTGTGAACCGCCGCATCTTCACCGCCCTGGCAGACAACGGCATCAGCGTGTTCATGGTGTCGCAGGCTTCGTCGGAGAACTCAACGTCTATCGGTGTGCGCGACCAGGATGCAGCGGAGGCTGTAGAGGTGCTCAACGGCGAGTTTGCAAAGGAGATAGAGACGGGTGCCATGTTCCCCATGCACGCCGAGAGCGGACTGGCTACCATCGCCGTCGTAGGCGAGAACATGAAGCACGTGCCGGGCATAGCCGGCAAGCTCTTCGGCACACTTGGCAGAGCCGGCATCAGCATGATAGCATGTGCACAGGGTGCATCGCAGACCAACATCTCGTTCGTAGTGAAGAGCGAACATCTGCGCAAGGCACTCAACGCCATACACGACTCGTTCTTCCTGTCTGAATACAAGGTGCTGAACCTCTTTGTATGCGGTGTGGGCACCGTGGGCGGACAGCTGCTCGAGCAGATACACGACCAGTACGAGGAGCTCAAGCGCACCAAGCGACTGAAGCTGAACGTAGTAGGCATCGCTACATCGAAGAAGGCACTATTCAACCGCGACGGCATTGACCTCGCCAACTATCGCCAGCTGCTTGCCGACGCTCCCGAGAGCAACGACAAGAAGCTGCGCGACGCAATAATAGAGATGAACTGCTTCAACAGCGTGTTCGTCGACTGTACGGCGAGCAAGGACGTGGCTGAGATTTACCAGCCGCTGCTGGAGCACAACATATCGGTGATTGCAGCCAACAAGATCGCTGCATCGTCGTCGTACGAGAAATACGCCTTGCTGAAGGAGACCGCATTGGCGCGTGGCGTGTTCTTCCGCTACGAGACAAACGTGGGTGCTGGACTGCCTATCATCGGCACCATCAACGACCTGCGCAACTCGGGCGACGTGATCCTGAAGATAGAGGCGGTGCTCTCGGGCACACTCAACTTCATCTTCAACGAGCTGTCGGCTGACGTTACCATGTCGGAGGCTGTGCGCCGCGCCAAGGAGCAGGGCTACAGCGAACCCGACCCACGCATCGACCTCTCGGGCAAGGACGTGATACGCAAGCTCGTAATCCTCGCCCGCGAGGCAGGATATAAGGTAGAAAAGACAGATGTGGAGAAACACCTGTTCATACCCGACGAGTTCTTCGAGGGCAGCATAGAGGAGTTTTGGAAGAACCTGCCTCAGCTGGATGCCGACTTCGAAGCACGACGCAAGCAGCTCGACGCCGAAGGCAAACGCTGGCGCTTCGTGGCTACGTTCGACCACGGCAAGCTCTCTGTGGCACTGAAGGAGGTAGACAGCACTCACCCGTTCTACAACTTGCAGGGCAGCAACAACATCGTGGCACTCACCACCGAACGCTATCGCGAGTATCCAATGCTCATCCAGGGCTACGGAGCAGGCGCAAGCGTCACGGCAGCAGGTGTATTTGCCAATATCATGTCGATTGCAAACATTTAAAATGGCTTAAACACTTGTCAGAATAAAAGGAATGTAGTAACTTTGCACAAGCAAAATAGAAAAAACATAGGGGCGTGCCACGTTCGATCGGGATACTCATCAATAATAAAATCGAAACCGAGAAGACTTCTTTTGCCAATGGCGGGCCATATAAAACCTCAGTGGACTAAGCTGCAAAGCCGGTGGATTACAAAGGCGGAGAGCTCTCAAATCTTGTATACTCGGAGTTTCATCACATCACTGGGCGTCCCTTTTTAAACTATACGAGGAGATTACGCAGAAATGCTGTAATCTCCTTTTTTGTTGCAGTTTTACCGAAGATACTCTTAATTTAGTATAATAAATTTTGGGGTTAAAGAAATATTTCGTTACTTTGTCGAAAATGCGTACAACTCGCAATTTTAAGAACATACATTATTTTAAACCAAACAAACAAGAATTTTATAGAACCATGTTTTCTGGCATAGTAGAAGAAATGGCTACACTCGTAGCACTGAAGAACGATAAAGAGAATGTAGACCTCACACTCACCTGCTCTTTCACCGACGAGCTGAAGATAGACCAAAGCGTGGCGCACAACGGTGTCTGCCTAACGGTGGTGGCTATCGACGGCGACCGCTACACCGTGACGGCGATGAAGGAGACACTCGACCGCTCTAACCTCGGCGAACTGAAGGTGGGCGACCGCGTGAACGTAGAGCGTTCGATGCTGATGAACGGCAGACTGGACGGTCATATCGTGCAGGGACATGTGGACGGCACGGCTGTGTGCAAGGAGATGCGCGACGCTGACGGATCGACATACTACACCTTCGAGTACAAGTTCGACCGCGAGATGGAGGAGCGCGGCTACTTCACGGTAGACAAGGGCTCGGTCACGGTGAACGGCGTTTCGCTCACCGTATGCAACCCTACGGAGAACTCGTTCACCGTGGCTATCATCCCCTACACACACGACAACACCAACTTCTGCGACATCAAGGTGGGCACACGCGTGAACATCGAGTTCGACATACTCGGCAAGTATATAGCGCGTCTGCAACAGCTGAAGTAAACTGGCAGAAAGGTGTAGACTAAAGGATGCGTTTAAGGCAACGTGGGTATGGCAAGATGCCATACCCTCCTATTATAGAGAGATTATAAAAGAATAATGAATCAATTAAAGACTATTGAAGTATGAAGAAGATTGGGATGACTTGTCTGGCAGGACTTCTCCTGCTGTCGCTGTCAACCGAATGTGCGGCTAAGCAGTGGTCGCTGAGAGACTGCATCGACTACGCCTTGGCTAACAACATCAAGTTGCAGAAGGCGAAAATACAGGAGTATTCCGCCCTGGAGGACGTGAAACAGAGCCAGTCGGCGCTGCTGCCGTCGCTCAACCTGTCTACATCGCAGGACGTGAACTACACACCGTGGCCACAGCAAGGCAGAGCTACGGTGGCGGACGGCTACGTGCAGTCGAGCGTGGACAAGGTCTACTACAACGGATCGTACTCGCTCATGGGCAACTGGACGGTGTGGAACGGCAACAAGAACCGCAACAACGTGAAGCTAAACAAGTTGGCTGTCGAACAGGCACGACTCGACTCTGCCACAACAGCCAACAGCGTGCTCGAGCAGATTGCGCAGCTCTACGTACAGATACTCTACTCGAACGAGGCTATCAGCGTGACAAAAGAGAGTCTGAAAACAAGCCAGACCAACGAGCAGCGCGGCAAGACAATGGTTGAGATGGGCAAGATGAGCCGAGCAGATCTGGCGCAGCTCACGGCGCAGCGTGCGCAGGACGAGTACGCCATCGTGGAAGCCGAGAGCAACCTGCGCAACTACAAGCGCCAGCTGAAGGAACTGCTGCAGATAACGAACGACGAGGAGTTTGATGTCGCCGTACCTTCTACCACAGACGACATGGCGCTTGAGGCAGTGCCGGCACTGAACGATGTGTACACGGCTTCGCTCGAACAGCGACCGGAAATAAAGAACGCGAAGCTCGGCATAGAGAGCAGCGACCTCGGCATAAAGGTGGCTAAGGCGGGCAGAATGCCGACAGTGAGCCTCAACGCAGGCGTTACGACCTCTACTTCGTCGATGAGCGACAACGCTTGGGGCACGCAGATAAAGAACAACTTCAGCTTGGGCGGCGGCGTGACGGTGAGCATACCACTCTTCGACAACCGACAGACTAAGACTGCCGTGAACAAAGCGAAGCTGCAGAAGCAGAGCTATCTGCTCGACTTGCAGGACAAGCAGACCACGCTCTACTCCACTATCGAGAACTACTGGCTGCAGGCTGTGACGAACCAGAACAAGTTCAAGGCGGCACGCGTTTCGACCGAGAGTGCGCAGGCAAGCTACGAGCTTCTATCGGAGCAGTTCAAGCAGGGACTGAAGAACACCGTCGAACTGATGACGGGCAAGACGAACCTGCTGCAGGCGCAGCAGAACGAACTGCAGAGCAAGTATCTCGCCATACTCAACCTCAACATGCTGGAGTTCTATCAGACGGGAAACATTAAGTAAAAGTAAAATAATTAGAGAGTAAATATGAATAAGAAAAAGGCATTGGTAATAGCAGCGGTTGCTGCTATCGCCGCACTTGCCGTATGGCTATTGTCGGGCGGCAAGAAAGAAGAAAAGATTACGTTTGACACGGCTGCCGTTGCGCCGGCAAACATCATGAACAGCATCACCGCTACTGGTACAATCGAGCCGGTAACGTCGGTTACGGTGGGTACGCAGGTGAGCGGCATCGTAAGCAAACTCTTCGTCGACTACAATTCGGTAGTGAAGAAGGGACAGGTGATTGCGGAGCTTGACAAGACCAACCTTATGAGTCAGCTCAACACGGCAAAGACGCAACTGGCTACGGCACAGAGCCAGCTCAACTACCAGACTGCCAACTACAAACGCTACAAGACACTTTTTGAGAAGGGACTCGTGGCTGCCGACGATTTCGACAACGCGAAACTCTCGTACACGCAGGCGAAGGAGCAGGTGGTGTCGGCAAAGGAGGAGGTGCAACGCGCACAGACCAATCTCGGCTATGCCACTATCACCTCGCCCATCGACGGCGTGGTGCTATCGAAGTCGGTTGAGGAGGGACAGACCGTTGCGGCGAGTTTCTCTACGCCGGAGCTGTTCACCATAGCGCAGGACCTCACCAACATGCAGGTAGTGGCTGACGTAGACGAGGCGGACATAGGCGACGTGAAGGAGGGTGAGCGCGTGACGTTCACCGTAGACGCTTACCCCGACGACACATTCGAGGGCAAGGTGAAGCAGGTGCGTCAGGAGGCAACTACGACGAACAACGTCGTGACATACGAGGTGGTTATCTCTGCGCCAAACGCCGACTTAAAACTGAAACCCGGACTCACCGCCAACGTAACCATATACACCGCCGAGCGCAAGGGCGTGCTTTCAGTGCCATCGAAGGCGCTGCGCTTCACTCCGCAGAAGGAGACCGTGGGCAAGATGAAGATTGTGGACGTAGCGAACGCCAAGAACAAGGTGTGGACTATTGAGGGTAACTCCATCGTGGCGCACAAGGTGAACATCGGCATGACCGACGGCACGAACACACAGATTGTGGGCGGAATAGCCGAGGGCACAAAGGTAATAACCGGACTCAACGTGATGGGTGGCGAAGAGAAGATGCCTATGGAAGCCCAAGGCGAGAAGAGCCCGTTCGCACCTGGCCCTCCGGGAAAGAACAAAAGGAAATAAATAGCGTTTAAAGGTTAGGGGCAGGCATCCACGTCGGTCGTCACGGGCATCCGCATCGGTCGATACGCACCCTAACCATTCACAATAAACATTACGAACTATGGACGAAAAGAAAGTTGTAATAGAACTCGACAACGTGAAGCGCGACTTCCTCGTGGGCGACGAGATGGTGCACGCGCTGCGCGGTGTGTCGTTCAAGATATACGAGGGCGAGTTTGTCACCATCATGGGCAAATCGGGGTCGGGCAAGTCGACGTTGCTCAACCAGCTCGGCTGCCTCGACACGCCTACCTCGGGCGAATACTATCTCGACGGAGTGTCGGTGCGCAAGATGTCGAAGTCGCAGCGCGCCGTGCTGCGCAACCGCAAGATTGGCTTCATCTTCCAAAACTACAATCTGCTGCCGAAGACGACGAGCGTGGAGAACGTGGAGTTGCCGCTGATGTACAACGCCGCTATCGGAGCCAAGGAGCGCGAAGAGCGTGCCGTGAAAGCATTGCAGGCTGTGGGTTTGGGCGAACGCCTCTACCACAAGTCGAACCAGATGTCGGGCGGACAGATGCAGCGTGTGGCGATAGCACGCGCTCTGGTGAACGACCCTGCCGTGATTCTTGCCGACGAGGCAACGGGAAACCTCGACACGCGCACATCGTTCGAGATTCTGATCCTTTTCCAAAAGTTGCACGCAGCGGGCAGAACCATCATCTTCGTGACGCACAATCCCGACATAGCCAACTACTCCTCGCGCAACATCATGCTGCGCGACGGCCATGTGATAAGCGACGAGTACAACACCAACATACTCTCGGCTGAAGAGGGACTGGCGGCACTGCCGGCAAGCTCCGACGAATGAAACCTCAAAAACGGCTTTAGCCACATGGAAATGATAAAAACGGTGGCTACACCCGTAGCCACCAAAACACAATAGATTATGAACTATAGCAATCTTTTCAAAATAGCCCTTCGCGCCATTGCAGCCAACAAGCTACGCTCGTTCCTCACCGCACTCGGCATCATCATCGGTGTGGCGTCGGTCATCACGATGCTCGCCATCGGTCAGGGATCAAAACGCAGCATTCAGGCGAACATAGCGGAGATGGGTTCAAACATGATAATGATAAGTCCGGGAGCCGACCGCGGTCCGGGCGGAGTGCGTCAGGACGCTTCGTCGATGGAGACGCTGAAGCTCACCGACTACGCATCGATTAAAGACGAGTGCCACTTCATCAAAGGCATCAGTCCCACGGTGAACAGCAGCGGACAGTGGATATACGGCAACAACAACACGCCGTCGTCTATCTACGGCGTAAACCAAGACTATCTCGAAATCAGGCAACTTGCTGTGAGTGAGGGAGAAATGTTTACAGATACCGACATTAAGTCGAGTGCAAAGGTGTGCATATTGGGACAGACCGTAGTAGACAACCTCTTCCCCGACGGGTCAGACCCCGTAGGCAAGGTGGTGCGCTTCAACGCCATACCGTTCCGCGTGGTGGGCGTGCTGAAGAAGAAGGGCTACAACTCGATGGGTATGGACCAGGACGACCTCGTGCTTGCGCCGTACACAACGGTGATGAAGCGCATCAAGGCACAGACGTATCTTGGCGGAATAACCTGCTCGGCAATAACCGAAGACCTCACGTCGAAGGCTATCGACGAGATAACCGACGTGCTGCGACGCAACCATAAGCTAAAGGAGGCGACGGACATGCAGGAGGCTGACGACGACGACTTCAACATCCGCTCGCAAGAGGAGTTGGCAAGCATGATGAACTCTACAACCGACATGATGACCATTCTGCTCGGCTGCGTGGCGGGCATATCGCTCATCGTGGGCGGCATCGGCATCATGAACATCATGTATGTCAGCGTAACGGAGCGTACACGCGAGATTGGTCTGCGCATGAGTGTCGGTGCCCGTGGTGTGGACATCCTCAGCCAGTTCCTCATCGAGGCAATCCTGCTCAGCGTAACCGGCGGACTCATTGGCGTGGGCTTGGGCATCGGAGCCTCCTATGCCGTGAAGCTGGTAGCCCACTGGCCTATATACATTCAGCCGTGGAGCATCATCATGAGCTTCGCTGTCTGTACCTTCACGGGTGTGTTCTTCGGATGGTATCCGGCTAAGAAAGCTGCACAACTCGATCCTATCGAGGCTATACGCTACGAATAAGAAAAGAAGTGTAGAACAGAATTGACCTTTATAACAACGTAAGGCTGGAAGTCATATTCCAGCCTTAATCATATTCACACAAATTACTTTGTCAGGTATTTCTTTCCGTTCACGATAACTATTCCGTGAGTGCCATGCCCCACTCGCTGTCCGCTGATATTATAACGTGCAGCATCCGAAGGGATGTCGCCAGTTATAGACACACTATTGATTGCGGTCATTGGCTTCAGATCAATGTCCTTAACCACACGACCCTTAATATCTATCGGCTGACTCTCATAATAGCTATAGTAGCCATCTGCCCAAGCTGTGAGCTGATAAATTAAGTCGGTTCTATCAACATTAATAGTGTAGTAGCCAAATTCGTCGGTAGTGGCATCGTACACCTTTTCCGAACTACGCAGGTTTACGGTTGCACCATTCACGGGCTTGCCATTGCAGGTTACTCTGCCCGAGAGCGTCGACTTTATGCTTTTACCCGAGCAAAGGTCGACTTCATAGATACGGAGCCAAGGACCATCCGTTGCTGTTGTTTGGCGTATTACTATCTTGAAGTAGCGAATATCCACCGATACATCGAGTAGCTTGCGGAATTCGGACTTTGTAGGAGCAGCATCATCGCTACAAAGCAGAGTCCACTTGCTATTATCGGTAGATCCGTATATATCGTAAGCTTTTATAAAACGAGTTGGATCGTCACCCATCTTAAACTGGAAGCCGCCAACGTTATTAATGGTTTTCATATCAACAACGATTGTATGTGGCAGTGTTGCCGAACCTCCCTGCCACTGCGGATGCCAGTAGGTGTTATCGTCGCCGTCTACAATCTGCTGAGCACGTCCGTTGGTGCCCTCGCCGGATGTCTCCTCACTCGACTTCTCTATCACAGTCCAGCCTTTCTTGTCTAAGAGGTTCTGTGTAAAGAGTTCGTCTTCCGTGGCACGATCAATTTCTTTCTGTATAGCCTGACGCACACGAAGGTCAAGCGGAGCGATATCAATAGTATCCACTACCGTGTTATCCGTTGCAAGACTCACAATCGAAGCCGTCTGCTTTGTGGAAGTATAGCCACCTGTCTGCATAAAGAATGTACGATCAGAAGCGTTTTCGGTAACACCCTGTCCATAGTCGGCACGTGCTCCATCTTCTTTTCCGCCGTCGGTGTGTCCGAAACCAACACTGTTGAAGTTGTACCACTTGCCCGTAGCACGAGCACGTCCGTAGCCATTGCGATAATAAGCTTTACGCGAAGCTTGACCATTTGTCCACACATAGTTTTCGAGGAACGAATACCAGGTGCTGAAATATGTAGACGAATTGCGCTTACGCACCGTTGCCATATACTGCCAGCCTTTGCCGTCCAACGCATTGAACCATGTAGAGACAAGCATATTATGCTGCTCATGCACCACGGTTTTGCCATTCTCAACAGTAGTGTACGAGGTGGTTTCTGGTCGGCAGTTGGTGATGAACTGCACGTATGTGCCAGGTGTCCAATAGTTGCCGCGACGATATGTCTGCACACCGGTGCCCTCATTGCCGAAGCGGTTCACCGTTGTCTTCTCGTCCCAATCGACAGCACCGGCACGCAGATGCTCCGGCAGATTGGGGTCTTCGTCGGTTGAGCCATCATCCCACATAGAGAAGAGCACGTCGTGGCGCGGCTCGCCATCTACATAGCCGTTCATCTGTATGCCCATATAGCCATTGAGCGCACCTATCGCCTCGGCGTATGTGCCAACGAGGTCAGACTCCGCAGGTATCATTATCTCCTCAAACAGCCAGTCGTAGCCGTCGCCAGAAGGAGCACCCGATGCTGTTGAATGCCAGTTGTTGAGATGCACTGATGGCGACGACAGATAATTGGCTGCATACGAAGCCTCATTGGAAGAAGAAGAGAACTTGAAACGACTGATGTTATTTATGGCATTGCAGCCGGAGATACACTCAAGTTTATAGCGATAATAAGCTGAGCGTGTGAAGGTTATGTCACCCATACCAACCTCCACATCACCTCCAATAAGCGGACCTTTCGCACTGAACTCCTTTGTATAAAGAGGTGTGGCAGGCGAATCGGGGTCGGTAATAGTGAGTCGAAATTTTGCAGTCTGCAACGCCTTGACGTTAAGTTTCAGAGTGTTTGAAACGGTAGCTGCAGGATGATGGAAGTAATAGACGGCACAAACGGAGGTTGATGTCCAGGCAGAAAGCGTATTGTTCATCTGCGGCCGACCGCTAGAGTTGAGCGCTTCACTCGGAATATTAATACCTGCTGCTCCAACCTTTCCGTCAGTTGTTTCAACATAGCCGTGTGCAGCCGATAATTCTGTTTCAATTGCATGAACCTTCGAGCAGAATGCCTGGGCAGACAAGACGGCACAAAGTAAGAGTGTTGATAATTTATTCATTATTAAATTATTAAATCTAATTATTTTATTCCTCTGTCATTAAGCGCATCACTATAACGCTTTGCATTCTGTAAATGCTCATTATAATTGCGTGCAAAATTATGCGTTCCGCTGAAGTCTTCCTTAGCACACATATAGAGATAGTCGTGCTGCACGTGATTGAGCACAGCATCGATGCCTGCTATTGATGGAATACGGATTGGTCCTGGGGGCAGACCCGGGTTGCGGTAGGTGTTGTACGGACTCTTTATATACAGCAAGTTGTTGTATATGCGCTTCAGGTCGAAACGCTTCCATGCGAACTTGATTGTAGGGTCTGCCTGCAACGGCATTCCTTCCGGATACTCGGCGTTGCGCAACATGAGACGGTTGTAGTACATACCGGCTACCATCGGCTTCTCGCCGTTATTGGCAGTCTCCTCGTCGACGATGCTGGCAAGCGTTGTCACCTCTACCAGTGTGAGTTTCATTGCCTGTGCCTTCCTTGTGCGTTCGGCATTCCAGAATGCCTTGTTCTCCTTCTGCATACGGTCGAGCAGCTTTTCCACACTCACATTCCAGTAGATATCGTATGTATTCGGAATAAATAGTGCAGCTATTGTCGTGGTGTCATAACCATATTTTTGGCAGACTGTTTCGTCTGTGAGTGCCTTGTAAAGGGCGGTACTGTCCATCATAAGGCGCTTGGAGAGTTCGGCTGCAAGGCGGTCCATAGTACGCACCGACGGCACAACAAGGCTGACTGGTGTCTGCAAGCCGTTCTTCAAGTGACGGAACACCATGAAGGCACCTTCACCCTCACGCACAGCATAGCGACCTGTACGCACGTTGTCGGCATAACCGCTCATCTTTACAAGTGTTTTGAAACCAATCATCGAACTGCCGCTCGACACGCCACTGAGCTTTGTGTAGACAGAGTCGATGTTGTCATCGTTGTCAACATACACATATTGCGTTTCACCTGTCGACGACATGCCGGCAAAGAAGAAACAATAGCCACAAGCTACTACTGCCAACAGGACTACACCAATGATTGTTAGAAACTTACGATTCTTATTCTTTCTCTTTCTCATAATTTAGATTTTTACATTGCTGAAACACTGCAAAGGTAGAGTAAATATGATATATGACAAAAATAAATGCTATGTTTTTAATCGTGCGATTAATTTTATACACCTTTGACTAAAAATACGTACTTTTGTATCGTACAATTTCAATAATCATAATTAATCAAATAACACAAATATGTACGATACATATATCTTCGACTTGGATGGAACTCTACTTTCTACGCTCAACGACCTTGCTGCGAGCTGCAACTACGCACTGGCAAACAATGGTATGCCACAGCGAACACTTGACGAAGTGCGACAGTTTGTGGGCAATGGTGTAAAGAAACTTATGGAGCGAGCCATTCCTAACGGACTTAATAATCCGCTGTTCGACAAGACTTATCAGGACTTCCGACAGCACTACATGAAGCATAATCTTGACACAACATGTCCGTATGATGGCGTGATGGAGATGCTAAAAGAGTTGCACAAACGCGGAAAAAAGGTAGCGGTGGTAAGCAACAAGTTCTATGCTGCCACACAGGAACTATGCCAGCACTTCTTCGGAAACGAACTTGTACCTGTGGCTATCGGTGAGCGCGAGGACATACGCAAGAAGCCTGCTCCCGACACCGTTATAGAGGCTCTGCGACAACTCAACACAACAGCTGAGGGAGCGGTGTATATCGGTGATAGCGATGTAGATATTGACACGGCTCGCAATTCGGGTATGCCGTGTATAAGTGTGTTATGGGGATTTCGCAACAAAGACTTCCTATTGCAGCACGGAGCCACGACTCTTGTAGAGAAACCAGAAGAGATACTAAAAGTAAAAAAAGTAAAAGAGTAAAAAAGTGAAAAAGTGAAAAGGGCAAATGCCCTACAGATTATTCTCCAGCAATTGCTTTGCCGATAACGAGTTCTTGCGCACATAACGGTCTACCTTCTCAACGTATTTTGTTGAGAAAAACTTCTTGTCAAGCAAACTATTCACTATCCACATTATCTTGCCCACATGCAAGTCACGTTCATACTGCGAACGAACCTCATAGTCCTTGAGCGGATAAATACTGAGCATGTAGAAGAACATACAGTCTGGCACTATGTGCTCACGTGTCATCTGAGCACGCTGTGCTTCAGTGTAGAAACGGTCGTAAAGCGGATAATACTCACCAAGATACTTGTCAAGCGAAATACCAATAGAATTATTGCCGACAACCACACTCTGATCAAGAGCACCTATCTGTAAGTAAACTGTCGGAATAGAAACATTGGGAGATAGCTTGCGCAATCGGTCAAAGGCTTTATTCAGTTGCTTACTGATATCTGACACACTAGCATACTGCACCTCTGCTTCAGTGATGATAATCTGAAGAGTTGTATCTTGGTAGAACTGTAAAAACTTTGAATTGATGCCAGGGTCATTAACCTCTCCCAATCGCAACACATCTTCTATCAAGGTGCGTGTCTCCATGGGATACTCGATGTTCATCTGCTGAAGTGCAGAGAAATCGCCAGTGGTGAGATAACGACTTTCAAGACGGTCATAACGCTGAATCTCAATCAACGTTGTCTGACTGCCTTCGCCAAATTGTTTCAGTTTCAACTCACAAGCTGTAGAAACAAAAACAATAGTCATTATTATTATAATGTATAGTTTTCTCACCCTTTTACTATCCTTCTATTAACGAACTGTTAAATATTTTTGCAAAAATAGTAAAAAAGGTTTTAAAAGCCAAGAAAATCATCTAAAAAAGTTAAACAGCAGACCCTTTTCCGCTGTTTAACTATAAAATTATCATAAAAATAAGCTCTTATCGCTCGTTTTTTAGATTTTTATATATATGCACACCATGAGCATAATACTGCCAAAGCAGACTATATGGCTTGCGCATAACATCCATCTGCGACACACGTGATGCCTGTATTGCCACACGGTCGGCATCAAACTGGTTACGCCATGCCTTGAAAGCTTGCCTGCCACGAATCACTGCCTTGAATTCGCTAAGATTTCTATCGAGGATGAGCGACTTGAAAGCTGCTACATAATCAAGCCAACAACGCACACGTATCACATGGCGCAGCTCTGCTTCTGGCAGATTCTTATAGAGCATCGTAAGATTGTTGCGGAAGTTGAGGAAGGTCTTCATCGGATTGCCTTTGGGCAGTGTGCCGCCTCCAACGTGGAACACCCGACTCTGAGGCACACAATATATCTTTCTACCCAAGTTGCAAAGGCGCCAACAGAGATCAATTTCCTCATTGTGAGCAAAGAAGCGTCCGTCGAGACCATCCACACGCCAATAGTCGGCACGGCGTATCATCAGACAAGCACCTGTTGCCCACATCACCTCGCACACATCATCGTATTGTCCCTCATCTTTCTCTACAGTTTCAAAGAGTCTGCCACGACAGAACGGATAACCATAGCGATCAATGTAACCTCCACTGGCTCCTGCATACTCGAAAAGTGTTCTGTCGTGCTCGGCAAGCAGCTTAGGCTGGCAGGCTGCAGCTTCAGGATGCCTGTCCATAAAGTCGATGAGTGTGTCGAGCCAACCTTCCGTCACCTCTACATCACTGTTGAGCAATACATAATATTCATACTCCACTTGCCGCAGTGCACGATTGTAACCTTCCGCAAAACCATAATTGCGATCAAGAACAATAGTACGCACTGTAGGAAACTTCTTTTCAAGAAGCGCAAGCGAAGCATCGGTCGAAGCATTGTCTGCTACAACAATGTCAGCAACAGCCTCAGAGTATTGCAACACAGATGGCAAGAAACGACGTAGCATCTGCTCACCATTCCAGTTCAATATCACGATTGCTACTTTCTTCATTCTATATCATTATAATAGTTCAACTTGCAATGCAGACTTGTCGCGATTAAACTCGCCCATCCTTACACGCAATATCTGATTATCATACTCTTCCTTGGCAAGCTTTGCCGGCAACTCCACACGAACATAGTTGGAAGTGAAACCATGCATAGCCTTGCCACGCGCAGCTTTTTCAAACAGCACTTCCTGTTCTGTACCAATATAGCGTGTATAGAACTCAATACGCTTCTGCTCACTAAGATCAAGCAGTCGCTTACTGCGCACTTTCTTCTCTGCATCGTTAACCACATAAGGTATGCGCAATGCCGCTGTGCCAGGACGTTCGCTGTACGGGAAAACGTGCAATTGTGTCACATCCACATCGTCAAGAAACTCGTAGCACTCCTCAAAGCACTCTGGTGTCTCACCACGACAGCCAACCATTACGTCAACACCTATGAACGCATCTGGCATCTTCTGCTTAATAAGTTCTATCTTGTGAGCAAAGAGTGTCTTGTCATAACGGCGATGCATCAACTTCAACACCTCGTCCGATCCACTTTGCAATGGTATATGGAAGTGAGGCATGAACGCACGACTCTGCGAGCAGAAATCAATCAGCTCATCACTCAACAGGTCTGGTTCCATACTGCTTATACGATAGCGTTCGATTCCCTCCACCTTATCAAGTGCCTTACACAGGTCGAGGAAACTCTCACCTGTCGTTTTACCGAAGTCGCCTATATTCACGCCAGTGAGCACAATTTCTTTACCTCCTTCACGCGCAGCCTCTTCTGCCTGTGCAACAAGCGAAGCTATAGTCGGGTTGCGCGAGTTGCCACGTGCGTATGGTATTGTACAGTAGGTGCAGTAATAGTCGCAGCCGTCCTGCACCTTGAGGAAATAGCGTGTACGATTACCGCGAGAACATGAAGGCGCAAACGACTTTATCATCTTCGTCTTTACTGAATGAAACTCGTGTAGCGACTCTACCTTGCCATCCTCATTGAACTCTGCAGCCGACTCCTTAGCAGTCCATGCATCACTCAAGAATTGTACCAGATTGGCTTTCTCGTCTGAACCGAGCACAAGGTCAACGCCCTCTATCTTACTCACCGACTCCGACTCCAATTGTGCATAGCATCCTGTGACAACCACAAAAGCACCTGGATTGTTGCGTACAAGACGATGAATAGCCTGACGACACTTATGATCTGCCACTTCCGTAACCGAACAGGTGTTCACCAAACATATATCCGCCACATCACCTTCGCCAGCGATACGCACACCTAAGTCGGCGAGCATCTTACCAAAAGTGGATGTCTCAGAGAAGTTCAGTTTGCAACCTAAAGTGAAGTATGCTGCCTTTTTATTTTGAAAAACAGATGTATTAATCATTATACCTTATAATATATATATTAAGCGAATACAAAGGTAATGAATTTTCTGTTTTGTTCGCGCACAAGAGGTCTAAAATCATTAAAATTTAGCTCTTTTCTTAAAACCTAAAACCATTAACATTTATTCACTATTCGTATCTCATTGATTATCAATACATTCTAAACACGTTATAAAAAGAGCAAAAAAAAATCATAAAAAGTTGTACGTAGTATTGAAAAAATATATACCTTTGCAATGTTTTAATAAACAAATGATTGTTTTACAGATTTAAAAAGCAAAGAAAATGAAGAAATTAGTTTTGATGTTCGTAGCTATCGCAGCTATCTCTTTCGCATCTTGTGGTAACAAAACAGCTGCTACTGACGCAACTGCTGATACAACAGACACAACTGCAGTTGACACAACTGCTGCTGACACTGTTGCAGCTGACACAACTGTTGCTGAGTAATTATAGCTCGAACAACGAAAAGAGAAAATTAGCCACTGGCCTCAGGCCGGTGGCTTTTTTGTTTATACACTCTACTCCACCTTACATCACAAATCGATATATAACTATTTCTGAACTTTATATGAAAACAACATTATTCGCCGTGACTCTCGCAATGATGTCATTTGCCGCAAATGCACAAAAAGCTAATATCAACAATCTGCCATCTCAGCATAGCAACTCTACTAACACAACCACAGCAACTCACTTTACAGCCAAGCCTATCAGTGAAGCGGTTTTCAAGCGTATGCAAGGCAAATCTTACAAAGCCAACTGTACGATACCACGCACAGAGCTGAGATACATCCGAGTTCTACACTATGGATTTGATGGCAAGGTAAAGTCTGGCGAACTGGTATGCCATCAAGACATTGCTGACGACCTTATAGAAATATTTCAGGAGCTATACAAAGCCCATTACCCCATCGAACGCATACAACTCATCGACGACTATAACGCAGACGATGAACAATCGATGCTTCATAATAACACCTCATGCTTCAACTACCGACGCGTAGCTGGTTCTAAAACTCTCTCTTATCATAGTCAGGGTAAAGCCATCGACATCAATCCGCTATACAACCCGTGCGTAAAACGATTACGCAATGGCAGTACATCTGTTTCTCCTAAGACAGGACGTGCATACTCCAATCGCTCTAAAACGTTCAAGTATAAAATTGATCACAACGATTTAGTTTACAAACTTTTCAAGAAGCATGGCTTCACATGGGGTGGTGACTGGAAATCGTTAAAAGATTATCAGCATTTTGAAAAGAAATAGCCTGTTTAGGTTTTACTTATATGAGAGTCTGCAGAAAAATGAAGTAGGTGAAAAAATCTGCCATATCTTCCAGTAGCGACGCAGCCAATTGGCTATGAAGAGGTTAAAAGCTGGAAGATGCAGGTTGTATCTACCAGGATTTGAGCGTATCTTCCATCAAATCATAAGAGGGTATAGCATCCTTGCTATACCCACGCTATCACAAACCATAGGAGGCGGCGTGGGTATGGCAGGATGCCATACCCTCCTAAACAAAAAA
>ERZ791801.890-NODE-890-length-23929-cov-28.503141_pt1 | contig 23929 bp, 24 predicted proteins | sample MGYA00510309_ERZ791801 | MGnify/ENA primary metagenome ERZ791801 (study PRJEB30046, sample SAMN00791979) | human gut metagenome | study: EMG produced TPA metagenomics assembly of the A metagenome-wide association study of gut microbiota in type 2...
CAGGCAAAGCCTGTTATCTTTGAAAACAAAAAGGTCATGCTGAAAATCAATTATAATCCTTCTCTCTACGTCTTCACTTGCAACATCCCATCGGAGATTGAAATATCTTCTGATGCTGCTTCGGTATATGTCACTATCGCATGTGGTCCTGACACTATCTTTGAAACTACGCTTTATCCTTACAACAACATCGCCATGCTCTATGATGCTCGCTCCATCATCGAGGGGCACATGCTGGATAAGCAACGTGTCTTCGCCAACTTCGTCATCACGGCGGACACAAAGACTGAAGAGACGACCACGCCGGAGCGCCATTTCATTTACTCTCGTCTGAGCCTCGCCACAAATGCCATGGGCTTCGTACAGCTGTGCTTCCTCACCACACGCTCGATGTTCACCATTCCACGCAATTCGTTTCAGACTCTTTCGGCGTTTTACTTGCCTGATGTCACGCTGCAGGGCTACACCGAGTGCCTGGCTCTCTTCGATGGCGAGTCTACACCTCGCATGGTTCGCATCGAGGATGCTAAAGTGGACACCAAGAACACCACCTTGATACGTGACATTATAAGTCCTATTGCTATAGAAACCCGCATCGGCAGCAAGTGCCGACTGCTACAGTTCACCGTTCATCGTGGCTTTCTTGCCAAGACGTTCTATGTCACTGACCGCACGCCGAACCTCACGCTGCTCGTGCGCAATGAGTTCAACTGCGATGAATACATACATCTCACTTGCGTCACAAAGAGCAAGCTCGACCTCGACCGTTCCACTGCCACCTCGCTCGGTGTCACCACCTTCTATGATGACAAGTCCGCCTACGAGTATGACGTTGAATCCTCGATGCTTACCTTCGAGGAAGCCAAGCACTTCTCCCAGCTCCTCCTTTCTCGCTATGTCAACATCGTTGAGATAGGTGGTGCCCTGGCACCCATCACCATCACTGACATAAACAGTGAAATCTCCGATGCCGACAACGCCACGAACAGCATCAAGTTCAAGTACAAATATAGCAGCCATCATTTCCCAATCAACATCGACTACGGTAAGAACATCTTCGATGATCCATTCCACCGCACCTTCGATTAATCCACATCACTATGCAATCCATCCACATCACCACCCTCCGCAAAATACTCTCCAGTCCCGAACCCATCGACATCCGTCTATGGACTCGCAGCGGTAAAATCCAATCCTGGCACCGCTGCATCTCCCTCAAATATGACTTCTACAAAGGCACAAGACGAATGAAGCTGCTGGACTCTAACGAAATCCGGCAGCTTCGTGATGTGTGTATATTTGAGGTGAATGGGATTGAGGTGTATATGTAGTGTGTCACAAGAAGTATCTTTTTTTGTAACAAAATCAACATTTGTGTTTGCATGGCTGATATTGTATATTTGTGGTTTTATAGAATATGTATCGGGCATTTTTTAGTTAAACATTGCTACTTTTCTAAGCCTTTTCTTTGTTTTGTCACAAAAAGTTGCTAATTTTGTGACAAAATTAAGGTTAGACATGGAAAGTATAGCTCATAAAATTGAAAACAGGATAAAGGGATTTGGTAGGGGAAAGATTTTCTTTGCCGATGACTTCCTTGATTTTGGCTCTTCTGATGCTATCCGACAGACTTTGCTTAGGCTTACAAAAAGCGGGGTAATTATTCGTGTGGCACAGGGCATTTACTGTTATCCCGAAATTGACGAAACTTTGGGATTGGGGGTGATTTATCCTACTGACATCCAAATTGCTGAAGCCTTGGCTGAACGCTCTCATTCCAAAATTGTCCCCACTGGCGACTATGCGCTTAATGTTCTTGGACTTTCTACACAGGTTCCGTTGAATAGTGTTTTCCTCACAAATGGAAAGTCGCGCAGAATATCAGTGTCAGGGAATAGATCTATCACATTTAAGAATACGGCTCCACGCAACTTGGCTTTTACGAACCGACTTGCCATGTTGGTTAATTCTGCTCTAAAGTCGATAAAGAACGTCAATGTTACTACTAAACAGACGGATCATATTTACTACTTATTGAGACAGGAGAAGAAAGAAGATGTGCTTGTCGACTTGAAACTGATGCCTGTATGGATTAGAAAAATTGTACAAAACGCTTATGAATAAATTCTTTGAACTTTCGTTTGACGACCAACGACGTGTGCTTCAACAAGCATCTGCACGATGTGGGTTGCCTCCACAGGCTATAGAGAAGGACTTGTGGGTTTCTAATATTCTGCAAATCGTTTTCGACTTGCCTTTTGCTGATAAACTCATCTTCAAAGGTGGCACATCTTTGAGTAAGGTCTGGCATCTTATTGAGCGTTTCTCTGAAGACATTGATTTGGCTGTCGACCGCTCTTTGTTTGGGTCCGAGGGCGACTTGACGAAGAAGCAGATAAAGAAACTGCGCAAGGCTTCTTCGCTATTTGTCAAAGACACGTTTTGCCCGGCATTGCAGGAGGCTGTCGAGAAATATGGTTTGCAGGACTTTTGCAAAATCGAGTCTGAGCCAGACGGTGAGGGCGATAGCACATATCCAGAACCGAGAAAGATTTTCGTGAGGTATAAGAGTGCTTGGGCTGAGCCGTCTGAATACCTTTCGCCAATAGTGATGTTGGAGATTGGAGCAAGGTCTTTGCTGGAGCCAAACGAGCAAACACATATCAACAGTATGGTCGAGGGCGTGTTTCCTACCATACAGACAACTATTGTTGATAGCAAGGTGGCAACGGCTCTTGCAAGCAAGACTTTCCTTGAAAAGGTATTTCTCTTGCACGAGTTGTTTTCCGTAGAGGGACGTGGTGTCATTGCCGACCGCAAGTCAAGACATCTTTATGACCTCTCTCGTATGATGAACAAAGACTTTGCTTTGGCTGCCATAAAGGATGATGAACTGTGGGAATCCATTCGTCATCATCGCGAGATATTCACAAGCATTAGTGGTATGGACTACACCCCAGACATCCGTCGTCGCATTGTTCTCGTTCCTCGTGAGGATATACGCAGCGCATGGGAGGCTGACTATAAAAGTATGTGCTCTTCCATGATTTTCGGAGAGAAACCTTCTTTCATTGAACTCATTGAGAATATGAAAGTGCTTGAAGATAGATTCCACAGGTTTTGAAATGTGACAAGAAATGAAAAAATGCAATAATTCATGCAATATATTCAAAATCTACCGTTTATTTTAAGTAGTACAATTAAACGTAAAATGAAAAAGACTTTAAACCTTTTATTCCTGCTACTTGCAGTTTTTGCTGTTTCAAGTTGCAGCAGCGATGATGACGAGAAAAAAGATTCCGTCAAGGAGATAACAATATATGTCTCTTCTGAAACGGGTGAAAGTTACGGATTTAACTCTACCCCAGAGGAATGTATGCTTGTAAAGTTTGATAATCCAAATGGCGAATGGGAACATCTTGGTCTATATCGTATCGAGGGTTTCACTTATGTAAAAGGGCATGAGTATGAATTGCGGGTAAAGATGACTACACTTGCCAATCCGCCCGCTGACGGCTATAGCCACAAATATTTGCTCGTCAAAATTGTCCAAGACAAACTCGTCAAAGAGACGGAAACTCCAACCAATAGTGTAAAGTAAGAAAGCGACATTGAGTATCAGGAGCTGTGCCCGTACAACAAATACGAGACAGAAGACAACTATATCGTAGATAGCGAAGGAAATATCTATAAAGGCAATGGGTGGCCAAAGCCTTCTTATGAACATAGCAGGATATACGTAGAAAATGTTTTGGATAAAGGCGATGACAACTGGGTCAAATTCAATAGCATCCCATATCAGGCCTATTGCTCATACGTCATTTCTCCGCTGACAGACGATATAAGGTTGGTGTACAATGAGGACGGCGGCCCGTTGTTTAAGAAGGTAATACCGGAAAGCGAATTTGAGTATATTACAAAAAAGATGAACTCAGGCGAGAAACTGCAGTATTTTCTCATCTTGGCCAATGTATACAAAAAAGGACTCCAGAAATTGAAATTTACAATTACGAAACAATGAAACGCTGTTTGTACGAATAATGTGTCATAACAAATAAGTGATTATGAAAAAGCGTTTCCTCTTATCAATCGCTTTTCTGATGGTTACGACATTATCTGCCCAGCCATTGGCTCCAAGCAGTTGTGCTGATGTCTGCCAAAAGGATGCACTTATAACTGTCGCAAGGAGTGTCGCCAATACCTTTGGTCCTGCATACGTTCCGTTTTTCAGAGGTGCTGAAATATCTGAAATGCGGATTTTCCAAAAGGACGACTATGGTGACAATCATCGCAAAATAAGAAAACAGTTTGGAAAAGCGTATTATGAAGTGGTTTTTACTTATGACAGCACGGCTGTCAGATTTGCATTTGACTATGCTGCCAAGGTCAGGATATGGAAAGATACTGGCGAACCATTGGATGTGATTTTTGGCAATGGCATGGGAAGAAACTTTCTCTTTAAAAGTTTCAGAAAACAAACAAGACAAAACAAAAAGAGAAAGAAAGCAACGGCACATTCGATAGAGCAAGTCCCTTTGCAAACAGAGAAGACACCTGAAAACATTTGGAAGATAAAAATCGAATGAAACTGCTGGATTAAGACAAATATCTACAGTTTTCAATGCGAATCCCTACTTACTGCCAAGCCATCTTTTCACATTCATTATGGCTCTGTTCTGTTCGCCTCCGGTGTGGTCTTTCACAATCTTTCTGCTATCTTCTTGCACAGCTTCATAAAGAACCAAAAGATGAAAATTTGATGGCTCAATAAGTTGTTCCATGATAAGTGGTATTATCTGTTTCCCCATGGATTTCAAATAGTGGAACTCGGGTAACTTTGAATACGAATATGTATTTGAGCTCAAGAGCATTTCACGATTATGGGTTATTGCGTAATTCCATTTGTAAAGCAAAAAGGAGAAACATGTTTTTATGCTATCAGGGGCTTGTGCAGCCAGTTCCTTGACTTTGTGCTTTTCCTCCGTTGTCAATGTTGGCGTGGCAAATTTAGTAGATGTAGCCATCTCGTTCATACTATGATCTAACAAGTTCGGACTCGTTATCAAAAACCATTGATTGCTTTCCCAATATTGATACTCTCCTTGTTTTTGTTCTTCGCCCTCAAAAGTTACCTTGGCTTCTCCATCAAGGAATGGAGTGGCATAAGAAAAAACAGGTGGTATTACGATAACGCCACAAGTGTCGGCAAACCCCACTTTGCCATTTTTCCCAATAATTCTAAACAAGCCATCACTAACGCAGTCTGGACCATTGTCTATCTTATATACCTCAAACAACTCCTTTCCATGGTTGTCTATACCGATGATTTTACCTTTTCTATTACCTACAAAACCGATGGACGTGATAGTGTCTGTAAACGCTATTGTGTATTTCTTGCTCTTCACTATTGTTTTCCCATCAGAGTTTTTGTAACAGATGTGTTTCTCATTATCGCATTTATAAATAGATTGTGCGTCTACTCTCTGAAAGTGTATCAGAAATAGAAGAATGAGGGTTGTAAAAAGAGCGATTGAGAGAATAGGTGATATTATCTTTTCCATTTTGTCTAAAATTATTAGTTAATCATATATTAAACCCAGATGATTTAATGGAATAACGTTATTTTAGAACTTTTCGTATAAACCACGATTGATTTTCACGCATTAAAGATTAGCCTTTTAATATAAAAGCATATAATTCCTAAGGAATTAAGAATTAGCCTTGTCTTTTCCCCACCTCCCATTCGCTCATATCTTTGCCCTAAAAAAGCAAGATATGAGCGATTTTTCATTTATTCCACCAACATCAGTTGTCACCATCCCCGGTGCCCACGCCTCCGCTGCCTTCACCTCCAAGACATCCGAAGTCTTCAAGGAGGAGCACAACATCGCACCAATCATCATCAACGACAGGATGAAGTACATCCCGTGGGGAGGTGACAATCAGATGCCGTACAACATCATTGATCTCATCGAGTCTGACGAGACAATGAGCACTTGCCAGATGTTCAACGCTGAAGTCTGCTATGGCAGCGGACTTGTCTATGACACGAAGCTTGCCACCGCACAAGTGCAAGCGCAAGTGGATGACTTTATGCTGGACAACGACCTCGCAAGTTACTTCCTCGGCGTGTGCCAGGACTTCAAGCACTTCGGGTTTTGCGTCAGCGTGATCATCCTCAATGAGGATGCCAGTCGCATTGTCCGCATCGTGCGCAAACAGGCGTGCTATGTCCGCTTTGCTCCTGCCGACAAGTCGGGTGTGATACCTTATATCCTCTATGCCAACTGGCGTAATACGGTCAGTCCGGAGGACATCGAGCGTATCGAACTTCTCAATCCGCAGTCGCCATTCACCGACCTTCAGAACAGAGGGAAGAAAATCAAGAAGTTCGCTGTCATCAGCCGTATTCCTACGCCCGACAATACGTATTATCCAATACCGTACTACGCAGCTCTTTTCAAAGGAAAGTGGTTCAACATCAAGCAACTCATTGGCATCGCTAAGGAAGCGAAGCTCCGAAACTCGGCTCCCATAAAGTACCACATCGAGATAGCCAACTCCTTCTGGAACAACATCTTCAAAGTCGAGGGAATAACTGACCGTGTCAAGCAGCAGGAGCGTGTCAACCAGGAGAAGGACAACATCATCAACTTCCTTACTGGCATGGAGAATAGTGGCAAGGTGCTCTTCTCTACGTTCTATGTTTCACCGAATGGTGAGGAGCAGCACGACGTGGTCATCAACAAGATCGAGACGGACAAGGAGGGTGGCGATTGGGCTACGGACATTGTCGAAGCCATCAATATGATGTGCTTCACCATGCGCGTCCACTCCAACCTCGTAGGCTCGGTGCCGGGCAAGTCGCAGACCAATAACTCCGGCAGCGACAAGCGAGAGCTTTACACCATCGCCCAGGCTTTACAGAAGCCTTACCACGACCTTCTCTTCTCCGTTCACCGACTGATCATCCGTTTCAACAAGTGGACAGCGGTCAAGCCGGACTGCCCATTCATCCAGCTCACCACGCTTGATGAAAATAAGGACGCAAAGCAAGTTTCACTCAATAAATCCAAAGACAATGGCAATGCTGATAAATGACAACGATACTCTAAAGAAGTACGTTCCCAACACGCTCAAAGCAGTTGCTGGTGAGCTATCTCTTTTCGACAAGATACAGTATCACCTCTTACAGGCGGAGCAATGGCTTACCGACACTTTCGTTTCGTCCGAAACGATGAGTCGCATCCGCACGTACTCTGACAGCACACCGCTTCTACATTACTGCCGTATCATCACGGCTGCAGAGGCAATGCGCCACGCTGTGCCACAGCTCGACCTTATCCTTACGCCTAACGGATTCGGCATCGTCAGCAATCAGAATGTGATACCGGCATCGAAGGAGCGCATCGAGAGGCTTCTTCTTTCTCTCGAAAAGCAACGCGACGATGCGCTTGCCGTTATCCTCACCATGCTTCCTGATGCTCACCATTGGACTGCTTCGGAGCAGTTCAATTACTTCGCTGCCACGATGTTCCCTACGCTCGACATCGTGCACCAGCTGGGCTTTGCTGACCATATCTGGCTGCGATACCAGGACACTCGTGCCAAGTTGCTCACTATTGAGCACCGCCTCGAAACGGAGTTCTTCAGTCCGGAACTCATGGACATGCTTCGCACGGCCAACGCTCTCAACAAGTGGAATATGACTCTCGACACCGCTCAATACAAGCGGATGTATCAGCGCATCTCTGCCATCGAGTTCTCTATCCTCCGCATCGGTGAATACCCGATACCAAGCATCATCGACATCGTGAACAGCATACGTTTAGCCAAAGGCAACGTATTCGCTGAATGGAAAAACTCAGACACCGCCAAACTCTTCCAAGACCACGGATATAAAAATAAAAAGGAGTCAAGTGGGTATTTCTTCTGAAAAAGTTGTATTTTTGTGGCAGTTCTACAATGATTAAGTAAAATCGCAAAAAAGATTATGATTAAGTATTTCTATTTCATATTGCTGTCTCTTCTTGTCAGTTGTTCTTCAACAGGCATTAAACTGGTTGATAAATACTATATATATCCTCCAGACGAATACTATGATTCATATTACTTGAAATGCAAATTATCAAGCGATAATGACCCTGTAATAGATAGCGTGCATATAGTTTATTGGAATGATTCAACCATAATAATTGAACGAAAAGCAAAACTTGACAATTGGATTATTAATGCTTTCGACAATAAATTAAAATATCGCAATAACGATACGGTAGTTGGACCCGTTTCTACATCATATATAAAGCGTTTGCAATCAAAGACAGGATTGTGTGGCACCGTAGTTGGACCAGTTTCTACATCATATATAAAGGTATTTATGGAAAATAAAAAGTTCAAAAAACTTGTTTTTGAATAGCGTATTAAAATAAGGAGGAGAGCAGTGGATATTCATCCTGAAAAAGTTGCATTTTTAATGTAATATTCAAAGAGGTTGTGCGTTTTATAATAAAAACCATTAAATATATAACAAATGAAAGAGAGACTATTTGCAACCATGTTGCTTTTTACTTGCATCTTGTCTTTAGCTTCATGCAGCAAAGACGATGGTGATTGGGATGCCATGAAATGGGAAAAGAACAATTATGAAGAAGCACTGACACCAAGTTTTGGCAAGGCTATTGGCGTGCCAAAGTCTGGCGGTACATATACTTTCAAATGCAAGAATTACAAGAATTTTTGGATTGAATACGTTAATGAACAGGTGCGTGATAAAACCATTAAATACGTTCCTGCGTATGATGACAAACTTTATTCCGAAATTAAAGGCAGCTATACGTCTTCAAAGGTGGAAGGAAATACGCTCACTGTTACATTTGCGCCAAACGAAACACAGGATGGACGTTATGTTCGTGTAGCCGTTTCTGCAGGTGATATTTTTGACAAAATCATGTTTGTGCAGAAACCAGAATAAACAATTTGTCTTTTCCCCAACCCAAATGCTTCCGTACTTTCGCAGTATGGAAGCATTTTCACACTTTGATTTTTCATTATATAACGAGATTGATTCTTCTAAAAAAACGACCTCAAACATTTGCTCGTTAAGAAAAAAGTGTTATCTTTGGCGCATTAAAAACCATAAAATCATTCACTTATGAAGAAACTATTTTTCATCATCTTCCTCATGGCTTTCTCGTTTGCGATAACGGCAAACGCCAAGAAACCCAAAGTCGTATGGCCTAAGGCTGTGCTGACTCTTAAAGACGGTACTGTGCTCAACGGCTATCTGCGCACAGACATTCATTTTATGCAAAAATATGTTCTTTTCAGCGAGACCGAAGAAGGAAAAGATGTGAAGTATAAAAATGAGACCATTAAATCCCTTGTTGTAAAAAATTGTTTTGGTGATGGTAAAGAAGCTACATTCATTCCCATAAAGTTGTATTGGAGTGACCAGAAAAAATAGCTCCTAAACCAATATTGGCTATTCAAAATTACCAAGGAAAGCATGTCAAGGGATATATGTACCCTACGTTCTTTGATGACACTCGTACAAGTATTAATGCAGGTGTAATGCAGAATACATCAATGTATTCGGGAGAATGGTGGTATCTTTATAACGTTGATTCTGACAATACTCTAAACGTATCGTTTTGGGATTATTCGTATAGCCGAAAGCCAAAATCTCTAAAATCTCGCTTAAAAGACATGAAAAAAGATTTCAAAAAATATCCACAGGTTTATGAAACAGTTGAAAAAGCAAGGTTAACTGCTGAACAGATTAGCGAGAACCCTACCATTCTTCTTGAAATTCTTGACAAGAGCCTGCAATAACTTGTGTCTTTTCACCATACAAGTGCTAACTTTGACGCATTAAAAACCATAAAATCATTCACTTATGAAGAAACTATTTTTCATCATCTTCCTCATGGCTTTCTCGTTTGCGATAACGGCAAACGCCAAGAAACCCAAAGTCGTATGGCCTAAGGCAGTGCTGACTCTTAAAGACGGTACTGTGCTCAACGGCTATTTGCAGAACGACATCCACTTCATGAAAAAATACATCTATTTCAGTGAAACACAAAATGGTAAGGATGTAAAATACAAAATCGTAGACATTAAATCCCTTGAGGTGGATAATGCTCTCCAGGATGGCAAGAAACGCACTTTCATCCTTATAGATGAAGACCCTACATTCCAATATTTGGCAACTGTCATTTACAAGGGTAAACATGTTACGGGCTATATGAAGCCGTTTGCTTTTGAAAGTTCCACCCACAGCAGGTCGTTTACTGGTATATGGACAAATAATACCGTTTACTTGGGCTGTAGATCATACGACTATAAGGTTGATGGCGGAAAGCTTGTTTACTATTGGATGTTATTTGAGGATAAAAAAATTAATTCCAAAAGAGAAAAATATTCTCAAAAGAAACTGTTGAAAAAGATAAAAAATAAATTCAAGGACTATCCTGCCGTCGCTGAAGAAGTGGAAAAGAGAGGACTCACTGCTGAGCAAATCCACGAGGACCCTACCATTCTTCTTGAAATCCTTGACAAGAGTCTGCAATAATCTTTTGTCTTTTCCCCCATACAAATGCTTCCGTACTTTCGCAGTATGGAAGCATTTTTCAATTTATCCCTACCCAAAGATTGGCAGTCATTATCTGACAGCCAACTCCAGTATTTCTTCACGCAGCTCTCGCATGATCTGCCAATGGAAGAAATACTCACTCTCTGTCTGTTCAAATGGGCAGACCTAAGAGTGTTATGCAAGACGCATGACGGCAGCTATCTCGTGAAGCGTAGACACAAGCAAAAGCAGGAGGCTACGCTCACCATCAGACAAATGCAAGTAGCCACGGCTTCATTGGACTTCTTACGACAATTCGCACCATTGCCGGTTCGCATCACAAAAATCGGAAGAGCCAAAGCCGTCGAAGCCGACTTCCAGGGCGTGCCGTTCTCGACATTCATATCTGCCGACAACTACTATCAGGGCTTTCTCCACACCAAGAACGATGCCTTATTGAAAGACCTCGCCACGCTTCTGTACCCAAAGGTCAAGTCGCGACACCTGACAACACCGCTTTTGCTCAACGCCTTCTATTGGTTCTCGTCGCTGAAGCATTACTTCTCCCGACTGTTTCCGCATTTCCTACAGCCGATGTCCAGTTCTTCTGAAGACCTACTGGGCTACGCACCGCCCATCGGCGATGTGCTACGGACTGCCATGAATGCACAGATTCGTGCGCTCACTGGTGGAGACATCACCAAAGAGGAAGCGGTGCTCTCGATGGACACATGGCGAGCACTCACAGAACTCGACGCTAAGGCTAAAGAAGTAGAAGACATCAAACGACAAACGAAATGACAGACAAGAACATCAATTGGGATGTCACAGCCTTCTTCGCATCCCTCACAGAAACAAACAAGTTCGCCAAGGCCCATGACTTTGTATTCGCAAAGATCAGCGGACTCGATGGCTTCGAGGAAGCCTTGCAGCAGCTGCAATCCGCCACGGCTATCATCGCTGTCAGCGACATAAGTCAGGGCTATATCGAGGTGAACAACAGTCCGCACACTCGAAGAGTGAAGACGGTCTTCCTCGCTATGCGCCACGCCATCGATGACATGGCAGCACGCCAGCAGTGCATGGACACCATGCGCGAGCTGTTCCGACAGTTTATGAGCAAGCTCATCCTTGAAAAGACAAAGCAGGAGCAGCATAATATCTATCTCGACTCTCGTATCTCCTTTCAGGAAATCGACCAATACTTCTTCTCAGGCTGCGCCTGTGCTTTCTTCCAAATCGCCGTTGACACTTATACCGATTTACGCTATGACCCCACTGAATGGCAATGACCAACAACTGCAAGAACGTGAAAAGTTCGTTCTTGCCTTCAACGACACAATGCTCAAAATATGGCGTGAGCAAATGACTCTCCTCGGTGTAATCGACACCGGACGTTTGCTTCACAGCCCCAAGTCCCTCCCTGTCCGTGCGGATGGTCGTTTCATTGAGTTAGGACTAAGCCAGTCCTTCCTCGAATATGGCCTTTGGCAGAACTTCGGTACGGGCAAAGAGATTCCAAGAGGTAATCATGGCGACATCGGCCGTGAACGCAAGCGCAAGAAGAAGCCCTGGTTCAGCCGTAAGTACTACGCTTCCGTCATGAACCTCCGTGACTTCCTCTCCGACAACATCGCTCATGAGTTCGTTGGTGTCATCGCCCAGGCACTTGACGACAAGTATGTGCGCTATAATCACTAACAATGTCTTTTCTCCATCTAAAAGTCAGCCATACCTTTGCTAAAAACAAGCAAAAGTATGGCTGACATTTCATCTATCACATCTCTCATTACCTCATTTCGCAGCGAGACGCGCGAAGAGGCTATAACACCCGAAGTTCTGGGCGCATTGTTGCAGAAAATCGCTGACCTTTTGGGAAAAGCTGCTCTGCAGACGGACATGAGTCGCCTTGATAATTGGCGCTCGGCTCTTGGACGCATCGGCTATGTGCTGACATCGCTCACCATCGGTTCGGACGACCGCAATAACGTGTATTTCACATTGGGAAAGGCGAACCTCTCTACTGGCATCAATCAAATTGCAAACAATTCCATTCTCATACGCCAAGCCACTACCGAGCGTGCCGGTGTCATGCGTGCGCAGCAGGTGCAGGACTTGAACAAATGTAAGTCCGAGCTATCTTCGTGTATCGCTTCTGTGGCTAAGGCGCAGGAGGCTCTTGTGAATTTTCAAAAGGCTACTCAGAGTCTGAGCCTGCGCATTTCAAAGAACAACAATGAAATCGGAAACAACGCTGAAAGCATACAAGTTCTTCAATCTGACCTCAAATCGCTTGCATCGCAGATGAAATCGTTGCAGACTGACATTCAGAAGTTTGCCACGATGAAGCAAGCTATGCAGATGCACATTGAATGTATCATCACTGACAGTACTCTCGTGATACAGGATGCCTATCGTTATATCCGGCAAGGGCTTACACCAGTCATTTTCCGACACTCGGTGCGTACAAGTCGCAAGCAGGAGGATGAAAACGGTGTGCGTGAGTATCTTCCACGGCGACGTGGCTGGAACCGCTTTTATGACGACCGAAAGATTAGTGTGAATAATGGCGACGAGATTTCTTTCCGACTGGATAAGGAGGGCGACCCGGACAATGGCAAGTATTTTACGAAGCCTAATGTGTTGTTCAGCGACTGCCGTGCTATCATCGACCCCGAAACGCAACAGCTTTTGGAAGTCCGCATTTACTTTGGCAAACGCTCATTTAACATTCTCGGTATCAACCGCCATTTCCGCTTCGCCATCGGCTTTTACAAGAAGTCTAAAGATTACGGTCCGTTCCAGTTCGGAGAACTCCGAACTAACCTCGCTGAGTTCAGGGTAATTGCAAGAGCTGATAGAGTTGATGGTAGCAACAATTACAAACTCACCTTCAATTTCAGTATGTAAACGAAAAGAGCCATGGTTTCTCCGCAAGGAGGCCACCACAGCTCGGATGCAAAATGGTGTTCGCGACACCACGCTGCCAAAGAGCAATGGTCCAATCGACCACAACTCAATCGCAAAGATAATGCAAATCGAATGCAGAACAACAAGCGTGCTTGATTGTTATGCTGAGATGCAGCTTATCTTATACAAAGATAACCACATCATATTAACTCTCAAAAGACAATTCATTATGACAAAAGAAACTAAGGAAAACGTGCAGATTGTATCTGCCATAGCTATGCTCATCGGTGGATTCCTCCTCGCTGTCGCAGGATTCATCGTACCGCCCACCGGACAAATTCACGAGTCTGTCCTGGGTGTATTCGCAGAGTGTCTAATCTACGCCGGGTCTATCTTCGGTGTCACTATCTACATACAGACTAAGTATGCAGAACTACGCTCGTACCTCGATGACAAACTGAAACGGAAGGAGGAGAAGGATGCGCAAGATTGATCTCATCATCGTCCATTGCTCTGCCACGCCTGAAGGCAAGGACTTCACCACGACAGACATCGACCGCTGGCATCGACAGCGAGGCTTTGCATCCATCGGATATCACTTCGTTATCTACCGCGACGGCTCTGTGCATCATGGCAGACCGCTCGCACAAGTGGGAGCGCACTGCCAAGGGCACAACGCCCATTCCATAGGAATCTGCTATATCGGTGGTTTGACCGCCGACGGCAAACACCCTAAGGATACTCGCACGAAGGAGCAGAAATCCGCATTGGTGGCACTTCTTCGTAAACTCAGAGTGCAGTTCCCCAATGCCAAAATCCGAGGACATCGCGACTTCGCTGCCAAAGCGTGCCCATCATTCGATGCCACTGCTAAGTATGCCAACATCTAAACCCAACGATATGAAACATATCCTAATCCTTATTCTTTGTGCATTTGTACTGGCGTGCAAGAGCACAAAGACAGCATCATCATCCAATGAAAGTGAGCGAAACGCCGTTTCGCAAGCTCAATGGCGATCCGCTCAGAATCTTTCATTCAGTTCCCTACAGAGGCTTACCGCCCTTTCATTCGATAGCTGCGTCTTCACATTCGGGGGTGTCGACACGTCGGCAACCCCTCAATGTTCCGACCTAAGCTATCCATCGGGCAAGCCCCTGTCCAATGACAAGGCAAAGCCTCCATCTTATCACGGCAAGCCTTCAGCTATAAGTCACGGCAAGCCGTCCTCTCTCAGGCTCTACGGACTTCACCTTTCCCAAGAGGAAAAGGAGGAGTCCGCAGCTGCACAGCAGGTGGAAGACAGCATCGCAATAGCGAAGCAGTCTTCATCCGACAAGTCGCAGGAAATTATCAAGTCAAGGTCTTCAGTTCCCTTCACGGCAAAGCTCGCTATTGCCGTCCTGATGATGATAACGGCAGTAGCCGTCATTTTCTTTATCCGTTGCTATCTCGCCGGCAGACGACGACACTTCGGTCACAGGCTCCCGAATTCATTACCAGGTAGCTCCGGCGGTGCATTGTTCGGTGGCGAGGACAAGCCATTGCATGGCTAAGTGAAATTGTGGGGTGTTCCATTGCGTTCCGTCGCTTTGGGCTTCTGTTACAAAATAAGTATGCCACTTCCCTGATCCGTACCATGTCTCTTTTTCTCGGATGTGAGGAGGACAAATCGCCTGAAGTCGAATAGTCCTCCATACATTCGAGAAAAGTGCAAGCACACGAGTCACGGTACGGGGTAAGCAACATACACATTTCTCCACGGCAGCCCAAAGCCCCTCCACTTCATTACACGCCCCACAATTTCACGGCTGCGCCAGTCCTCGCCACCGAACAATGTACCACCTATGCACATGATTGACGCATCACCCAGCCAAGCAACGCTTGCTGCGAGCTTGTCTGACCTCCTCGTCAATCATCAACACGCAAGCGTCATCCGTCTTCCACGTCATTTCATTCCGTCATTCTTCTCCACATCTGCGATGTCATTCTGTTTTTTAGCACATCAAAGATGTCTATCTATCATCATCAAAGGTGAATAGTGTTGCACACCCTTCACCTTTCTTAATAGGTACGGACACACGCTCCATTGCATTGCGCATAAGTCCGTGCAGCTGCGCTCTATTGTCTATCATCTCGCTATGCTCAATCCCTTTCATTCGCTTCGCTCAATCTTCTCTTCTTCAGCCGAAAGGCAGTGCTCTCCACTCCCGTATCCGTCCGTTATGTGCCACATCTTTTCGTCCACTATTGCGAAAGGATATTGCGCTACATTCCATTACGTTATCATTCCGGAGTTTCTCTATGACTCTGCGAGCCATGGAGAAGTCCTACATTACCACTTCATTACATTCCACTTCATATCCATTCGCTTCGGGTAAGGCAGTGCCTTCTGTTTCCAATAAGGCGATGCCTTCAGGGTTTGGTAAAGCTGCGCTTTCTATTATCTATCAATGCGAGAAAGCCGTCTGACTTATGGCAATCAAGATTGCTATAAGTCTGACAGCACTCTCGCTTATTCAAATAGGTATGGCAGAGGTATGGGATAAAAAGGTAATGCGCCTAATGTCGGGCAAGACCGACAGGCGCATTACCTTTTTATCCCTCACCACTGCCGCATTACCGCCCGATGGGTCGGGCGTGGCGTGGTGGCTCGCTTGGTGTGGTGGGCGGTGGTTCAGTAGCACGAAAGAGCGCAGTATGAAGCCGAAACCTTCGTTTTTTCTCGCATATATTGCACATCCGCAAGCCATTGATGCCCATCCGATGCCCAATAGCCTTTCGTGGTACGGCAAGACCCTCGGTTTGCTCGGCTTGGAGGCTTAAAGTGCCAAAAATAGAGCGTTTGACGCATCCGAAACCCTATACTTTGCCGAAACCTTTTGCTTATTTCAGCCTTATTTGCTCATTCCGAAACCCTCGCTTTTCGTGGAACTTGGAGCGTTTGCGCATCAGCGTGAAACCTCGGCTCGCTTTCGTCATCAGCGAAACTTGCAAGCCTTTTTCGTCACTTTCTGCCTTTTCGCTTTTTGGCGCAACTAAGGCGGTTTTGCGTGTGCGAGAAACTAAATATTAACATTTGTTTACATATTCCACAAAGGTCGGGCGGTCGTAGCCGTCAGCAAGGACAGGGCGGTCGGGGGGTCTTTATCAAGACGGGTTAAGGGAAAATCCCTTAACAATCCCTTAACGGCTTGATACACAAGCCTTTCGTTTTTCTATCCCTTAAATTTCGTCGGTTTTTGTCGGCGCCAGCGTGCCTAAATCGGGCGAAACTGCCTTATTTCTCGTCTTTTGCGTGGTGTTTTGGAGGTGCTATTTTTGCGTATCATTAAACCATTAAAATCGAAAGACGTATGTCGAATATAAACACCAATGCGACCGTTACGCTCACCGTAAACGGAAAACAGGCGGAAGATATGCTCCTGAAACTGAAATCTCAGGCTGCAAACCTCGAAAAAGCCATTGAGAAAGCGGCAGTAGCAGGAAACAAGCAGCAGCTCACGAAGCTAAAGCGTGAACTGAAGGAAACTAATCGCCAAATCTCGCAGATTGAAAATGCTGCAAAAGGGGTCGAGCATGTTCTGCAACGACTCGATGAAACTTCGCCTAAGGAACTAAACCGCACATTGTCACAGTTGAAGCGTAACCTTAATGGGCTTGAACGGGGAAGCGAAGAGTGGAACAGACAATGTGAGGCGATTAAGCGTGTAAAGGCGGAGATTGCCAAGGTGAACTCGCAGCTGCGAGAGAATGAGAGTCTGTGGGAACGGATGAACCGAAAGTTGAACGACTGGCAGACAGCTCTTGCCGGCATCGCTGCTGCCATCACGGGTATCATCATGGCTGGACGCTCGGCGGTGAACGCTTTTGCGGATATGGACCAGGAGATGGCGAATGTGCGCAAATTTACGGGGATGAACGCTTCGGAGGTGGAGCAGCTGAATGAGGACTTCCAGAAGATTGACACCAGAACGGGGCGTGAGGAATTGAATAAGTTGGCGCAGGAGGCGGGTCGATTGGGCAAAACTTCGCAGGAGGATGTCTTGGGATTCGTGAAAGCTGCCGACCAAATCAATGTGGCTTTGGACGACCTCGGTGATGGGGCTACTCTGACTCTTTCAAAATTGACAAACATCTTCGGTGACGAGGAACGCCTCGGCACGGAGAAGGCTCTGCTTGCCGTGGGTTCCGTTATCAATGAGTTGTCGCAGAACTGCACGGCTTCTGCTCCTTATCTCGCAAACTTCACACAGCGCATGGCTGGCGTGGGTGCCCAGGCGAAGATGACTATCCCGGAAATCATGGGCTTCGCTGCGGTGCTGGATAGCCAGGGACAGGCGGTGGAGATGTCGGCAACGGCGGTTTCCAAAGTCATTATGGATATGTTCAAGGAGAACGACAAAATCATCAAGGCTACGGGACTTAATGCTAAGGAGTTTAACGAAACGCTGAAGAAGAGCACTAACGAGGGACTGCTTATGTTGCTGGATCGTCTTCACGAACTCGGCAACATCGACGTACTGGCTCCAGTATTCAAGGACATGGGCGAGAATGGTGCTCGTGCTGCGCAGGTGATTTCGGCTCTTGCTGGCAACCTCGATATGGTGCGGTGGGAGCAGGAGGAAGCTACTAAGGCGTTTGCGGAGGGTACGTCTGTTACAAATGAGTTCAATGTGCAGAATACTACGGTGCAAGCAGGACTTGACAAGGCTCGCAAGGGCGTGACGGAGATGGCGGTGGCACTCGGTGAGCAGCTGCAGCCGATAATGAAGCATGTCATCTCTTCCACCACTTTGTTGTTGAAGTCCATGTCTACTTCAATCACGTTCATAAAGGAGAACGTTTTTACCTTGGCTTCGCTGACAGCAGCTTTCATTGCCTATAAGATTGCGGTGAACGCTTCGAACATTGCTTTCAAGGCGCATTATGCGTGGCTTGTTATTTCCAAGGCTGCGACAACGGCATACAAGACTACGGTCGCCACATTGCACGCTGCACACCTTTTGTTGCAGATGGGTCTCGCCAAATTGCAGGGCAACTGGGTGCGACAGTCATGGCTGATCTCGGACCTCAAAAAGCAGGGTGCTCTGCTCGCATCGGGCTATGGTGCGATAGCTGCCGGAGCCATTGCTCTCGGTGCGGTTCTGTATAAGTTATACAAGAAGATGACGGAGGTGTCGCAAGCAGAAAAGGATTTGCAGGAGATACGCAAGCGTGGACAGGAGGGCATCATCGACGAGAAGAACAAGATTGATGCGCTTATTGCGGTGGCGCGTGATGAAACGCAGTCGCTGAAGGACAGACACACGGCGATTGATGCGCTCAACAAGATTATCCCGAACTATAATGCCCAGTTGGATGATACTACTGGCAAGTATAAGGAGAACAAGAAGGCTCTTGATGATTACTTAAAGTCGTTGACTCGCAAGTATGAGATTGAGGGTGCTAAGGATCAGTTGCGTGATATAGGAAAGCAGCGTGTCGACCTTAATCTGGAAAAGCAGAGGCAGGAGCGTGTCGTTGCCATGGATGAGATGGAGGCAAGGACGGAAACGGTTATGCCTGGTCAGGAGGGAAAGGTGGTGCAGTTGGGTGTCAACTCGTTGCGTACCTCGAACAGACGTGCGCTTGCCAAGACAAAGGAAGATCTGGCGGAACTCGACCAGCGTGAGGCGAACATCTTAGGCATATATGGCGAAGACATCAAGAAGGAGGCACTCAATGACGCGAAGAAAGAACAGAAGCAGGAACAGCAGACGCAGAACCATCCATACACGCCTCCTAAGACGGACAAGAAGACAAAGACAGAGGATGTGCTGAAACCGCAGAAGGACTGGAAAACCAGGGAGCAGGCTCTCAACCGCATTGCGTATGCCAAAGGTGAGAAGGACTTCGAGGAGTACACGAACCGCATGACGGAGATTGATATGGAGTACAATCAGAAAGTTATGGCTAATGGCAAAGCTACGAGTGAACAGAAGCTGGAAGCGGAAGCATCATACTATGAGGCAAAGAAGAAACTCGCTGATGACAAAAACACGCAATCGGCGAAGCAGGAGAACGACTACTATAATGAGTTGGTTGCCACGGAGAAGCAGCGGTACATTGATGGAAAGGTAGACCAAAAGACGTTTGATGATGCGCTTGAACTCATGGAGTTAGAGCATCTGCGCCGTTTGACGAAGGTCTACACGGACGGTTCTAAGGAACAGCTGCAAGCGCAGAAGAATTATCAGAATAAGCTCGTTGAAAACCAAAAGCGTAATCAAAAGACTGTTGAGGACAACGAGAAGAAGCATCAGAAGGAGCTTGCCAAAATCAAAGAGGACTACTTCGGGGATAACAAGTCGGAGAAGAAGGAGAAATACACCAAAGATAGTGCTGCCCTCGATGAGGTTTTCAAACAGGAAATAAAGGCTGCTGGCGACGATGCAAAAGAGAAGTTGCGTATCGAGGAAGCGTATCAAAAGGCAAAGGTGGCACTGGCGAAGAAGTACGGCCAAGAGTATAACGACACAAGCAAGAACTTCCTCGAAAACATGACGGAGGACATCACGGAGTGGCTGAACTCGGACCTCGGACAGGCGGTACAAGGGTCATTCGACACGCTCACGTCGGGTATGTCTTCAATATTTTCGGGCATGACTTCGCTTATTCAGGCGGAACTGGAGATACAGACTGCTGCCATCGAGAAGCGGTATGACAAGGAGATATCGCAAGCGGAGGGCAACAACTACAAGGTGAAGAAGCTCGAGGAGCAGAAGCAGAAGGAGCTGGCAAAGAAAAAGAACGAGGCGAACAAAAAGATGTTTGCCATGCAGGTAATTCAAGCGGTGGCGCAGACGGCACAGAACGCCATCTCGGCGTATGGCTCGGCAGCGGCAATTCCGCTTGTGGGTTATATCCTGGCACCGGTGGCTGCTGCAATGGCGGTGGCTGCTGGAGCTATTCAGATTGCTGCAATCAAAAAGCAGCAGCAAGCGAGTGAAAGCCAGGGCTATGCCAAAGGTGGCTTCACACCTAATGGCAGTAAATATGAGGAGGTGGGCGTGGTTCATGCCGGGGAATGGGTGGCGTCGCAGGAGATGCTTGCCAACCCGGTTGCGCGTCCCATCATCAACGCCCTGGACTATGCGCAACGTACTAACACCATCGGATCCTTACGAGCCGATGATGTGAGTCGGACTATTGCGCCTGTTGCATATAGCACACCACAACAGCAACAGCCTATCATCGTGCAGCAGCAGCCGGACGGACTGGCTACGGCTGCAATCGTGCAGAACACAAAGGCTATGCAGAGTTATGCTGATACGATGAAACAGTTGGAGAAGCGATTGAGCGAGCCTTTCGTCACGGTGAACACGGTCACGGGTGACACTGGCATCAAGCAAGCGCAGGACGAGTATGACACACTAATCCGTAACAAGACACCAAAGAGTAGGAGAAAGTGAGTAACCTCTGGTTAATGGTGAGCCTCGCCAATTGTCATTACATACATAGCAATAAATAAGAATATTAGGAGCAAAATCCATGTGGCAAGCGATATGTATGATAAAGTGGCAAGTGTTCGTCTTGCTGACTTACCTTTCACATATCTACTTAAAATATACAGTACGACACTACTTGCAATAAGAAATATGAGCAAGTGTGGAAAATCGAAATTCCAATAGTCAATAAAGACAAGACTTGCAACAAAAAGTGTCAAACTTGCGAATATTATAATTAGTGTATGTTTCATTTTGCAAAAGTAATAAAAATGGAAATAATAATCAATGGCAAACAAGCTTTTTTGAAGAAGAACACTTCGTTTGACTTCATCTTCGAGAACCGTCTGTTTACGGGTAGCGACAGCTATACCTTGACAATCACGTTTCCACTAAAGGGATGCGCCCGAAACATAGCAATCTTCGGGCACATCTACAGAGCGGATGTTATCAAGTCGAAGGTGGTATTTGACTGCGACATCCGTGACGGTGCCTTCCTGAAGTCTGGCTCCATCACAATAACAGAAATATCGGACGTAGAAGTAAAAACGCAGTTTCTGGAGGGGCGCAGTGAGCAGAACTTTGACGAGACATTTGACGATATCTATCTCAATGAAATGGATTTGGGATATCCTACCAAGCGCAATAATCTTATAGCAGCAGAAGCGTTCAAACCATATCCAACGAACAACTGGGTGCCGTTGCCGTGGGTAAACAACTATTCAGGTAATCTGCAGAATGCTGTTACCACATCTGTCCATTTCATCACTGGCTTCGAGAATGTCAAAAGTACTCTTTCGTTCCAGCCATACTTATTGTATATCTTGAAGCGTATTTGTTCGCAATTGGGGTATGAGGCGAACTTTGCTGAACTGGAGCAATCGCAATATAAATATCTCTTGATTTGCAATACGCTTCCGGCTGCATGGGCTGCGTGGAACTTTGCCATTGCATTGCCTCATTGGACATTGAACGAGTTTTTTGAGCATCTTGAAAACTTCCTTTTCGGAGATTTTGATATCAACCATAAGGCTAAGCGCATCGAGTTTCATTTCTCTAATAGTCTGGCAAAATCGGCAGGAGAGGTAATCTTAAACAAGGTCTTGGACTCTTACACAACAGAGGTGTCGCAAGAAGATGAAAGCAAGTACATCGCTTCGGCTAACTTGAAATACGCTGATAATGATGCGCTTCTGTGGTCATATTACTCGTGCGACTGGTTTATAAGAGCCAACAAGTCAAAGGCTTTGGTCTATGATACATTTCGGGAATTGATTGACAAGGCAATGACATTGAAGATTAGCGGTTATTACAAGTCTACGGGGCATAGCGGACATGGATACAGCGAGTCTTTCAGCCGTGGCTATCCAGTTGGAAGTGACGGAAACAGACTGTTTTATTGCAAGGAGATTGATACCTATTTTATAATGTACTGCTACAAATCAGAATTTGTCAGCAAGCATAATGACATGAAGTGGTACAAGTATTATAACCGTCTGATGCCTGTAAATCAGTTCGGAGATTATTTTGTTGATAATGATGCTGACGATATTGAACTGAAAATCGTTCCTGCATGGATAGAGGGTACTGACGACAAGTATGGCAATTGTATGTTTCTCGACTGCGGAGAGTTGGGCAGTAGAGAAACATGGACTATATCGGAAGACGGTACAGGCTCTTCTGGCTCTGCATCTTCTGGCATCTACATAGGACAAAGACCGAACAATGAAGGGCAATTATCATCGGTACGCTATCACGATGATGTCGACTATGACGCAGGAGACTTGGCACAAGGCACTGCAAGCTATGTGATTGGCAAAGGAGAAACCGAGAAGTCATCTGCATACTTTGATGTTATATATGTCGGCTTTTGGAGTGGACATTATCTTTTCGGCGGTAATCAGCCACATCCTATAATAGATAAGGTGGAGGTTACTGACTCGTTTGGGTATAACAGAACTCAATTCACCTTGCGATTGAAAGACGGCATAGCCAATTCTATGCGCTTGTCAATGCACAAGATTGATGGAAAGCAGAAGTTCCATTTCTCTTTCCTCTCTGACACAATACCTAATCCTCGTGCATTGTTCTATATACGTGGGCAGAGGTATATATGCGAAAAAATAACTGCCACCTTCCATGAGTCGGGAAAGTCGCAGTTATTAAAAGGGATATTCTATCGTGTCTTAGCTGATTGAACGCTGCAGGGCTGTGGCATGGCGCTCGATGGTGGTGCGCAGCACCTTGGCATAAATCTGTGTGGTCTTGATGTCCTGGTGCCCAAGCATACGAGCCACATTCTCTATAGGCACATCGTGAGCCAACGCCATCGTAGCGAAGGAGTGGCGAGCCACGTGGAAAGTCAACTTCTGCCTGAAGTGCAGCTCCATCTGTATCACATGAAGGTAGTCGTTGGCTTTCTGATTGCTTATCTTAGGCAGTTGGTAGTCGTACTTCTCAAGCACCTTCATCGCAGGAGAGAGGATAGGCGTGAAGAACTTAGTATCGGTCTTGATACGGCTACCATCGATGTAATACATCTTGCCCTCCTTCTTCGTCATGCTCTCGAAGTCGAAGGTCTGTGTGTCGCAGAACGACAGACCGGTGTAGGCTGCGAAGATGAAGAGGTCGCGCACCCTGGCAAGTTTGCCCTCGAACTTGTAGTTGCGCATGAGCTTCAGTTCAAGTTCGGTGAGCGGTTCACGTTCACGGCACTTGCCTCGCTTCAACGTCACCACTTGATAAGGATCCTGTGGGATTTCGCCCATCTGATAAAGTTGGCGAACCCACTTGTGGATTTTCTTGTGGTAGCCGTAACACGTCACATCGGTACGGGTGCCATCATGCAGCCAGTTGTCAAAGGCGATGATGTTCTTCGGAGTCAAGTCGCCATAGGTGTTGAGTTTCCCGAATGTGCGCACGGTTTCAATGGCACAAATCTTGTGCTTGCGTGTGCCTTCGCGC
>ERZ791801.894-NODE-894-length-23901-cov-2.853938_pt1 | contig 23901 bp, 17 predicted proteins | sample MGYA00510309_ERZ791801 | MGnify/ENA primary metagenome ERZ791801 (study PRJEB30046, sample SAMN00791979) | human gut metagenome | study: EMG produced TPA metagenomics assembly of the A metagenome-wide association study of gut microbiota in type 2...
CTGGACAGACCAGCAGAGAGGGTTTCCTGTTTTTACCAAACAGACAGAGGGTAACAGATTAATCATCTGCCTCCTCATCTGCAGTTGTATTGTATACCTGACGTTTTCTTGCCATAACATCACTTTCGAGATATTCGTCATAAGTAGAAACCTTGTCTACCATGCTTCCATCCGGAAGAAACTCGATGATGCGGTTCGCAGTTGTCTGTACGACCTGATGGTCACGGCAGGCAAACAGGATGACACCAGGGAATTTGATCATACCATTATTCAATGCGGTGATGGATTCCATATCCAGGTGGTCTGTCGGCTCATCAAAGATCAGAACGTTGCTTCCCATGATCATCATGCGCGAGAGAAGGACACGGACTTTTTCTCCACCGGAGAGGACACGCATCTTTTTTACACCGTCTTCACCGGCAAAAAGCATACGGCCGAGGAAACCGCGGACATAAGTCGCGTCTTTGATCTCGGAGTACTGGGTCAGCCAGTCGACGATCAGCTCATCGGAATCAAAGATGGCAGTATTATCCTTCGGGAAATAAGACTGGCTTGTTGTAACTCCCCATTTGTAAGATCCTTCATCCGGTTCCATTTCCCCGGCGAGAATTTTAAACAATGTTGTCTTTGCAAGCTCATTTCCACCGACAAAGGCGATTTTGTCATCGTGTCCGACAATAAAGGAAATGTTGTCAAGAACTTTCACACCGTCAATGGTTTTACTGATTCCGTCTACGGTCAGAACTTCATTTCCGATTTCACGGTTTGGACGGAAATCAATGTACGGATATTTACGGCTGGAAGGACGGATGTCATCCAGCTGGATTTTTTCAAGGGCACGCTTACGGGAAGTTGCCTGCTTGGATTTGGAAGCATTTGCAGAGAAGCGGGAGATGAACTCCTGCAGCTCTTTGATTTTTTCTTCCTTCTTCTTGTTGGCTTCTTTCATCTGACGGACAAGAAGCTGGCTGGATTCATACCAGAAATCGTAGTTTCCGGCATACAGCTGGATTTTGCCGTAATCCATGTCTGCAATGTTGGTGCAGACTTTGTTTAAGAAATAACGGTCATGGGAAACCACGATAACCGTGTTTTCAAAGTTGATCAGAAATTCTTCTAACCATGCGATGGCATCAAGATCCAGGTGGTTGGTCGGCTCATCGAGAAGAAGAATGTCCGGGTTGCCAAACAGTGCCTGCGCAAGAAGTACTTTGACTTTTGCGGCACCCGGCAGGTCTGCCATCTGTGTGTAGTGATCCTCGGTCGGAATTCCAAGACCGTTTAACAGGGTGGCAGCATCGGATTCGGCATTCCAGCCGTCCATGTCTGCAAATTCTGCTTCGAGTTCACTGGCGCGGATACCATCCTCATCGGAAAAATCTTCTTTCATGTAGATGGCATCTTTTTCTTTCATGATGTCATACAGACGTTTATTTCCCATGATAACCGTGTCGAGTACGGTATACTCATCATACTTGAAGTGATCCTGCTGCAGGAAAGACAGACGCTGGCCCGGTGTGATGACGATGTCACCGCTGGTCGGCTCTAACTGCCCGGATAAAATTTTTAAAAAGGTAGATTTGCCGGCACCGTTTGCACCGATCAAACCGTAACAGTTTCCCTCGGTAAACTTTACGTTTACATCTTCGAAAAGGGCTTTTTTACCTAATCTTAAAGTAATGTTATTTGCACTAATCATACGAAAACCTCATTGCTTTACTTAATTTGTCTATGATAAAATCACAAATTCTATTATAAACATGACATGGGATATATTTCAAGAAGAAAAACGCTTTCTTGTTGGAAATGTATAGAAATAATGATATAATGGAGAAAGAATTGAACGAAATTGGGGCAAAGCTATGGATTATAGGGAATTTATACAGTTGGATCTGCCTGTCGCAGTTGCAATTGTCAGTTGTGGGGCAGACTGGAGAGTGGAAGAGGCAAACGCAGAGTTTACGGATGTACTTGGATATACGGAAAAGGAACTGCGGGAAACCAGGCCACAAAAAATGGTATATGACGAAGATTATGCAAATCTGGTCAGTGTATTGGAAAATGTTGTCCGGACACATGACAACGGAAAAATGCAGCTTCGTATCGTACGCCCCGATGGGAAAATCCGGTGGGTGGAGATGCGGTGCAGTGTTCTGGCACATTACGATGTAAAACCATATGTGGTTTTATTTTTATGGGATATTGATGAGGAAAAAAGACGGGAAGAACATCAGAAACTGTTGAACCAGAAATATGAGCTGATGGAACAGCTGTCTTTGGAATATCCGTTTGATCTGGATGTGGAAAACTGGACGATGCTGCGCTCGTACCGGCTGATGGAACTGAGGGGACAATACGATTATTCCGAACAATATTTTCCGGTGGATGAAGAAGTTCTGACACTCTGTCCACCGGATCAGGAGCTTTTTCTGAAGGCTATGAAAGAAGCTGCCACAGAGGAAAAAACCGGAAGTATGGATACAAGGTTTAATATCCATACGGAAAATGAGACACCGAAATATCTCTGGTTTAGAACTTATTACAAGAGCATTGCAGACCATAATGGACGGATCACCCGGATTATCGGAAGAAGTTTTAATATTGATGAAGATAAGAATCTTCAGGAAGAAGTGCGGAGAGATCCGCTGACGAAACTGCTCAACAAGCTGGAAATCCAAAGGGAGACCGATGCATTTCTGGAAGGAGCAGAAGACGGAACCCATGTATTGTTTCTGATTGATATTGATAATTTTAAAGGTGTCAATGATAATTTCGGGCATACATTCGGTGATACCGTAATCGTAGATGTTGCAAATATTATCAAATCTTTTTTCCGCAACAATGATCTGACCGGAAGGGTCGGTGGGGATGAATTCCTTGTGCTGATGAAGAACACAACACTCGAGAAGGCAAAGGAACGTGCCGGAAATCTTGGAGAAGCACTCTGCAAAGTTTATACGGGGGGCTCCATTCACTACAGGATCTCGGCAAGTATTGGTCTGGCCGCCTGTAACGGTGGGGATGGAAATACATACAGTTCCCTGTTTGAAAAAGCGGATCATGCCATGTACCGTACCAAGCAGGGGGGCAAAAATGGATATGAGATTGCCGGTGCAAAAGATGTGGGAATGATCAGAAACGGAATTAAAAACATTGAGCGGCGGGAAAACATGGGCGCAGAAGACCGTGAATTCCTTGCATTTTCCATCAGTCTTATGGCGCACGCCAAAAATATAGACGGGTCGCTGAATATGCTTTTAAACAGGATTACGGAAAGATACCAGCTGGATCTTGTTATGGTATTTGAGGATAACACCGAAAATGACGGAATGGTCATGACCAATTATTTTGGAAATAATTACTCTTTTTATGGGAAAAGTGCGTTTCCAAAGAAAAGTCCTTCACTAAAGGAACTACAGCCAGGGGAGTATATGATAGTTAAAAATTCACAGAGCAATTTTGCAACGGGGATGGGAAATTATCTTAAGTCAACGGATACATACAACGAAAACGCTCCGTTTTCTGCTGTGGTTGGAAAATTTGAATATGTTGGGGGCTGTACAGGGGAAGTAATTTATGTGTCACTGGACGAAGAACGGCAGTGGCAGCCGGGAGAGTTGGAAATTTTTCAGGAACTGACCCGTATGATGGCTATTTTTGTGTCCCTGCGCTATCGGGTCACGGAAAGCCGGGAACAGATCAGTTCCATCCAGAAAAAAGATCCGCTGACAGGGCTGTACAATCAGGAGGCATTCCGTGAAGCGGTGGTTGAAATTCTGGCACATTCCAAGCCGGATGAAGTATATGCCATTGAGTATATGGATATCAATAATTTTGGATATATCAATGAAAATTATGGCTATAAAGTAGGGGACAGTGTCCTTAAAATGTTTGCACAGGATATCTTTGTGCAGGAGTATTTCCGTGCAGGCTGCCGTTTGTATTCGGATTTTTTTCTGCTTCTGATTGCAGATGAAAGTCAGGAAAAAATGATCGATCGTCTGCACAGCAGAAATAAAAGATTTACCAATATGCAGAATCACAGGTATCCAAACAGTGGAATGGGGGTATCGGCAGGGGTATATATTCTGGAAGACAATAAAATGGACATCGAGTTTGCAATCGAAAATGCCAATCTTGCATGGAAAAATGCAAAAAATACCGGGAAGAGGGATATTACCCTGTATAATCCTTCCCTGCGTATCCAGCGTACCGAGGAGCAGAAAATAGTCGGGGAATTTTATGAGGCATTATACCGGGATGATTTCCAGATGTATCTGCAGCCAAAGTTTATTTTAGGTGACCGGAGTGTTTATGGGGCAGAAGCACTGGCACGATGGAAACGTCCGGATGGAAAGATTCTTCCACCGGGAGTGTTTATTGATTCTCTCGAAAAAATAGGATATATCACAGAGCTTGATTTTTATATTTATGAGGAATTGTTAAAAACACTGGAAAAATGGGACAAGCAGCACCGGAGAAAAATTGTGATCTCAACGAATTTTTCCGGACGGCATTTTGAGTCGGATGGAGAGGAATTTTTAAACCGTATCCAGCATGTGCTTTCCAAATATAGTGTACGTTCTGAATACATAGAGATCGAAGTGACCGAAGGGGTACTGGTAAAGAATGTAGCAGTTCTCGAAAAGTGCATGAACCGGTTGCATGAAATGGGATTTCGTGTGGCAATTGATGATTTCGGAACAGGATATTCTTCGCTTTCCGTGCTTGCAGACATGCCTGCAGATGTTATAAAAATTGACAAAAGTTTTATTAACAAAGGCATGACGGAACAAAAGAAAAATCTGCTTTACGAAATTGGCCGTATGGTAAAGATTTTACATAAAGATATTATTATAGAGGGGGTGGAAACGGAGGAACAGGAGCAGTTCCTCAAAGAAGGTGGATTCACCTGCGGACAGGGATATTTATGCAATTGTCCGGTTCCGATTGGCGACTTTGAAAAGATGTATTTGTAAAAAAACAAGAAATGCTGTCGCTATCGCTTGATTTTTGGGTGCATTCATCCTATATTATTTAGTTAGAAGACATTCTGATTCAATGTTTTTTATGTTTGAACTTTAATTAAAAATAGGAGGACTAATTCATGAAACGTTCAATGAAAACCATGGATGGAAACCATGCAGCAGCACACGCTTCTTATGCGTTTACTGATGTTGCAGCAATCTATCCTATTACTCCTTCATCTGTTATGGCTGAGGCTACAGATGAGTGGGCAACCGCTGGTCGTAAGAACATTTTCGGACAGACCGTTCAGGTTACAGAAATGCAGTCTGAGGCTGGTGCAGCCGGTACTGTACACGGATCTCTTGCAGCTGGTGCATTAACAACTACTTACACAGCATCCCAGGGTCTGTTACTTATGATCCCGAACCTGTACAAAGTAGCTGGTGAGAGACTTCCGGGCGTATTCAACGTATCCGCTCGTTGTGTTGCTACACATGCACTGAACATCTTCGGTGATCACTCTGATGTATATGCTTGCCGTCAGACAGGTGTTGCAATGCTTTGTGAGTCATCCGTACAGGAAGTTATGGACTTAACTCCGGTTGCTCATTGCGCAGCAATCAAGGGAAGAATTCCATTCATCAACTTCTTCGATGGATTCCGTACATCTCACGAAATTCAGAAGATCGAGACATGGGATTATGAAGATCTGAAAGATATGGTAGATATGGATGCAGTTGATGCTTTCCGTAAGAATGCATTAAATCCAAATCATCCGGTAGAAATGGGATCTGCACAGAACCCTGACATCTTCTTCCAGTCAAGAGAAGCTTGCAACTCTACATACGACGAGCTGCCTGCAATCGTACAGGAATATATGGACAAGGTAAATGCCAAGATCGGCACAGACTACAAGCTGTTCAACTACTACGGAGCTGCTGATGCTGACCGTGTCATCATTGCTATGGGTTCTGTATGTGAGACAATCGATGAGACCATCGATTACTTAATGGCAAAGGGCGAGAAGGTCGGTGTTGTTAAGGTTCGTCTTTACAGACCATTCGTAAAGGAAGCTTTAATCGAGGCTATTCCGGATACTGTTAAGAGAATTGCAGTATTAGACAGAACAAAAGAGCCAGGTTCTCTTGGTGAGCCATTATACTTAGATGTAGTTGCTGCATTAAAGGGATCTAAGTTCGATCAGGTTACAATTACAAGCGGACGTTACGGATTAGGATCTAAGGATACTACTCCTGGACAGATCATTGCAGTATACAACAATACAGAGAAGCCAAGATTTACAATCGGTATTACTGATGATGTTACAAATCTTTCCCTGGAAGTTAAGGAAAATCCTGTTACTACTCCGGAAGGAACTACAAACTGTAAGTTCTGGGGTCTTGGTGCAGATGGTACAGTAGGTGCCAACAAGAACTCCATCAAGATCATTGGTGACAACACAGATATGTACGCTCAGGCATACTTTGATTATGACTCCAAGAAGTCCGGTGGTGTTACAATTTCCCACTTACGTTTTGGACATTCTCCAATCCGTTCCACATACCTGATCTCTCAGGCAAACTTCGTAGCATGTCACTGTACAGCATACATCTACAAGTACAACATGGTTCAGGATCTGGTACCGGGCGGTACATTCCTGTTCAATACACAGTGGACAGTTGATGAACTGGATGAGAAGTTACCGGGTCAGGTAAAGAGATACATCGCAGAGAACAACATCAACTTCTACATCATCGACGGTGTAAAGATCGGTAAAGAGATCGGTCTTGGAAACCGTATCAACACTGTACTTCAGTCAGCATTCTTCTCTCTGACAAAGCTGATTCCGGAAGAGGAAGTTATCAAGCTTATGAAGGACGCAGCTACAAGATCTTATGCTAAGAAGGGTGACGATGTCGTTAAGATGAACCACGACGCAATCGATGCCGGTGCTACAGCATACGTTAAGGTAGATGTTCCAGAGAGCTGGAAGAACTGCACAGATGATGATTACTCTGTAGAAGTTAAGGGAGACAACAAGGAAGTTGTTGACTTCGTTAAGGATATTCAGCAGAAAGTCAACGGACAGCAGGGTAACACAATTCCTGTATCTGTTGTTAAGAAATACGAGACAGGCTGGACTCCATCCGGTACAGCAGCATACGAGAAGCGTGGTGTTGCAACAGACGTTCCTGTATGGGATGCTACCAAGTGTATCGAGTGTAACCAGTGTTCTTATGTATGTCCTCATGCAGCAATCCGTCCAGTCGCTATGACAGAGGCTGAGGCAGCTAAGGCTCCGGAAGGAATGCAGATGAAGGATCTCAACCAGATGCCAGGTTACAAGTTCGCAATCGTTGTTTCCGCATTCGACTGTACAGGATGTGGTTCTTGTGTAAACGTATGTCCTGATAAGGTACAGGCTATCACAATGACCGGATTCGAGGCACATGAGGATGAGCAGAAGTACTTCGATTACGCAGTATCTCTTGAGGATAAGGAAGATGTTATCGAGAAATTCAAACTTAACTCTGTTAAGGGATCTCAGTTCCGTCAGCCATTACTTGAGTTCTCCGGAGCTTGTGGTGGATGTGGTGAGACACCTTACGCTAAGTTAATTACCCAGTTATTCGGTGACAGAATGTACATTGCAAATGCAACTGGATGTTCTTCTATCTGGGCAAACTCTTCACCTTCTACACCTTATACAACAAACAAGAAGGGTCATGGTCCTGCATGGTCTAACTCACTGTTCGAAGATGCAGCAGAGTTTGGTTATGGTATGTTACTTGCTCAGAGAGCAATCCGTGACAGATTAAAGAACGAGCTGGATGAGATCGCAGCTAACACAGATAAGGCTGATGTTAAGGATGCCATCAAGGAGTGGAATGATACATTCGCTTCCGGTATCGAGAACGGACCAGCTACAGAGAAGTTAGTAGCAGCATTAGAGGCTTGCGGATGCGATGCTTCCAAGAATGTATTAAAAGAGAAAGATTTCCTCGCTAAGAAGTCCCAGTGGATCTTCGGTGGTGATGGATGGGCATACGACATCGGATTCGGTGGTGTTGACCATGTATTAGCATCCGGTAAGGATATCAACGTAATGGTATTCGATACTGAGGTTTACTCTAACACAGGTGGTCAGTCTTCTAAGGCTACTCCTACTGGAGCAATCGCACAGTTTGCTGCCGGTGGTAAAGAGACAAAGAAGAAAGATCTTGCCGGTATCGCAATGAGCTATGGTTATGTATATGTAGCACACATCTCTATGGGTGCTGATATGAATCAGTGTGTTAAGGCTCTTGCAGAGGCAGAGGCTTATCCGGGACCATCACTGATCATTGCTTACGCTCCATGTATCAACCATGGTATCAAGAAGGGTATGAGCAAGGCTCAGACTGAGGAGAAGTTAGCAGTTGAGTCCGGATACTGGTTCAACTTCCGTTACAACCCAACACTTGCTGTAGAAGGCAAAGATGCATTCTCATTAGACAGCAAGGAGCCTACAGGCGATTATCAGGCATTCTTAAAGGGTGAGAACCGTTATGCATCTCTTGCGAAGTTCAACCCGGAGAGAGCTGCTGAGTTATTTGCAAAGGCTGAGAAGAACTCTAAGGATGAGTATGACCACTTAAAGAAGTTAGTAACTCTTTACGCTGGTAAATAATTGATCCGGAAACAGAGGAATACAGATAAACCGCAGGGACGAATGTCCCTGCGGTTTTTAATTTCAGGCATAAAAAAATCTATGCCGTACATACTATCTCCAGAAACCATTTCTGCAAAAATGCATATGGTAAAAGGGGAGGAAGAGGCATGTTGGAAAATAGTTATCCGATCCGCACGGATCTGGCACTCGAATCACAGGAGCGGCTGCAGGAAGACCAGGCAGATATGCGCGGCATCCGTGTTCTGGAAGAACGGCGGGAAAATGGAGTGATTGTCAGTACCGTGATGATCGAGACTGAGAATGCATCTGTTGCGATGGGAAGGCCAAAGGGGACGTACATTACGATCGAGGCGCCGGAGATGATCGAGGAAGATGCCGGATACCACAGGGATATTTCTTTGGAGCTGGCAAAGATCATGCGGAATCTTCTGCCGGGAAAAGAGATTGAAAAAAATTTAAAGAAGGGGCTGGAAGTCGCGGCACTGGTTGTCGGACTGGGCAACCGGGAAGTGACGCCCGATGCGCTGGGACCGAGAGTGGTGGATAATTTATTTATCACCCGCCACATCCTGAATGAATTCGGAACGTACGCATTCCAGAGAGAAGATGTGGGAAAAGTCAGCGGAATCGTGCCGGGGGTTATGGCGCAGACCGGTATGGAATGTGTGGAGATCTTAAAGGGTGTGGTAAAAGAGACGAAACCGGATTTTCTGATCACGGTCGATGCGCTGGCGGCAAGAAGCATCCGGCGGCTGGGACGGACGATCCAGCTGACGGATACGGGAATCACGCCGGGAAGCGGAATCGGCAATCACCGCAATGCCATCAACCGCAAAAGTGTGGGCGTTCCCGTGATTTCCCTCGGTGTGCCGACGGTCGTGGATGCGGCAACGATTGTCTCGGATGCCATGACGGAATTTATTTCCGCATTATCGCTTTCGGATCTGCAGAAGCTGGATGAGAGGGAGCGGCAGGAACTGGCAAGGGAACTGCTCTCGCCACAGCTGAATGGTCTTTTTGTCACACCGAAAAACATTGATGACTCGATCAAAAATTTAAGTTTTCTGATTTCGGAGGGACTCAATATTGCGCTTCTGGGAGATAAAGAGGAATAGGGACAAAAGAAAAGGCATATAATTCTCTCAAGGTGGTGATAGGGTGAGGAGACGATTGCTTCTTTTTCTGGTGACGATAGATTTTGTGCTGGTCTGTGCTTTTGCGTATTGCTGGGGTGGCGGACTGGTGCAGTTTCTGGGGCAGAATCTGTCCCTGAAATTTTATAACGGAGTGCTTAATCTCTATGTGCCGGGGGTATTGGGGGCGCAGGAGGAAGGAATTCCGAATATATACCGGGATGTGACGGCTTCCATGTATCCGGCAATTGCACAAAACGAGCAGCGGCTGTGGTATGAATCACAGGAGGAAAATCTGGCGTATTATGAGAATCAGGCAGCAGAGGAAAATGAACAGGCAAAGCAGATCATTGCGGAAAATGAAAAGGCGGTAACGGAACAGCCAGTGCAGCAGGAAAGCCAGAATGTGGACGAGACCCCGATACAAAAAGAGTCTAAAAAGCCGGAGAAAAAAACAGAAACCTCCGGGAAAAAAGTTTCTGTCAACCGCAAAAAACTGCAGGATTTTGATTATCTGAGACAGACCTTTTATCAGGTCGATAATACAACGACCATCGGGAAAAATCAGCTGGACGTGGATAAGCTGATGAAACCGGATCTAAAGATTGACCAGTCGGTGGACGGTCCGCAGATTTTAATTTATCATACCCATTCCCAGGAACGGTATGCCGATTCCAAAGATGAAAAAACGGGTGTTGTCGGAGTGGGAGATTATCTGACGGAATTGTTGGAAGAGGAAGGATTTCAAGTCATGCATCATAAAGGAGAATATGATGTGGGCGACCGGGATCATGCATATTCCAAGGCAGCCCCGTCGATTCAGAAAATCATAAATGATAATCCATCGATTCAGGTAGTGATCGATTTACATAGAGACGGCGTGGGAGAAAACACGCGTCTGGTGACAACGCAAAACGGAAAAAAGATGGCAAAGATCATGTTTTTTAACGGACTGAGCAGAACAACGGCTTCCGGGGATATTCCGTATTTAAAAAATCCGTATATTTCCGATAATCTGGCGTTTTCGTTTCAGATGCAGCTTGCCGCTGCGGAATATTATCCGGATTTTACAAGGCGAATTTATTTAAAAGGGTACCGCTTTAATATGCATTTCTGCCCGAAGAGCATGCTGGTGGAAGTGGGCGCACAGACGAATACGTTTGAGGAAGCAAAAAATGCGATGGAACCACTTGCAGATCTGTTTGCAAAAGTGTTGAAATAACGGCTGTAAATGTTACAATGTACTTATATGAGGAGGGCATTTTTATGGTTGATTATACAGAAGGCTCAGGCAGACAGTATCACACAGGCGTGGAACCGCAGGACATAGGTAAGTATGTGATCCTGCCGGGAGATCCCAAACGATGTGCAAAGATTGCGGAATTTTTAACGGATGCAAAGCAGGTGGCAGATAACCGGGAATTTACGACTTACACCGGAACGTTAGATGGCGTCAGGGTGAGTGTGACTTCCACCGGAATCGGCGGACCGTCGGCTGCGATTGCCATCGAGGAGCTTTCCAAATGCGGTGCACACACGTTTTTGCGTGTAGGCACCTGCGGCGGAATGCAGGAAAATATACTTGGCGGAGATCTGGTGATTGCAGACGGAGCGATCCGGATGGAGGGGACAAGCCGGGAGTATGCACCGGTTGAATATCCGGCCGTTCCGGATTTTACAGTGACTACTGCACTGGTACAGGCAGCAAAAAAACGCGGGATACGTCATCATGTCGGCGTTGTACAGAGCAAGGATTCCTTTTTCGGACAGCATGAGCCGCAGATTATGCCGGTAAGTTATGAGCTCACGCAGAAATGGCAGGCATGGCTTAGGATGGGATGTCTGGCATCGGAGATGGAATCGGCGGCGCTTTTTATTGCCGGAAGTTTTTTGCATGTGCGTGTGGGCGCCTGCTTTCTTGTCCTTGCCAATCAGGAGCGGGAAAAAAGGGGGCTGCCGAACGTGCAGGTGCATGATACAACGCAGGCAATCGCTACAACTGTGGATGCCATCCGGTTGCTGATACAGGAGGATAAAGATGCAGACAGATTATAAAGAACTGATCCGGAGTGCGTTTCAGGCGAGAAAGCGGGCGTATACACCGTATTCCCGTTTTCAGGTGGGTGCGGCTCTTCTGGCAAAAAACGGGACTGTGTATCAGGGATGCAATATAGAAAATGCTTCCTATCCTGCAACAAACTGTGCCGAACGTACGGCATTTTACAAGGCGGTCAGTGAGGGTGTGCGGGAATTTCAGGCGATTGCAATCGTTGGTGGAAGTGTTTTGTACCCAAAAACGGCAGAGGAAAACCAATGTACGGATCTTTGCAGTCCGTGTGGAATCTGCAGACAGGTGATGCGGGAATTCTGTTCTGGGGATTTTGAGATTGTACTTGCAAGGTCCCAGGAGGACTATGAAGTACACACGCTGGAGGAACTGCTGCCTCTTAGTTTTGGACCGGAAAATCTTAAGAAACAGGGAGGGGAGTAAATCATGGACAGACGATTGAAACGTGTTTTTGTAATAGTACTCGATTCGATGGGAATGGGAGCGATGGCAGATGCCGCACGCTTCGGAGATGAAGGTGCCGATACATTAGGGCATATTTCACAGACCGTGGAACATTTTTATATTCCAAACCTGGCATCTTTAGGGCTGGCAAACCTGAAATCCTTAAAACAGGTACAGCCGCAGGAACATCCACTTGGATATTATGCGGCACTGAATGAAAAAAGCAACGGAAAAGACACCATGACCGGACACTGGGAGATGATGGGGATTGAAACAAAAAAGCCTTTCATCACCTTTACGGAACATGGATTTCCGCCGGAGCTGATCGCAGAGCTGGAAAAAAGATGCGGCAGAAAAATTATAGGAAACCGGGCGGAAAGCGGAACAAAGATTTTAGAGGAACTCGGCGAGCAGGAAATCAGGGAAGGAAAGCTGATCGTGTACACATCGGCAGATTCGGTTCTGCAGATCTGCGGGAACGAGGAGACGATGGGATTAGAGACCCTGTATCATTACTGTGAGATTGCCAGAAAACTGACGATGCGTGATGCGTGGAGGGTGGGACGCGTGATCGCCCGCCCGTATGTGGGAAAGAAAAAAGGCGAGTTTGTCAGAACCAGCAACCGCAGGGATTATGCGTTGAAACCGACCGGGCCAACAGCATTAAATGCGCTTCAGGAAGCCGGATATGACGTGCTGGCGGTCGGAAAGATCCATGATATTTTTGACGGATACGGAATTACAAAAAGTCTGCATTCGACCAGCAGTGTCCATGGGATGGACCAGACCATTGCGCTGGCCCAATCCGATTTCTGCGGTTTGTGCTTTACCAATCTGGTCGATTTTGATGCGCTGTGGGGACACCGGAGAAATCCGATCGGATATGGAGAGGAAATCGAGAGGTTTGACAAAAAGCTCGGAGAACTTATGCCACTGCTTAAAAAAGAGGATCTGCTGATGATCACGGCGGACCATGGAAACGATCCAACGTACAAGGGGACGGATCACACAAGAGAGCAGGTGCCGCTGCTTTTGTATTCACCATCCGATCAGGGAAGCGGGCCGCTCCCGACACAGGATACATTTGCGGTGATCGGGGCGACCATTGCGGATAATTTTGGAGTGCAGATGCCGGCAAATACGATCGGCACATCACTTCTTCCGTTGTTATAGTTTGCAGAAGAGAGGGAAAAGCCGATGATGAATCGATTTATTGCACACAATATGCCAAAAATAGAGCTGCACTGTCATCTGGACGGTTCGGTGAGCCTGCCCCTGATCCAGAAACTGATGCAGCAGGAGAAAAAAGAGCCGCTGGGGCTGGAAGAACTGCGGAAAAAACTGGTGGCACCGATGGACTGCAGTTCACTGGCAGAGTATCTGGAGAAGTTTGAACTGCCGCTTGGCTGTCTGCAGACGAAGGAGGGACTTTCGGCAGCAGCACAGGATCTGGCACTTTCTGCAGCAAAAGAACAGGTCAAGTATCTGGAAGTGCGTTTTGCACCTGCATTTTCCATGGAGCAGGGGCTTTCGGTCCGGGAAATCTTAGAGAGCGTCCGGGATGGCCTGAAAAAAGCAGAAGAAAAAGCAGACATCCTGACCGGAATGATTGTCTGCACCATGCGCAATCTGGAAACCGGAAAAAATATTGCCATGTTAAAAGAAGCGCGGGAATTTCTCGGAAACGGTGTTGTTGCCTGTGATCTGGCAGGGGATGAAAAGGCGTACCCGACAGCAGCGTTTGCGGACGTATTTGCCACTGCAAAAAAATATGGCATGCCATATACCATCCATGCAGGAGAATGTGGAAGCAGGGAAGAAATCCGTACGGCCATTGAACTGGGAACATCGCGGATCGGTCACGGAATTGCCATGAGCGGGGACGAGGAATTAAAGAAGGAAGTTGCAGAGAAAAAGATCGGAGTGGAACTGTGTCCGACGAGTAATCTGCAGACAAAGGCGGTCACGGATTTTACAGACTATCCGTTTAGGGAATTTTACGATGCCGGAATTTTGCTTTCCATCAATACGGACAACCGTACCGTCAGCGATACCAGCTGTACGGATGAATATATGCGTCTGGCAGAAGCCGGGATGTTTCAAGAGCCGATGTGTGAGAAAATTTATATGGCTTCGCTGCATTCGGCATTTGCGGACGATGATACCAAACAGGTATTATGGAAAAAGTGGATGTCAATGTTTGATTTATAGACCTGTTTTCGGTATAATGTAACATTGCGTAGGTTCTATCAGCATCTGATGGACCGTACTTATCAAACGATAAATTATAGTAGAAAGAAAAAGAGGAATAAGATGTCAATCGATCAGAGCAAAATTCGTAATTTTTGTATTATTGCCCATATTGATCACGGTAAGTCTACACTTGCGGATCGAATCATAGAAAAAACAGGAACGCTGACCAGCCGTGAGATGCAGGCACAGGTTCTCGATAATATGGATCTGGAGCGTGAGAGGGGAATCACGATCAAATCCCAGGCAGTGCGCATCATTTATCAGGCAAAGGATGGAGAGGAATATATTTTTAACCTGATTGATACGCCGGGACACGTGGATTTTAATTATGAAGTATCCCGGAGTCTTGCAGCGTGTGATGGTGCCATCCTGGTTGTGGATGCCGCACAGGGTGTGGAAGCCCAGACACTTGCCAATGTCTATCTGGCACTGGATCATGATCTGGATGTGCTTCCGGTCATCAATAAGATTGATCTGCCGAGTGCACGCCCGGAAGAGGTCGCACAGGAAATCGAGGATGTGATCGGTATCGAGGCGATGGATGCTCCGCGTATTTCTGCAAAGACCGGACTGAATATTGAGGAAGTGCTTGAACAGATCGTGACAAAGATTCCGGCACCTGCCGGAGATCCGAAGGCACCGCTTAAGGCGTTGATCTTTGATGCTCTGTATGATTCCTATAAGGGTGTAATTGTTTTCTGCCGGATCAAGGAAGGTATCGTCAAAGTGGGAACCAAAATCAAAATGATGGCCACAGGAGCCGAGGATCTGGTGACAGAAGTGGGATATTTCGGTGCCGGGCAGTTTATTCCGTGTGACGAGCTTTCCGCAGGCATGGTTGGATATATCGCAGCGAGCATTAAAAACGTGCGCGATACACGTGTCGGAGACACTGTGACAGAGCTCGACCGCCCGTGTGCAGAACCGCTTCCGGGATATAAAAAGGTCAATCCGATGGTGTACTGCGGATTATATCCGGCAGACTCTGCCAAGTATCCGGATCTGCGGGATGCGCTTGAAAAACTGCAGGTCAATGATGCATCGTTACAGTATGAACCGGAGACGTCCCTTGCCCTGGGATTTGGATTCCGTTGCGGATTCCTTGGATTACTGCATCTTGAGATTATTCAGGAGCGTTTAGAGCGTGAGTTTAATCTGGATCTTGTGACTACGGCACCCGGTGTTATTTATAAGGTGCACAAGACCAACGGAGAAGTGTTTGACCTGACCAATCCGTCCAATCTGCCGGACCCTTCGGAGATTGAATATATGGAGGAACCGTTTGTATCGGCAGAGATCATGGTAACCAGCGAGTATGTCGGGGCAATTATGAAGCTTTGTCAGGAACGCCGCGGTATTTATATCAGCATGGATTATATTGAAGCAACCCGTGCCGTGATCAAATATGATATGCCACTGAATGAGATTATTTACGATTTCTTTGATGCATTAAAGTCGCGGTCCCGCGGATATGCCTCTTTTGATTATGAAATGAAAGGATATGTCCGTTCCGACCTTGTCAAACTGGATATTCTTATTAATAAGGAGATGGTGGACGCCTTATCCTTTATTGTATTCAAAGACAGTGCATATGACAGAGGCCGTAAAATGTGTGAGCGTCTGAAAGAAGAGATTCCGAGACATCTGTTTGAAATCCCGATTCAGGCAGCCGTAAACGGAAAAGTCATCGCTCGTGAAACGGTTAAGGCCATGCGCAAGGATGTCCTGGCAAAATGTTACGGCGGTGATATTTCCCGTAAGAAAAAGCTTCTGGAGAAACAGAAGGAAGGAAAGAAGAGAATGCGTCAGGTCGGCAGCGTAGAAGTGCCGCAGGAGGCATTCATGAGTGTATTGAAACTGGATGAAGACTGATTCTATGAATGAAAAGAAACTGGAATTATATATTCATATCCCTTTTTGCGTGAAAAAGTGTGATTACTGTGATTTCCTGTCCTTTCCGGCAGACAGCAATACACAGATCAGATATGTGCATGCCCTGCTGCAGGAAATCCGTTATTACGGAAATCTGCTTGGGGATTATCATGTCCCGACAATTTATATCGGAGGGGGCACGCCGAGCTGGCTGGAGGAAAATCTGATTTACACCGTGCTGCAGCAGGTTGCTTCGAGTTTTCATGTGGAGGCGGATGCGGAGATCAGCATCGAGTGCAATCCGGGAACGGTGACGGCAAAGAAACTGAATGTTTATCAGAGTGCGGGGATCAACCGCCTCTCGATCGGACTGCAGTCAACAAACAATGAGGAGCTGAAAGCACTTGGAAGAATTCACACGTATGATCAGTTTTTAAAAACGTATGAGCTGGCGAGAAATGCAGGGTTTGAAAATATCAATATTGATCTGATGAGCGGTCTGCCTTACCAGACGCTGGACAAATTTTTGGAATCCCTGCAGACGGTGATCCGGCTGAAACCGGAACATATTTCGGCATATTCCCTGATCATAGAAAAGGGGACACCGTTTTATGAACGGTATAAGTTTGACGCAGTGAAGCAGGAAGCCGGACTTCATACAGAGATTCTTCCGGACGAGGATGAGGTATATCGCATTTATAAGGCCACGCAGGATGTATTGAAACAGGCAGGATACCGGCAGTATGAAATCTCCAATTTTGCCCAGCCGGGGTATGCCTGCAGACATAACATTGGCTACTGGATCAGAGAAAATTATCTGGGGCTAGGGCTGGGGGCATCTTCCCTGGTGGAAAATGTCCGGTATACCAACACCCGGCAGCTGTATGCATATGGAGAATTTTGTGACCACCTGCAGGAAAAGTCTCCGGCAGAGTTTTTAAAAGACGGGGAGCATGCCGTACCAGAGGATCTCTGGATTGGCAGCTGTGTACAGGAACAGGCACAGATTCTGACAAGAAAAGAGCAGATGGAGGAATTTATGTTTCTGGGGCTGCGGATGAATGAGGGAGTAACCAGAGCAGCGTTTGAGCAAAGCTTTGGGGTACCGATTGAGGCCGTGTATCTGGAAACACTTCGCAAGCTGAAAGAACAGGGACTTTTGCAGATGGTTGCTGGCAGGATTGCACTGACCGACAAGGGGATGGATCTGGCCAACTACGTGATGGCGAAGTTTCTTTTATAAAATATAATTATAAAATAAAAATAAAATAGCATCAGGGTGTTGACAAAAAAACACCTTGGTGCTATTTTAATAGCAGAACGATATTAGCACTCTAAGTAAATGAGTGCTAACAAACCAAAAATAACCGGTGAAGGTTCAGGAACAGGAGACGGGAAAATGGCAGACGAGAATATGGAATTGGATGAAAGAAAAGTAAAAATTCTGGATGCAGTTATCCGTAATTATCTTGCAACCGGTGAACCTGTGGGATCACGAACCATTTCAAAATATACGGATCTGAATTTAAGTTCTGCAACCATCCGCAATGAGATGGCAGATCTTGAAGAACTTGGTTATATCGTGCAGCCACATACATCAGCAGGAAGAATTCCTTCAGACAAAGGCTATCGGTTTTATGTGGATCATCTGATGCAGGAAAAAGACCGGGAAGTCAAAGAAATGAAGGACTTCGTAATAGAAAAAACCCAGAAGATGGATGAGGTATTAAAAAAGGTTGCAAAGATGCTTGCAAACAACACCAATTATGCGACAATTGTTTCCGCACCGACTTACAGTGGAAACAAAGTAAAGTTTATGCAGCTGTCCAATGTAGATGAGAAACATATACTGGCAGTTATCGTAATGAACAGCAACATGGTAAAGAATCAGATGATCGATGTGGAAGAACCGCTCGACAACGAAACTTTACTGAAACTGAACATTCTGCTGAATACAGCATTGAATGGGCTGTCACTGCAGGAAATCAATCTGGGAACGATTTCCAAACTGAAAGAGCAGGCAGGCGTGCACAGTGAGATTGTTTCCCATGTGCTGGATGCACTGGGACAGACACTGAGTGAAAACGAGGATCTGCAGATCTACACAAGCGGTGCAACCAATATTTTGAAATATCCGGAACTTTCTGATTCAGAGAGTGCGGCAGGTCTTCTTTCCACATTTGAGGAAAAAGATGAGCTGGTAAATCTGGTAACGGAGTCCCTTTCTGAGGGGGAGCGCAAAGGAAATGAAATACAGGTTTATATCGGAAATGAAGCTCCGGTACAGACCATGAAAGATTGCAGTGTCGTTACCGCAACTTATGATCTGGGGGAGGGCGTCAAAGGAACGATCGGAATTGTTGGTCCGAAACGGATGGATTACGAGAATGTTGTTGACAACCTCAAAAACTTAAAGTCCCAGTTAGACGGTATTTTTGATAAAGAAAAAGGGCAATCCTAGAAAGGTGGTAAACATGGCAGAGAATAAAAAAGTCATGGAAGAAGAGACAGTAGATACAAAAGAAACCAAGGCCGAACAGACATGTGAAGAAACAAAGGACACAAAGGAGACGGCGGCAGAGGAAACAAAAGAAACTGCAGCCGAAGAAAAGGATACAAAGAAAGAAGAGAAATCCGAAAAGAAGGGTGCCTTTGGAAAGAAAAAGAAAGATAAAAAAGACGAACAGATCGAAGATTTAAACGACCGTCTGAAACGTCAGATGGCAGAGTTTGATAATTTCCGTAAACGTACGGAAAAAGAAAAAGCGCAGATGTTTGACATGGGAGCAAGAACAATCATTGAAAAGATTCTCCCGGTTATCGACAATTTCGAGCGTGGGCTTGCAGCTGTACCAGAGGAACAAAAGGATGATGCTTTTGTTATCGGTATGGATAAAGTATATAAGCAGATGCTGACAGAATTAGATGCCATCGGGGTGAAACCGATTGAGGCACTGGGAAAGGAATTTGATCCGGATCTCCATAATGCAGTTATGCAGGTGGAAAGCGAAGAGTATGAACCGGGAACAGTTGCCCAGGAATTACAAAAAGGTTACACCTACAAGGACAATGTGGTCCGCCACAGTATGGTCGCTGTAGTCAGCGAATAAAGGTATTTCCTATTCCGCATGGAGTAGTAAATCATAAATTAGCAAAACAATTTTATTTGATCATAATTTTAGCAGGAGGAAAAGAAAATGGGCAAGATCATTGGTATTGACTTAGGAACAACCAACAGCTGTGTAGCTGTTATGGAAGGTGGAAAACCTACCGTTATTGCAAACCAGGAAGGTGCAAGAACAACACCATCCGTTGTAGCATTTACAAAGACAGGAGAGCGTCTCATCGGTGAGCCGGCAAAGCGTCAGGCTGTTACAAACGCTGAGAAGACGATTTCTTCCATTAAGAGACATATGGGTACGGATTATAAAGTAGCCATTGATGACAAACAGTACAGTCCACAGCAGATTTCCGCCATGGTACTTCAGAAATTAAAGGCTGATGCAGAAGGATACCTTGGAGAAAAGGTTACAGAAGCTGTTATTACAGTTCCTGCATATTTCAACGATGCACAGCGTCAGGCAACCAAGGATGCCGGAAAGATTGCAGGTCTGGATGTAAAGCGTATCATCAACGAGCCTACTGCAGCAGCACTTGCATATGGCCTTGATAACGAAAAAGAACAAAAGATCATGGTATATGACCTTGGTGGTGGTACATTTGATGTATCTATCATTGAGATCGGTGACGGTGTCATCGAAGTATTATCTACCAACGGTGATACACATCTTGGTGGTGATGATTTTGATAACAAGATCACACAGTGGATGATCGATGAGTTTAAGAAGGCAGAGGGTGTTGATCTTTCTACCGACAAGATGGCTTTACAGAGATTAAAAGAAGCTGCCGAGAAAGCAAAGAAGGAACTTTCTTCCGCAACTACTACAAATATTAACTTACCATTCATCACAGCTACTGCTGAGGGACCAAAGCACTTTGATATGAACCTCACCAGAGCAAAATTTGATGAATTAACACATGATCTCGTAGAGAGAACTGCAGTACCGGTACAGAACGCTATGAAGGATGCAGGTCTTACAAATGCAGATTTAGGCCAGGTTCTTCTGGTTGGTGGTTCTACACGTATCCCGGCTGTACAGGATAAGGTAAGACAGATGACAGGCAAAGAGCCAAGCAAGTCCTTAAACCCGGATGAGTGTGTAGCAATCGGTGCTTCTATTCAGGGTGGTAAATTAGCAGGTGATGCAGGTGCCGGCGAGATCTTACTTCTCGATGTAACACCACTGTCACTTTCTATCGAGACCATGGGTGGTATTGCGACCCGTCTGATCGAGAGAAATACTACCATTCCTACGAAGAAGAGCCAGATCTTCTCTACCGCAGCAGATAACCAGACCGCTGTAGATATCAACGTTGTACAGGGTGAGCGTCAGTTCGCAAGAGATAACAAATCTCTCGGACAGTTCCGTCTGGATGGTATCCCGCCAGCACGTCGTGGTGTTCCACAGATCGAGGTTACATTCGATATCGATGCAAACGGTATTGTAAATGTATCTGCTAAGGATCTTGGAACAGGCAAAGAGCAGCATATCACAATCACAGCCGGATCTAACATGTCAGATGAAGAAATCGATAAGGCTGTTAAGGAAGCTGCTGAGTTTGAAGCACAGGATAAGAAGAGAAAAGAAGCAATCGATGCCAGAAATGAAGCTGAGAGCTTTGTATTCCAGACAGAGGATGCATTAAAGCAGGTAGGAGATCAGGTTGATCCTGCAGACAAGTCAGCAGTAGAAGCTGATGTTGCAGCAGTAAAGGCTTTCCTGGATGCACACAAGGAAGCAGAGCAGATGACAGATGCAGATGTTGCTGAATTAAAGGCAGCACAGGAGAAACTGACACAGAGTGCACAGAAGGTATTTGCAAAGATGTATGAGCAGACACAGGCAGCACAGGGTGCAGCAGGCGCAGGTCCTGATATGGGCAATATGGGCGGTGCAGGAAGCACAGGAAGCACAGGCGCTGCAAACGACGATGTTGTAGATGCGGACTTCAAGGAAGTATAATCTGACAGAAGTTGCGGCATTTACAAAGAAGCCAGAGTGTGTTACGATATTTCAACGCAGTGTATAAAACATGGGGTTTCTGGATGGTGACATCTGGAAACCCCGTGTGCAGTAGAGAGGAATAGAGGAAAAGTTATGGCGGATAAGAGAGATTATTATGAGGTCTTGGGCGTAAGCAAGACCGCATCGGACGATGAGATCAAGAAAGCATTCCGTACTCTTGCCAAAAAGTATCATCCCGACATGCACCCTGGGGATAAAGAGTGTGAAGAAAAGTTCAAGGAAGCACAGGAAGCCTATGCAGTGCTTTCCGATGCAGAGAAGAGAAAGCAGTACGATCAGTTTGGTCATGCGGCATTTGACGGCACCGGCGGCGGAGCAGGTGGATTCGATTTCTCCGGCATGGATATGGGAGATATCTTCGGCGATCTTTTCGGCGATTTCTTTGGCGGTGGTTCCAGAAGAAGAACAAATGATGGTCCTATGAAGGGCTCCAACTTAAGAACCAGTGTCCGCATCACATTTGAGGAGGCAATCTTCGGATGTGAGAAAGAGATTGAGATGGTGTTAAAGGATGAGTGCCATACCTGCCATGGAACAGGTGCAAAGCCGGGGACAACGCCGGAGACCTGTCCGAAGTGTGGCGGTAAGGGAAAGGTTGTATTTACACAGCAGTCTTTCTTTGGCACGGTGCAGAATGTGCAGACCTGTCCGGACTGTGGCGGTTCCGGAAAGATCATCAAAGACAAGTGCCCGGATTGCCGGGGTACCGGATACATTGCAAGCAAGAAAAAGATTCAGGTGTCGATTCCGGCAGGTATCGACAACGGACAGAGCGTCCGTATCCGGGAGAAGGGCGAGCCGGGAATCAACGGCGGACCGAGAGGCGATCTGCTCGTAGAGGTTGTCGTATCGAGACATCCGACCCTGCAGCGGCAGGATATGAATATTTATTCCACCGCACAGATTTCCTTTGCCCAGGCAGCATTGGGCGGAGAGATCCGTATTCATACGGTGGACGGAGATGTGCTGTATGAAGTGAAGCCTGGAACACAGACGAACACAAGAATTCGTCTGAAAGGAAAAGGTGTGCCGTCGCTCCGCAACAAATCGGTTCGCGGCGATCACTATGTGGATCTGGTGGTACAGACACCGACCGGGCTTTCCGCAGACGCAAAGGAGGCGTTACGTCAGTTTGATGCGCTGACGGGTGATTCCTTAAACCGAACCGGCGCCCAGGACGGGGCAGGTTCTTCCGATAAGCAGGAGAAGCCTAAGAAAAAGAAGGGATTCATGGATAAGATCAAAGAATCCCTGGACGATATTTAAATCAAATTATAAAAAACAAAGGGTGTAAAGTCTTTATTGAGAGATTGAGACGTTACACCCTTTTTCTTTGATAAGATTTTATTCCGGATAGATGAGATGCGCTGCATCAATGTGATACAGAGTATTCTCCAGATAACGATTCGCAAGATAATTCGCCATGCCAAGATTCATATCCAGATAGTTTCCGCAGTCCTTTGGTGCGGCACCAGGTACATCGCCCCGAAAATCCCGGATAAATTCAAACATTTCAATCATTAACGGAACGATGTCCTTCGACTCGTAATCCCCGGCAAGGAGAAGATAGAAGCCGGTGCGGCATCCCATTGGTCCAAAGTAGACGGTCTTATCGGAGAAGTCCTTGTGATTCCGCAGGAAGGTTTCTTAAAAAGGTAGCACCCAGATGCTCGATCGTGTGCACTTCTGCCGTGTTCATGACCGGTTCGTCGTTCGGTGAGGTCATGCGAAGATCGAAGGTAGTGATGACTTCCGCTCCGACATGATCCTTTCTGGACACATAGACACCCGGCTGTAATTTGATGTGGTCTATGGTAAAGCTGGCAATTTTTTCCATATAAAAATCCTCCTGTCTGATTATACTAAAACCTTAAAACAGAAAGCGGTATCCGTCAAGAAAAAAATACGTCCCTTGACATCGGGAAGTTTAACAACGTATAGTAGATACAACAGAAATGAGAATGTGCTAGAAGAAAAGACAGAAATGAGGAAAACATGCCAAATTACGATTTCAAAAAACAGCCGGTGCTTCTGATTCAGGGAGCGATGGACACGGAGACGGAGTATCTGATCGGACAGCTTGACGAACCGGAGGAGATAACCTGCGGCAACTGGAAATTCTATACGGGATTCTTGGGGAAGCACGCGGAGCCGGTCGTTATCTCGCGCACCTATCAGGGGATGGTGAATGCGGCGGCGGCAACCGCCATTGCCATGACACAGTTCTGCCTGTGGGCGGTGATTAACCTGGGGATTGGCGGAGGTCATGATGCGCGATTCCATCGGGGAGACATCGTGGTGGGGGAGCGCGTGGTTCCGATGGGAGCCATGATCCGGAAATAC
>ERZ791801.925-NODE-925-length-23244-cov-11.332873_pt1 | contig 23244 bp, 24 predicted proteins | sample MGYA00510309_ERZ791801 | MGnify/ENA primary metagenome ERZ791801 (study PRJEB30046, sample SAMN00791979) | human gut metagenome | study: EMG produced TPA metagenomics assembly of the A metagenome-wide association study of gut microbiota in type 2...
CTTTTGACACACAGCGAGGCAAAATGTATAAGCGTTATGAAAGAACACTTAACACACCTGATACTTTGGAAAAGCCTTTGAGTTTTGAGGAATATTACGATTGGCTTGAAAAAGCGAGAACAGCAAGGGACAATTATCTTGAACAGAAGATTTCTAAAGAAGAAGCATTGAATATCATCGTTTCTGACTAAAAAATCATATAGAACGAGAAAACGGATAGGCAGTCAATTCCCATTGATTACCTATCCGATTTTTTATTTATTTACTACATCAATGATAATCCTTGCACCCAGCCGAAAGCCGTTCAGGAATGTCTCTCGCTCACTAATTTCAGAAATCTCACGATTGCAATCTTTGTATTTTTCAAAGGTTTCTTTCTGATCTTCGGAAAGAGTTGCCGCAAGCTTTTCTTCATTCCTGTTGAGCAGTTTCAATAGCTCCTTGACCTCATCATCAAGCTTTGCACATTTTTCGTGAGGGAATAAGTTTCCGTAATATAAATCTTCAAGTATATCCATATCTTATGCCACCTTTCGTAGAACAAACATATCCCACATAACTTTGCATAAGTCCTGATATACTTACATTTATTACTTTAATTAAGTTTGAAATTTATTTTTATTATTACTTTACAAAAAGCAATACAAGAAGTATAATAAATATCACAATTTAGTAATATTAAATGCATAAAATCAAAAAATCTCAAATAATTTCCAGTTAAAATATATAATAGGAATAGGAGCATACAAATGAAATACAAAATCTTATCAGCAATAATATCCATCGTACTTATGATTTTGCTTGTAGGCTGTCAGCAGAACAATACAATTATTAAGCCTGATATAGAAACAAAAACTGTGACGGAAAACAGCGAAGGTGATTATATAACTTTTTCACTTGATATTCCTTCAAACTGGAAATTATACGCTCAGAATTATACATCTATTGCTTGTTTTAGTCCTGATGCAAACAAAACAAATGCCAGCGAAAATATTTCTCCCTACAAATTAAGTATAGATAACTATATCATTCCATCACTAATGCCAATAGATGACAAATATAAACAAGCTTATAAAGATTTATTTAGTGGCAAATATGATGGTATTAAAGATTTAATTTGCGATAACATTGAATATATAAATATAGGGAAGGTAATAGACAGTTTCCCGGACGTTACTTTTGAAACTCCTGAAAGCATTATGGATTACTTTAATATACTTGTTGACGGTATAAGTACACCGGATGTTACAATGCCAGAGTCATGGAATGATAAAAAATGGGCAACTGATTTTACTTTCAGTGAATATAACGGTAAGAACGGAAAGATTATTGCGGTAGAATATTCCTATGTAATTATAGATAAAACCTACAAAGCTATTAATTGCTACCGTGATGACGACTTTTCCGTATGCGGAGCTTTTGATGACGATGCAGATCTTTCTTCGGGCGATTTAGCACTATGGGTTGCCGATAATATGGAAATTACCAAACACTATAAAATTGAAGATAATATGATAAAGCAAGAGGGAGTAGATTATTAAATTTTATGTTTTTAAAATCTATATATTGTAATTACAGCCGAAGTATTTTCTACTTCGGCTGTTGTGAATATATTTATGCTTTTACAAATTCAAAAAATGCTGCTTTATCTTGAGGTAATTCACTTACAGGATTAATTTGGGGCAAAATATTTATACGATCAATTTCTGTACCCCAAAAATCTTTAACAACAATTTCAATTTTTTCACTATCATATATAGTCGCATATTCATACATTTTTCCATCTTTGCCACAGAAAATTTGAGATACATATTTATCCTCTTTTCGTCTTTCATCAAATGTAAACTCAATATCATATTTATATGAATCATTTGGTATTATTCCCTTAAATTTCGCATACTGCCCTTTTGCAAAATCATTAACAGTACTTTCCCATACTTGTGCAGAATACATATTAGCTCCTGACCAGCGGCCATAAAGAGCTCTCATAGATTGATTTTTAAGTGATATTAAATTATTAAAGAAATTGCAATATTTAGATTCGCCACAACGAATTACCGCTTGCTTCTGACCCGTAGAAGAAACTTTATAATATTCAACATCCATATAGAGTGTCTCCCAGCTATTTGCAAAAGAGGTAATTCCACCTATAAGTATTGCTGAAAAATTGCCTATTGCTGGATGGTTTTGTGCTTCAACCATACTATCGTCAAATTCTAATCCAGAAATAAACTTTGCAACATCAAAGGTATTTTTTTGCAGTCTTGTTGGTTTTTTCTCATCCGGTTTATTTTCATACTGATAAGCAGGTTGAATATAGGTTTTTCCATTTTCATACAGCATAATGGGATATATTTCTTTTGTTTCGGGATTTTTAACAGCACCGTATTTATATACAGGGGCAGGCGTTGGTGTAGGCGTACTATTATCCTTTTTTTCAAGAACAATAGCCTGATAATTTAACCCTTTATATGCCGTTTCAACAGAAGATTTGCTATAGTATGTCTGTGGCTGAGAAGTCAGAGGGTCATTAAAAATATAATGGCTACTATCGTATCCCACTAACAGCAAACAATGTTCGGGTGCTATCCAGTTAATGGTTTTTCCGTTGTAGGTCCACGTAGAACTTATGTATGGAGTATTCATATACATAGTTGCCCACAGAATTACCGGTATACCTTTGTCTATGTAGTTAGAACATAAATTTTTCAGAGAAACACCATACAATTGTTTTGCAGTATATTTTTGTCCGGATAAAACTTTATCTAATGCCTTCTTTATTACCGGTGCATAACATCCATACCCGCTCGTAGATCTGGGGTTTCCTCCAAATGAAATACTGGGATCAAAAGGAACTCCGGTTAAAGAAAACCCTGTACTGCGACAGAGTTCTGCAAAACGGAAAAACTTGTAAGGAGTTTGCGCCGAGATTAAAGCACCGAATCTTGGCAAACAGAAATGAGGTGCTGAAAGCTTTTGACACACAGCGAGGTAAAATGTATAAGCGTTATGAAAGAACACTGAACACACCTGATACTGTGGAAAAGCCTTTGAGTTTTGAGGAATATTATGATTGGCTTGAAAAATCGAGAACAGCAAGGGACAATTATCTTGAGGATAAAATTCCCAAGGAGGAAGCATTGAACATAATTTGTATTGAGTAAAATTTGTAAAAAGTAATCGGATAGGCAATCAATGGGAAAAATTAACTGCCTATCCGTTTTCTTAATTATTTACTACATCAATGATAATCCTTGCACCCAGTCGAAATCCGTTCAGAAATATTTCTCGTTCGCTGATTTCAGAAATTTCACGATTACAATCCTTGTATTTTTCAAAGGTTTCTTTCTGCGCCTCAGTCAGGGCTGCCGCAAGCTTTTCTTCATTCCTGTTGAGCAGTTTCAATAGCTCCTTGACCTCATCATCAAGCTTTGCACATTTTTCGTGAGGGAATAAGTTTCCGTAATATAAATCTTCAAGTATATCCATATCTTATGCCACCTTTCGTAGAACAAACATATCCCACATAACTTTGCATAAGTCCTGATATACTTACATTTATTACTTTAATTAAGTTTGAAATTTATTTTTATTATTACTTTACAAAAAGCAATACAAGAAGTATAATAAATATCAAATATTTTCCGGTTAAAATATATAATAGGAATAGGAGCATACAAATGAAAAACAAAATCTTATCAGCAATAATATCCATCGTGCTTATGATTTCACTTGTAGGATGTCAGCAGAATAATACCATTATTAAGCCTTATGTAGAAACAAAAAAGGTCACGGAAAACAGCCAATTAGATTTAGTAACCTTTACATTTGAGTCGCCCGACAGCTGGACAACTGTAGCCGCAGATAAAGATTCACTTATTTGCAGGAGTCCATCATCAAACGAATCGGAGGAATACAAAAACTATATTTCTCAGGATTATTTAGTTATTTCAAACTATACTACAAATGATATTTTGCCGGTATCAGACGAATACAAACAGGGCTATGAGGATTTGTTCAAAGGAACATATGACGGAATAGAAAAAATCATCAGCGACAGCATTGAACACATAAATATAAGCAAATATTTGGACAGCTTACCTGACGGAGAAACCGGCTCGAAGTACAGTTTTTCAGATTTATTGAATATTCTTTCAGATCCTGACAGCTTTCCTGATTATGAAATTCCTGATTCCCTGCGCAACAAAACGTGGGCATCTGATTTTAAATATTCAGAATATCAAGGGAAAGACGGTAAAATTATTACTGTAGAATATTCATACTTGGTTGATGATATTACGCATAAAGCTATTAATTGTTACAGAGATGATAATTACTCAGTATGCGGTGCTTTTGATGATAGCAACGAGATTTCTTCAGGAGATGTTGCTTTATGGGTTGCAAATACCCTTGAGGTTTCTGAACATTACAAAATTGATGACGGAGCGGTATTAATAGAAGGAAAAGACTATTAATTATTAAATTTTCAATAGTGATATAATTACAGCCGAAGCATTTTACTACTTCGGCTGTTGTTTTATTAGTGAATACTATGCTTTTATAAATTCAAAAAGTGCCAATTTATCTGCAGGTAATTCACTCACAGGATTAATCATAGGTATTATATTAAGTCTATCAACTGTTTTTGATCCATCTGTAACAACAATCTCAATTTTTTCGGTATCGTGTATAGTCGCATACTCATACATTTTACCATTTTTACCACAAAAAATCTGTGAAACATATTTATCGTCTTTTCTCCTTTTATCAAATGTAAACTCTATATCATATTTATATGAGTTTATCGGTGCAATTGCCTTATAATAACCATACTGTTGTTTTGCAATGTCATCAACATTTTTCTCCCATGCATCAGCTGACCACATATTGGAATTCATTAAACTACCATGCAGCCACTTCATAGAAATTGGAATCCCAAAAAACTCCCAATTTTTAAATAAATCACAATATTTTGATGCACCACAACGAATAACTGCCTGTTTTTGACCTGTAGAAAGAACTTTGTAATAATCCACATCCATATAAAGTGTTTCCCAGCTATTTGAAAAAGATGTAATTCCACCTATAAGTATTGCTGAAAAATTACCTATTACGGGATGGTTTTGAGCTTCAACCATACTATCATCAAACTCTAATCCTGAAATGAACTTTGCTATGTTAAATGTATTTTTTTGCAACCTTGTTGGTTTTTTCTCATCTGGTTTATTTTCATACTGATAAGCTGGTTGAATATAAGTTTTTCCATTTTCATACAGCATAATGGGATATATTTCTTTTGTTTCGGGATTTTTAACAGCACCGTATTTATATACAGGGGCAGGCGTTGGTGTAGGCGTACTATTATCCTTTTTTTCAAGAACAATAGCCTGATAATTTAACCCTTTATATGCCGTTTCAACAGAAGATTTGCTATAGTATGTCTGTGGCTGAGAAGTCAGAGGGTCATTAAAAATATAATGGCTACTATCGTATCCCACTAACAGCAAACAATGTTCGGGTGCTATCCAGTTAATGGTTTTTCCGTTGTAGGTCCACGTAGAACTTATGTATGGAGTATTCATATACATAGTTGCCCACAGAATTACCGGTATACCTTTGTCTATGTAGTTAGAACATAAATTTTTCAGAGAAACACCATACAATTGTTTTGCAGTATATTTTTGTCCGGATAAAACTTTATCTAATGCCTTCTTTATTACCGGTGCATAACATCCATACCCGCTCGTAGATCTGGGGTTTCCTCCAAATGAAATACTGGGATCAAAAGGAACTCCGGTTTTAGTTAAGTATGAATCAATAAATTTGTCTACAGATACATCTATACCAATATGATTCAATGCCATAACTGTAGTAACACTTTCGCAACCTGTCGGATATTTGCCTAACTGGGAAATAAACGGAGCTTGAATTATTTTACTATTACCTATAGGTGTTTGCGGCTTAGTATAAATTTCATTTTCCTCATAGATATGGATTTCTACGCCGTTTATATTTTTGCCATCTATACCCGCATAGGAAGAACCTGTGTCCAAAGTACCATCTAAATTATACTTTGACTGTACACTGCGCATCCATTTTGGATCAGCATTACTTACCCAAGGCAGCCAATTACCTTGTACATGCACTCTGTACATAACAACTACACCTGATGTTAGTTTTACATCTTCTTTACTATATACTTGAATATTCAATAACTGCACAGTGCCACCCGGATATCCTGCATAGTCATTTTCATTGCTTTTAACAAAAGGATAATAGTATGATTTTCCTTCATTCCAAGTCCTGTATAAAAGGTAATATGGCTTAGACTTGTCGGTTTTAATTTTTATACCATTAATATGAACGGAGCTTGCCATTGAAGTAAAGCTATGCCAATTTGAATCTTCGTCAATATAGCTAAGTGTTGAAGCTACTTTGCCTCCGGATAAATTACCGATTGATGATGAGATGGATTTGCCATTAAACACATAGATTTCAACACCGCTTATATTTTTACCGATAATTCCGGCATATGATGAACTGACATCCAATGTTCCACCTAAATTATAGTTTTCTTGAACATCCTGCATCCACTCCGGATCAGCATTACTAACCCATGGCAACCATCTTCCATCAACATAAGCACGATACATTACAACAACACTGGCAGTTAGCTTTGTTCCATCCTTACTATATGCACTTATACTCAGTCCCTGAATTGGTTTATTTGGATAACCTGCGTAATCATTTTCTAAACTTGTTACTTCAGGATAATAGTATGATTGTCCTTCGTTCCATGTTTTGTAACGCAAATAAAAATCCGAATTTGAATTGGTCTGAATTTTAATACCGTCAATAGGAGAAGCCATTACTTTATGATTGAAACTTTTCCAATTAGATGTACTATTTGCCATATACTGGGTTGTTATTAATTCTTCAGAACCAACGAAACTACCTGAACCCGCATTTAACGAATCTTCTTCAAAAATACGAATTTCAACGCCACCAATATTTTTACCGTCTATGCCGGCATAAGATGAACCTGTATCTAAAGTACCATTCAAACTATATTTAGTTTTTACATTTCTCATCCATTCAGGATCAGCGTTACTTACCCATGGCAGCCACCTTGAATCAGTATATACTCTATACATAACAATAATTCCGGAAGTAAGTTCTGTGCCATTATTTCTATATACATTGATACTTAACCTCTGAATAGCTTTTCCAGGGGAGCCTGCATAATCATTTTCTGTACTATTTACGGCAGGATAATAAGATGACTGTCCTTCATTCCATGTTCGATAAGTTAAATAATAATCCTTGCTACTGCCTGTCTGTATTTTTATTCCATCTATTTTGGGTGACAAAGTGCTTTTTGAAAAAGACTTCCAATTAGATTCATTTCCAACCATATAGCTTAGCGAAGGATTTGATTCACCACCAGAGTAGTTTCCTAACGATGATTCTTTATACACACGAATCTCTATTCCGCTAATATTCTTTCCGGAGATACCGGCATACGAGCTGCTGGTATCTAAAGTGCCACCCAGATTATATTTACTCCGTACACTATCCATCCATTCAGGGTCAGCATTACTTACCCATGGTAGCCATTTATTTTCTACAAAGGCTCTATACATAACAACAACACCTGATACTAACTTCGTACCATCATTCCTGTATGCTTGAATCTGAAGTTGTTGAATTGGCTTACCTGAAGAACCTGCATAATCGTTTTCAGTACTTTTTACATATGGATAATATCCATTCATTCCCTTATTCCAAGTTCTATATTGTAAATAAAAAGATTCATTTGAACTTGTTTTAATCTTTAAGCAGTCCATAGTAGATTTTGTCTGATCACTAAAACCTATCCACTTTCCACCGTATAAATATGAAAGAGAAATTGCTTGCTTACTCAATAATTTTTTCCTCCTAATATAAATAATTAATATTTTTGATCGATCATGTAGAACATATGTTCTATATATAATTTTAGCGTATAAATTCAAAGTTGTCAAGAAAATCAATAATACTTTTTTGCAAACAAGTTAATAAAATAGTTTTTGAAATATAAACATATTTTTCACTAAATAAAAACGAGATAAACAATAAAGGTCATCTCGTTTAATTACATCCTATTCGGTTTCGAACAATAATTATATTTAACATCTTTGAGTCTTTTATTAGTATCAAGCAATCCCTTAACACCGAAACAGAGGAAACTGTCGTCGGTAATGTTGGTGTGACCGTTGAAATACTTTGATTCTGAACCTACACACATACTATGAATACCCAGACAAACCTCCTGCAAAATTCCTTCTGTATAAAGATACTTTCGCTTGTGGTCGTAGGTCATATATTCTTCTTCGCACAAGTCATAAAAGTCAGACATAACAGGAAAGTCGGATGGTTTCTTTGTGGTGTAATCTGTTGTGTCTGTAATTTCGAATCGTGCGTACAGCTTCATAAGCAGAATTTCTATTGTATCAAGCTGTGCGTCAGTAAAATCCTTGTAGGTTCTGAAAAAGTCCTTTAGAAATGCAATGTGCTGTGATAATCGGGTAACACGCTTAAACGGTTCGGGTGTTTTGGAGTCAACTTCTTCATTTGCATCACCCCAATCCTTTGGTTCTAACGGATTGATTTTGTATTTGCCCGACATAAAATCAATGTAACAACCGCCGAGGGCATTTGTCAAATCTTCATACTCCGCTTCGGGATCAAGGCATACGATTTTCTTTCCGCTTTCGCGAATGTTTGTAAGGATAAGTTTCAATAAATACGATTTACCCTGACCTGAGTTACCGAGAATAAGGATGTTACTCGTTGTTTTGTCCTCTGTTCTGCGGTCAAAGTCAACAAGGATATTAGTTCCGTATTTATCTCGCCCGATATACAATCCGTTAGGATCAGTCTTACCTGAAAAGTTAAACGGAAACAAATTTGCAACAGATGAAGCAGGCAGAACACGCTCATATAAACTTCCAAACTGGTTACTGCCTATGGGATTTACTGACAAGAAGCCTTCTTTCTGTCTTAAAGTCAGACGGTCAACTTCAATTTTTGACCGTGTCAACTCCATTGCAATATCTGTTTGCAACTCCTTTAATTTCTGTTTGCTTTTAGCTTTAAGTTCGATAAACACAGAACAATGCAATAAAGCCTCTTTGTTCTTTCGCAGATTTGCCATCAGTGTTACAACATCCTGCAAGTTGCCCTGTGCTTCGATGGTTTCGTTTACATCATTACCGCTTGATTTGAGCTTGTTTTTGCGTGTGGCATTCTGTATGATTTTACGCTGTTCCATACTCTCTACAAGTCTGTGGTAGATGCGGAGAGTAACTCCGTTTCTGTCTGCAAGCTGTGAGAGAATTGCCTGTTCTTCAGTTGACGGCGGATATTCTCTGACCGCCCATACACTGCGGTATGAGTCACCGACAATGTAATAATCGGTGAAAAATTTAATGGTAGACGGCAGAATCATATCAAAGAAATCTTTGGTGTATATTTCCTCTGCCTGTTCAGGTGTGAGCACCTTTGGTTTTCTATTGAATAGTCCCATAATTTTTACCCCCTTTAATTTCGGACTGCCAACACAAGTATTCGGTCATCCTGATTGTATCCGTAACAGGTTGAAAGTGTTAGAATCTGCTGACCGTAAACAGGTGTGATTTTTGTGTTATACAGAGATTTTGTTTTTGCATAACTGACCCATTTTTCATAGGTTTTGTCCAAATCTGTTGTCAAAAATTTGTACCAATCATCATCGGATTTTACTTTCATAACAGAAAAGACGGAATAAGCAAATGCCCCGTCTTTCGTTTCGAGTACAACTGTCGGATGTTCCGTAAAATAAGAATAATCGGTATAGTTGCAGAGGTCTGCAAACATTGTGCCGTTGTTCATATGGTGTCCGTAGATTGTGAGATTGGTACTGTCTGCTGAACATCTGCTGTCCAGAAACGGTGTACCGCTATAGCTGTACTCGCCGTAAAAGTTTTTGTTCAGATATTTCTGCGGATTACTCGGTGTGTGCATAACAGGATAATTGATATTTGTTCCTGCTATGCTTATCCAGCCGAAACATTCGGAATTCATCGAAATGAGTTCTGATATTGAATGAGGTTCGTAATAGGTTGTGTAATACACAGTTTGTTCAGCCTGAACTTCATTATCGGAATCACTGACTTTTAACAGATTTGGCTTTTTTAATGTAATAGTCGGATCTATTGCTTCTTCAGTCACAATTTTAGAAAGATTTTCAAAGCTTTCATTTTCTTTGTACTCCGTATACATTTGTGAAAATATTGAAATCAAACAGGCAATTATAATTACAGAAAATATGCCTATCACAATTCCCGTTTGGATTTTTCCTTTATGCTTCTTCATTTTCCACCTCCGAAATATACTGTTCGCCGTCATAGTCGGGCATCAAATCGCCGTTCATACTTGCCTCAAAGTAGATTGCAAGAAAACGCTTGATGTCTGCTTTCTTCATTCGGGTTACTTCAAAGCCCTGATCGGATATGTTTTTTCGACTCTGTTCGCTTTCTGCAAAACATTTTCGGATTTTGAAGATTTGCACCTTGCTATGAACAGAAACTGCCTTGCGGTTGAGGTTTCGGTCTGTATGCTGTCGAGAAAGTCAAGGTCTTTAGCGAGAATTTTTCTGACTTTTTCATTCTGTTCAGCTTCAATTCTGCTCTTGATATAGCTTTTGTTTGTATCGAAACACTCGCAGGAATCGGTACAGGTAATTTCAATATCCGGCACAGCAGAAAGCACCATCATCAGGTGGCGCACCTTGATTTCGATATTCGTGTGAGAAAGTACGGAAATATTTGTCGGCTGAACCATATAGAAGATGGGTTCTTCTTTGCCAACCTTCAACCCGTTTTTCGTAAAGGTTTTTATGCCCAGCAAGTCCTGAACCGATTTACCTTTTTGCTTTGTTTTCTTCTGCTTGTTTTTCATTTATTTGCCCCTTTCTGCCCAAAAATAAGTCTGTTATGTTGAAATAAAATACTTCACAGCATAGCGGATAAAGTCAAGAATGGTTGTATCTTCAAGTCGTATTGGCAAAAAGCCGAAACAGAGTGTTACAGCAAGAGGGACTATTATCCTCGTCTGTGCAAGTATCAGTATTGATAATAAAAGCGCTATGCTCATAATTGCAAAATTCCTCAAACTCCACAGCCACAGGTTGGCGGTGGCTTTGAGATTCTGCGGATATAGATAAGTTGTCATAATCTTTAAATTCCTTTCGTCTTAAATCGGAGCAAAGTTCTAACAAGCTTGTTTGATTAGAACTTTGCGATAGATTGCAACTTGTGCCAAGGAGCATTGCTCCTCTGCTTTTTAGCGGAAATTTTACGCTAAAAAGCAGTAATGTTCTACGCAACATAAGTGGAGTAGAACATTGGCACTAAGTTATTTAGCCGCCCTGGCAACACTTCTCGTCAGGTTCACGGCAGTAGTAGTTGCGTGAACAATGCTCGTCATATTCACCTTAACTGATGAATCAAGTCCGAACTGCTGTGCAATTCTCGGCACTTCGTTTGATGCAAGCATTATTCCAAGTCCTAAAAGCATATTGCCGGTGAAGGTTAGCAACCCGAGGAACAGCAGAGTTGTCTGCATAAATGCCGTAAGGCACAGTGCCGCTATCTGTTTCATCCACTGATTAAAGCCGTCCTGATATCCTCTCGGAACACTGAACATATACAGCGAACCTACCGCCATCTGAATGAGCAGAATTCCTCCACGCTTGATGTTCGCAAAAAATATTTTTATTACGCAGTAGGCAAAAGCAATCATACATAACAGATTCAGCAAACCAAAATTCACTTGAACAGAAACTGCAAAACTACCCTCTAAAACGCTTGTGCTTTGTCCGGCTAAATCAAGGCTTTGCTGTCCTGCCATTATGGACGACAAATCCTTTGAAAATGTGTTTTGCAGGCTGATGCAGAACTTATACAACTCCACAGGTACAACGCCGAACAGCGAACAGGCAAAGAAACCTTTAAGCACATTAATTGCAGTTGTCTTTATGTTCGCTCTGCCGTTCTGATACTCTATTGCAACATCGAATACGGCAACGACCGTGCCTGCGACGAACAATGCCCAGCCAAAAAGAGTAAACAGATTTATTGTCGCCTGCACCCATTCAAGGTCAAACACATCTGCGCCCATATTTCCCATCATAGTGAAAAAGTCTGCGACAGCGTTGTAAATCGTTTCATAGAACCACTGTAACATCGTGTTCCATATAGCGTTTGAGATTTGCTCACCGAGGTAATCAAACACACCGCCTATGGCACTTCCGATTCCGCCGATGAAATCTCCTAACCAGTCAAAAATATAAATCACCTCGCAAAAGGCTGTTATGACTCAACACAACAGCCTTTGTTTTTATTGTTATTAGAGTACCGTCCAGATGTATAGCGGTGCAGTCAGAGAGAACACAAGACAGCCGAAAAGAATTGCAGGCGCGGTGAACTCAAACTGTCCGTGCTTGCGGTAATCCATATACGCCATAGCAAGTTTAACAAAGAAAAGTATGGCAAGAATCATATCTACCGCAGGAAAGACAACATTGTTTACAACATTTTTAATCTGTGTTTGAGCCGATGTCCATGTGCTTTCGATTGCTGATGATACATCTCCTGCGGCAAATACTGTTACTGCCGATATTCCGAGCATCAACAGTATTACTGATACGCCTGATAACCATTTAATTAACTTAGTTCTTCTTGATTTTATCATTTTTTACCTCCGATTTTCTTAAATCATTCTCCGATATATATCTGACTTCGATGTTCAGTTTTTCTGCAAAGCGAATTTCTGTTTTCATACTCTCAGTTATTTCATTTCCGAAAACCCAAACCGCATCACAAACCCAAAGCATAGAAAGTCCTGCGTTCATACCGAGATTCCTTTCTTTATCATTTCTGTCATCTAAAATCAGCACATAAAAATGCGGTATGAACGGAGCCATACCGCACTCTAACGCATAACGGGCATATCGTTTTGCGTTTTCAATGTTTACAGATACATTACCGCCCAAAGGCGAACAGATATACACCCTGTGCATTATTCATCGTCCTCATCTTTCTTTTTGAATTTGATGATGAGAAATGCAATTAAAACTCCGACAGCAACAGAACCTAAGCCAATATAAAAGCCAAGATTTGAATCGTCGCCTGTCTGCGGTTTTTCAGGTTCAGGCTGCGGATGAATTGTTACAGTCTGATTCTCATCTTCAATGTCAGCGTGTACTGCAATTTCTGTTCCCTCACGGTAGAGAGTTTCAAACACAACAATTTCTGTTTCTTTGGTAATTACAGAACCGTCAAAGGTAAAGGATACTGTTACTTCGCCGTCTGCTGTTTCGGGTGTGAATGTTACTTCAGAACAAACTTCTTTGCCGTCAACAAGGAATTGCTTACCCGTGGATTTATCCATAAGGACGCCTTTGATTGTGTATTCTTTTCCTGCTGTGAGATGTTTGTAGGAAACAACATCGTCAATGGTAATATCACCGTTAACTGTGAATTCCTTTTTGCCGTCAATAGTTGCAGTTGTTCCGAGTTCGGGTATTTTATCGTTTTCAATTGTGATTTCGATAATTTCATCGTCCTCTGAAATTGTTACAGGATATAATTCCTCATTTTCAAGGTAACCGTTAGCAGGCTTTAACTCACGGATAATATATTCGCCGTAAGGAACATCTTCAAAAGTAAAGATTCCGTCCTCGTTTGATTCTGCTGTCATAATTGCAGTTTCTTCTGTGAATTTAGTTTCATTATTACTGAACAATCCGAATAATGTGCCTGCGATATTTTCGCCTGTTTCACGGTCAATCTTCAAGCCTTTGATTGTGCCGTAAATAATGCTGTTGATGATTGGCTCACCGTCATTTACAGAGATATGAACAGTCGCTGTATTCTGTCCTGCGTATTCAAACACAACAGGGTATTTTTTCTCAGATAGGATATAGTGGCTGTCAGTGCTGATTTCCTTAACATAGTAACTTCCAATCGGAAGGTCGGTTGTAAAGGTTGCCTTACCTTTTTCATTACAGGTGATGATTTCAAGAAGTCCGTCCTTTGGAATGACCGTTCCGTTTGCGGCTTTCAAATCTTCATCAGCGTAAAGCCCGAATGAAACATTGCGGATTTCGTCATTACTGCCGATATTAAATTTTTCGTCCTGTTCAAGAATTTTTGTAAGGTCGATTACAACTTTCTGCCTGTCGTTTGTAAATGATGTTGAGGTGTTAGTCACCTTTTCATTCTGTCCTGAGTAGGTGAGTTCAACCGTATGAGGTTCGGGATTGATAACTGTTCCATACGGAGCAACGGTTTCTACAACACGATATTTGCCGAGGTAAAGCTGTTTGCTTGTTGCTGTGCCTTTTTCACCTGTGGTAATGGCGTCAACAAGAGTATCTTTTGTATATCGAACTGTTCCGTCAGGCGTTGTGATATTCTCATCAGCATATATTTCAAACACAGCCCCTGACAAACCGCTTACAGAATATTCAGGCTGATAGATGGTCGGAAGTGCAACATCATTTCCGTTTTCATCAGTATATCCGCCGCCGACTGCAGTTACATTCGAGAAAATCTCGCCTGTCTTTTCTACGGTAATTGTGCCTTTCTGCGGAGTGTTTTTCTTCTCGGTCTTTACAATTGTAACGCCGTTTTCTTCACTTGTGTTTTCTGCTGTAATATCAAAAGATACAGGTGTGCTGTCGAGGGTATATCCGTAAGGAGCCTGCACCTCAACTACTGAATAACCTTTGCCGTATGGCAGAGTTTCGGGTGTGATGAGATAACCCTCGCTGTTCGTGTAGAATGTTTCAATCTCTGTAACAGTCGGATAGGTGTACTTCATTGTTACCTTGTTTCCATCGGGATCATAAATCTGAAAGCCTGCGCCTGCATATGGAATCTGTTTGCCTGTTTCGCTGTCAACCTTTACTATCTTTACATAGCTTTCAAGTGAAGAGTTGTTTATGAGATATTTATAGGTTTTGCCATCCTCGTTTACAAAGACATCAAAATCGGCTATAAACTCCGTACCGTTCCAACCTTTGGTCTGATGAACCGTGTATGTTCCGTAGGGCAATTCCTTTGTTTCTGCAAAGCCGTATTCATCACAAACAAGAGTATCTCTTTCGGATTCTGTTGCTTTTGCATAGCTTCCCGATGATTTCAGATACACCTGAAATTCTGCACATTTTTCGGGTGTTTCAATTTTCGTACTGCCGTCATCAGTGTGCTTGATAATGGAGATTTTGCCCTTTAAAATATCCTCTGTAACGCCCATTGAAATGCTGTTGTTTTCAATGGTGTATTTCTTTGCTTCTGCGCCGATATGATACTCGGTTTCGTCAAGCAGATAACCCTCGCTTGGCTCAATTTATTTCAGAGTCCACTTATTTCCGCATACATAGTATGAAGTTGTAAAACTGCCGTTCTTGTCTGTGGTGTATTTGTCAACCAACTTGCCGTTATTGTAGATACCGTAAACTGCGCCTGCGAGTGTTGCATCACCCTGTGCAGACTTTGTTTCAGCGTCTGTTTTGGTAACAGTAAGATTCCACTTTTTCAAAACATTGTCAAATGACCTCTGTGTTACCTTGTTCCACTCAATCGGTACTGTCTGTGTTTTGGGAACAACATACCTTTCGGCTGTATCAACTTCTTCAAGCGTATATGGCTTGTCACCGCTAACGAGGACATCCTTAAAAGTAGCAACACCGTCAGCGTTGGTTGTTGCATACAAGTCAACGCTTGCACCGCTGAGCGAAGTTCCGTAAAGGTGGAATTTAATACCCTCGTTGAAATTATCCTCACTGGTTTTTACTACTTCAAGACTGCCTTTCTTGAGGACATTTTCAAATGTAACCGTTGCAGTCTTTCCGCTTTCCACCTTAACGGTCTGCGATTTCTGGGTTTCATACTTACTGTCTGTAATTTCGGTAACGGTATAACTTCTGGGAACAAGGTCAGTTAATTCAAATTCGCCCTTTGAGTTTGTCTTAACTGTCTTACTGTAACCATCGCCTTTTACGGTAAACTCAATATTTGCAACATTGCCGTCCTCGGAGGTTTTAATAAGCTTGAGATTACCTGAACTTGTCTTGACCTTGAAATATGCTCTTATCGGGTCAGCGTCGTTTTCAACACCTGTAATGACATCCTGAAGGCTTGCGTCACCGTAGGGAACAAGAGTTGTATTTCCTACGCTCGGCATTGATTTTGCAGAGTTGAATGTTACTGCATCGTTGACGGTCGAAGTTGAAGTCAAGGTCAACCTGTTTCCTGATACAGATACACTCACACCGCCTGTTGTCTTGAAACTGAAATCCGAAAGAATATTGTTGCTGTCGGTAATGGTTAAAGTGTACTTTCCGTCTGAATACTTCATCTCATAGGTTTCAGCCTTTGAAGCGATTGCCGATGCAAAGCTTGGAACGGTTGAATAATTTGCAAGGCTTTTTGAGATAGCATTGTAAACTGACTTAACTCCGGGGTTTGCTCCGTCCGCACAGATACCGTCAATGAACTTTGTATTCGTACACTTGTACCCGTCAGCAGTACTTCTGCAACCAGAAACAAATTCCCATACAATCAGCTGTGTTGCTATCCATTTCTGATCCTCTGTTCCGCTTAAGCTTTTTCCCGAACCGGGTTTGCCGTAGAGCAATACAAGATTGATTGCTTTCTGCTTTGCAGAACCTAATTTCTTCCATACTGTTGAACCGTCCTCAGTCAGCGTATTTCCTGAGTAGAGTGTATGACCGGGTTCAATGCAGTAGGCTTCCTTTCCATCTGCAAAAATCTTGCAAAGCTCTTCGCCGGGAACACCGACCATATAGCCATCACTAACTGTTGTCTGCTGAAATTTGATTATGTTGCCTGCGCTGTCATAACAGTAATCGAAGGTGATTGTCACCTTATCACCGCTTGCCGCACTTACGGGGAGTGCGAATATTGTTCCGAATATTACGGCAACCGCAAGCAAAAGTGCCGTTATTCTTGTGAATTTTTTGTTTGACATTAATTTGTTCATAAAAAATACCTCTTTTCAAAAAATAAGGCAAAGTCGGTTGACTCTGCCTGCTGATAAAATATTCTGTTTTTGCTTACTCAAATCATAATTTCATCGCCTGCCCTTCACCATAATCTTCATCTATATCATCAGACTGCTCACTGCCGTCTGTGATATTTACATACTCGCCGATAATGTTCAGTGCTTCACAGTAACTGCCTGAACTCGTAACACGACTGCACATTTCTTTTGCCTCGTCAGCCATACCGTTCTGTTTTAGTGTACGGCTTGCCATACCAAGTATGGCAAACACATTGCCGTCACAGCCTATTAATGCACAGTCGGGTTTGAGCTTTTCTTCTTTGTTCTGCTCAGGTTCAAAACCGCCGAGCCTGTTATCCACATAATCAGACAGCCACATTCCTGCAAAAGCTGTGTATGACTGCAACCGCCACATTGCAAGCTTGCCGATATCAAGGTGGACATCTTCAAAGGGATAAAGAATACAGGTTACGCCGTCACTCTTGAACACAGAAACATTCTCAAACTTTGTGTTGTCAAGAAGTATTCCTTTGTCCGTGAGCATTTCATTGATGCCGTCCACCCATTCCTGTGTTTCACCGCCGCATCCCTGCAAGATGAGTCCTTCCTTGCCGTTCATACGGCGGAGATCTGTTAGGGTTATTTGGTTTATTTTCATTAAGATCAATCCTTTCAAAAAAATAAGCACCCACAATGAAGTGAGTGCTTTGTTTAATCGTCTGCTCAACAGTAGACTACATATATTTTATTGTTGTCTGCGATTACATTGAATGATAGGTCGCTTGGAATAATGCCACTGCTTTGGTGCTGTTCCTGCCGTCGCAGAAATTTTCCCAGATACAGAAACACCCACGGAAGTTGAAACCGTGGGTAATAAAGAACTGTTATTCACTTTTTCTTCTGCCGTACAAGCTTTGAATATTTCTGTTGCTAAAATCAATGTCAGCATTATTGCGATTTTCTTTTTCATACTATCGCCGTCCTTTCAGCAACAAGTATATCCAAAGTATTTCAAATTTCCAGAGTTTTTTAATAACAAACTAAGATTTGTTATTTATTCATACTCTCAACTAGGCTAGCAGCTTTTACTGTCATCTCTATCCATCCCGGCACAAAGCCACTACGTAATGCATTTTTTTCGGATTTAAGATTTGACCAAGCACAACAATAAAATGGTACCTTACCTCTGTCAATTATCTCTATTGCCAAATTACTCGTTAATGAAGAAGCAATTCCTTGCCTACGATAATCAGGTAAAACATCCACTCCAATTTGCCACATATCATCACAATCTGCGGAGCAGGCTGCAAGTCCAATCAGCTTTTCATTATCATAAGCACCAATTCCAAGAACATCTAGCTGCTTTCTATCTTTGCATAAGGCATTTTCCCAAGTTGGAAGATACAAATTTACAAAATCCTTTTGTTCCAACACCTTAAGCTGATAATTGCATTCTCTTCTTTTCAAAACATTAACATCTGGCAAAAAATACTTTGCCATAAAGCAAACACGGTATCCATTTTCTTTCATTCGTTCATCTAGCCAATGCATATTAGGAGTTTCAAAGCAATGATAAAAATCAAATTTACTTAAATATGTTTCAACAATTTTTCTATATTCATCTTTTACAGATGCAACTATATTACTTCCATACGAAACTAAATTACAGGCAATAGGTTCTTCATAGTATTTTCTTGCCAATGGTCCAATTTCAAGCTTTACAAACACATTTGTGTCCATAAGAAAATCCGAAGCCTTAGCATTAATATCGTATGCAGATTGTTGCATTGCAATATCAAGTATCTCTTTATTTGTCATATTTTAATCACCACATGTATTTTATAGAATCTAAATTTACTAAACAGACAAACATCTATTCATCATACAGATATTATACCTTATTCCAAATCAACGGTCAACTTATTCTCTTCTTTTCTGCCCACAGCAGGGAAAGATGTAAAAGTGCATCTTTCTGTTCTTCCTCGGACAGGCTGTCGAGGAAATCTTCAAGAGTAAAATTCTCTTCAAAATCTTCTTCTGATTTCTTGCAGTTGTCGCAGATTTTTTCTCGTCTGACAACTACCGAACTGTCATCAAGCTCCGTAAACGACAGCACGTCGTTGTATCTGAATCCGATTCGCTGACGGATTTCAAAAGGGATTGTAATCCTTCCTTTTTTACCGAGGACAATTTTCGCTGACGGTATTCCAAAGCTGTACAAAAAATTGTAATCCTTCCTTTTTTACCGAGGACTCTGTAAATTTTAAGCACTACTCGTCCTCGCTTTCCGCAAGCTCTGCTCTGCACTCATCGCAGAGGCAGTCGCTACAATTACACTCATCATCAAAATTTTCGCAATCATCATCGCATCTCTCAATCAGAATTGCTCCGTCCACAGCTGAAATCTGCACAGCACAGTCGGATGTGATTCCTGATACAATAAGGGCATCAAGCGGTATGCTTACATAAATTCTATTTTCCATTGCTAATAATACACTCCTTCAAAATTTGTTCTAAATCAATTTGTTGTTCGGTTGTTAAGTCAAGCAGGCTTAACTGTAACGGCTTGTTTCTCTGCCTTTCATACATATCGTAGTTGCTGATAAGCAGTTCGGGGAATTGTTCACCTGCGTTGATTCGCTGTTTCATATTGTGAAGCCTTGTGAAATCAAAGAATGAATAACCGTCATATAAATTACGGATTTCCTCACAATCGTTATATGATACAAGCCATTTGCCTTTTGAATTTGCGAGCGTGTTTTTCAGTCTCAGATGGTCATCCCAAGTGAATCCGCACTGATAAACATACTCGCTTGAATAGTACGGCGGATCGCAGTAGAAAAAGGCATTATCTCGGTCGTAATGCTTTATCAGGACTTCAAAATCCTGATTTTCAATCACAGTATTTTCAAGTCTTTTGCCGACTTGCTCTATCAGTTGAAAAAGGCTTACTACTGAAAATGGCTGACAGGCAAAGGATTTTCCGCCGCTTGAATAGCTGTATCGCAGAAGTTTAAGAAACATTACTGCTCTGCGCAAGTCATAGTCCTGTTTCATTTTTATATACAATTCAATGATTTCTTCAACTTTCAAGTCTAGCAGGATAATCTTTGTCAGTTTCAATTCCTCATCAAGGTACTTATCGTCAAACTTTTCCTGTTTAAAAAAGTTCTTTATAGCATTGAAATCATCCCTTGAATTAAGCGGATAAAATCCTAGTTCTTTTATGAATGCCATAGGTCTATCACGCATACAGCGAAAAAGGTTTACAAGATTATGGTTATAATCGTTGTACACCTCGAACTTATCAGGCTTTTTCTTGCCTAACAGTACAGCTCCCGAACCTCCGAACGGTTCAATATACCTTTCGTAATTCAGAGGAAACAGGGCGTACAAAATATGAAGGATGGATGTTTTGTTACCCATCCAACTCACAGGGGTTTTGATATTCATCACTCCATTTCGGAATATCAATCGCTCCTAAAACGACAAAAAGCCGTTGATTAAGTTTTTAACTCAACCAACGGCTATATATATGAAAACTAATATCAGTCGTTCGGAACGATTGATATTAGTTGTTATTAATTAATTTTTATCGTTTACTTTTTTGATAATCTTTCCAATTTCAGAAATTACATTCACGGTAACAGCATTTCCTGCCATCTTGTAGAGCCTGCTGTCGGATAGTCCTGTCGCTTTTGCCTTGTCAAACTGCTCGTCTGTGAAGCCTTGTAATTTCCAGCACTCCCTCGGAGTAAGCTTTCTTATTCTGCCTATGTGAACTTCTCCGTTTGGCTCAACAAAAGCAACTGCGAATTTTTCATCATCTGCAATATTCATGCTTTCTACGAAAACACCCGAATGTTCAGCCTTGTGGTTACTGATTCCCGAATCATGTCTTGCAGTTATGCACCTTGCAATTTCTGTCAGCTTAGGTTCGAGGTTCAGGTCGATGAAATAATATGCCTGAGTTGCGGAAGTTGTCAGAGTATGCGCTATCTGACTTCCTACTCTGCCACGCCTTGAATTTTGTCCTGAAAAGGCAGTATCAATGCTGTCGCCGGGATATGCGATCTGATAACCGTCTTTGGTTTTAGATTTTATCGGCAGACCAAAATTTTCGGTATTTTCAATGAGATAAAGTCCCGAATGACCGCCGAATCCGCTCGAACCGCTTGTAAGCGTACAGCTTAGTCCTTTTGATGAGTAGATTCGTTCACCTTGCGTTGGGTTTTCTTTGTATAAGAGTTTTTCCGCTTGTTTGCGTGAAAGATAGTACTTCTCCGGCACATTGTCCTCTAAGATATCCGATAATGAACACTCGATTTCGTGACTGTGGAACTCCGAAATTTTTGCTGTTAAGTACCTGCCAGCACACATCATACCCCAATTCATCCAATGTATGGATGATTGTTTCAAATGTCCTGCCTGAGTCATGGTTAAGCAGTCCAGGAACATTTTCGAGGAAGAGATACTTAGGTTTTTTAACGGTAGCAATTCGAGCAATCTCGAAAAACAGCGTTCCTCTTGTATCGTCAAATCCTTTTCTTGCTCCAGCGATTGAGAAGGACTGACAGGGAAATCCTCCAACCAGAAGGTCGAAATCGGGTAACTGTTCGGGTACAATTTTTCTTGCGTCATCAAAGTAAAGCTCACCTCCTGTGTCATAAATAGCATCATATGCTTGCTTTGCATACTTATCGATTTCGCAGTATCCGATGCACTCAAAACCACCTATAGCTTCAAGTCCCGAACGGAAACCGCCGATACCTGCAAACATATCAAAATATTTGATGGTCATAAATCTTCAGCTCACCGAAGAATTATAGATTAAAAAACACCTCACATTCCTATTTTAATTCCGTTGTTCTCACCAGGAACTTCATCTTCTACTTCTGATTCGGATTGGTTTTCTGCTTCGATTTCTTCCTGCGTAAGCTTTCTGAATGAATCCTCACCGGGAACTACACCAAGTGAACGACCGTTGTCCCACTCAGGGAATAACGTTCCCATTGAATCAATAAATTTTACTGTTCCTCTTGTGCCTGCCGGAACAGGTGCGTAAGGGTCCTTCATACAGATAAGCTCAATTCTTGTACCCGGCGGATACAATTTCTTTGTACTTTCAGCGATTCTGCGCTGTCTTTCATATTCGTTCAAGTTATACATCTCCTCAAGTTAATTTGTTTAATTGCATTGTTTTTTAAGTGGGACTTCTGATTTTTATAGTCATAAAATCAACCTCATTCTTTCTTTTTATTTGTGTTGAGATTTTTGTTATCAGAGAAATGTGCCTGATTATTTTCATCGCAGTCATCATTACGCCTGTCAAAATTAGGTTTCTGACGCATCTCTCTTTCAAACTTTCTGAGTTCGGGTGTGTCGGTAAAATACATTTAAAATCATTCCTTTCAAATTTTTTGCAAATAAAAAAGGCAACCGTTCTAATCAAAAAAATTAAAACGATTGCCAAATAAAAAAAGAGCCAATTACTATATCTCTAAAATAAGAAATATGATGATTGACTCATATATTTGATAATATTAAATTAAGCAGATTAGCGAAAGTAATCAGTTTTCTTTACCTTTAACTAAATTTTGTAGCTTTTCAACAGCTTCATCTTTAGTTTCAGAATCCTTCACTATTTGGATAATTGAGTTCATAAGAACATCAAATTGTTTGTCTGTCATATTTTCGAACTCCATATCTTTTCCTTTCCGATAAAACAATTATCACTTCTACCGGAAATAAATTTTATATATAAGTAATTGAGGCTCATAGAAAAACTATGAGCCTCTTTTGGCTCCCCCAACTGGGCTCGAACCAGTGACATCATGATTAACAGTCATGCGCTCTACCGACTGAGCTATGGAGGATTATACGATTTTCTTTGATTTTACTCAAAGATTTTTGTTCAGATTGCATAAAGAGCAATCTTTTTTGTTACTTAAATCCCCGGTAGTGGATTTAAACAACTTTCCTAATTTTTCCTCAAACTAAGTAATAATGTCAGGTACTTTTCTGTACACTCGCACTACCGACTGAGCTATGGAGGAATATAAGACAAAACACCCTGATGGGTGATTTGCTTGTGTTGGCATCTCCCTATTTTTCCAGGCCGTCACCAGCCAA
>ERZ791801.927-NODE-927-length-23108-cov-3.825012_pt1 | contig 23108 bp, 20 predicted proteins | sample MGYA00510309_ERZ791801 | MGnify/ENA primary metagenome ERZ791801 (study PRJEB30046, sample SAMN00791979) | human gut metagenome | study: EMG produced TPA metagenomics assembly of the A metagenome-wide association study of gut microbiota in type 2...
CTGCGACCTTTTGATTCGTAGTCAAACGCTCTATCCAGCTGAGCTACGGAGTCATTGGCTGCTTTCATAAGCAACAATGATATTATAGCTAATATATCATCATTTGTCAAGCATAGTGAAAAATTATTTTTTCTTTTTTTGTTTTGGTGCTGTACTTATTTTTTGACGCTCTCGCCAGCCGCAGTAGAAAAAGGCTGCTAAAGCAATGAGAAAGAAGCCAAGACTGGTAGCCTGAGCAGATTTAAGGCCGAAGAGAAAAGGATCGGTATAATCACCGCGCAGCATTTCCAGACCAAAACGAACTACAGAGTACAGCATAGCATATACACATAAAGCTTGGCCTTTAGCGTGCTGAGTAGTACGGAATAAAAGTAAGATAGCGAAGATAACTACATCCAGCTGACCTTCCCACACTTCTGCCGGCCACAGCGGTACCGCACCATAAGTTTTATAAGCTAAGGTGCCTTCCGGATATAACAGACCAAAGTTACCGCCGGTAGGGGTGCCAAATGCATCACCGTTAAGTAAATTTGCCATGCGGCCTATAGCCTGACCGATAAGTATGGAGGGACAGACGATATCAGCAAAAGCAAGCCAGTCAATACCGTTGCGCTTACAATAGATGATGCCTGCAATTACACCAAAAATAACGCCGCCCTGGATGGCCATGCCACCCTGCCAGACAAAGGGAATTTCCAGCAGATGATGGCTGTAGTAGTCCCAGTCAAAAAAGAATACGTCCCATAAACGGGCGCCAATAAGGCCTGCAAAGCCTCCGTAAATACCAATATCAAGTACATGCTGATGCCAGCGGCCGTCCTGCTTAGCGAGGAAATACGCTACGCCGGTTGCCAGAAATATAGCAGAGCAAAGTACTAGCCCATACATGCGGATGGGAAAATCACCGATATAAAATAAATATTGATGCATTGTTGCCTCCTGTATTTGAATTTAAATTTTATTTTAGCACATTTCAGACGATAGTAAAGAATGTGAAAAAAATTTAAATCCTTGTAAAATAGTAGGGATTAAATTAATATCTTATGTTATAATAAGTTAAACAGTAAATTTTGGCAAAGGAGATAGTGCTGTGTTACGTATAGAAAATTTATCTGTGGCTGTAAGAGGCAAACAGATTTTAAAAAATATCAATTTACATATTGCGCCCGGTGAGGTGCATGTTTTATTCGGACCTAATGGTACAGGTAAATCTACCTTGATTGGTACTATTATGGGTTTTGAAAGATATGAAGTTTTAGAAGGTAAAATTTATTTTAAAGGACAGGATATAACTGATGCTCCCTGTTATGAGCGTGCTAAGATGGGTGTAGGTGTAATGATTCAGCGTCCGCCTACTATCAGAGGTCTTAGCCTGCGTCAGATGATCGGTATCTGCGGTGCAACACCGGAAGAAACCGAAAAAATGGCTGACTGGATGGGTTTATCTGACTTTTTGGACCGCAGTGTTAACGAAGGCTTCAGTGGTGGTGAATTAAAGCGCAGCGAGCTGCTGCAGCTGATGGCACAAAAACCTGATCTGCTGCTTTTGGATGAGCCTGAGTCCGGTGTCGATGTGGAGAATATTGCTTTGGTAGGACGTGCTGCCAATTATATTTTAAATAATGAACCCTGCGGCGGCAGCGGTTGTGACAAACCTTGCTGCGTACAGAATGCCTGCAGCAGTAATCCGCTTGCCGGAACTAAACGCAGTGGATTAATTATTACTCACGTAGGCCATATTTTAAAATATGTACCTGCTTCTCATGCTCATATCCTGTATCAGGGCTCACTGACCTGTCCTGGCGGTGACCCGTTAGATGTATTAAGCTGCATCAGTCAGTCCGGATATGAAACTTGTGCCAACAGCGGCTGCAGGAGGATGAAATAATGAAAGATACTAAGGTTTTACAGGAAGCACTGCAAAAGAAAGGTGCTTTCGGCAATGATATAGATTTACAACAATACAGTGATAACACTGATGTGCATATCCGTACGGAAGAAGATCTTTCCGAAGGCGGAAAAGAACGTATGGAACGAGTTGGTATTGAACTGGATGGCAAGAATCGCAGTGCAAGCTTTATTCAGGTAGACAATGCTCCGCTGCAGGCTAAAGTAAATGCACAGACGCCCTTGGAGCTGATGAATACCGGTATTGCGGCGAAAAAATATCCTGAGCTGGTAGAAAAATACTGGTGGAAAGCCGTTGCTCCTGATATGGATAAATATACGGCTATTACTGCACTGGAAGAAGAAAATGGTTATTTTATCCGTGTCAAAGCAGGTGAAAAAATTAAATATCCTCTGCAGGCTTGCGTATTTTTAAGCCATGAACAGCAGCTGCAGCGTGTACACAATATTGTTATTGTGGAAGAAGGGGCGGAGCTGAATATTATTTCCGGCTGCGCCAGCGATCCGGAAGTAGATAATGCGGTACACCTTGGTATCAGTGAATTTTATGTTGGTAAAAATGCTAAACTGACCTTTACTATGATTCACAGCTGGGGTGAAAATATTGCAGTACGTCCTCGCAGTGTTACCATCATTGAAGAAGGCGGACAGTTTATTTCCAACTATGTCTGCATGGACAGAGTAAAAGATGTGCAGATGAATCCTGTAACAAGATTAGTAGGTGAAGGTGCAGTGGCACGTCTTAATTCTATACTTGTAGCTCCTAAAGGCTCTCATCTTGATATTGGCGGCAAAGCAATACTGGAAGTACCTGGTACACGTGCCGAAATAGTTACCAGAACTATTTCTACCGGCGGCGAAGTTATTAATCGCGGTACCTTAAGTGGCAATGCTGAAGGGGTAAGGGCGCATTTGGAGTGCCATGGCTTAATGCTTTCAAATGAAGGGTATATTTCGGCAATTCCTCAGCTGGATGCGTTTACTGGTAATGCTGAGATGAGCCATGAGGCCGCTGTAGGCAGGATTGCTCCGGAAGAGATAGAGTATCTCATGGCACGCGGTCTTGATGAGGATGAAGCAACAGCTACTATTGTAAGAGGCTTCTTAAATGTAAATATCGAAGGTCTGCCGGAGAGTCTGGCGAAGAAGATTTCTGATACATTAGATACTTTCAGCCTTAATAAGGGGATGTAAATATGCAGAATCTATCTGCTGATTTGGAAGAGCTAAGAAACAGGGCCTGTGAACTGGGTTCAAGTGCGGCGAAAATAGTAGAAGTGGCCGGGATCAGGACAGGAGCATGGACGCGAATGAAGTGCCAATATGGTTGTCCTAATTACGGGTTAAATTTATGCTGTCCGCCGTATACTCCCAGTTATGAACAGATGCGTGCCTTTTTAGCTGAGTATGCTAAGGCAATATTAGTAGAATATACTTTTCCTCTTAAGAAGGAAGATTGTATTGACTTTGCAGCAGCGGATCTCAGTATGAGTAATGGTTTGCTTGATATTTTGCTGACTTTGGAAAAAGAAGCTTTTTTGCAGAATCATTACAGAGCCTTTGCTTTAAAGGCAGGGCGCTGCCGTTTATGTAAGCAGTGTAATCTTAAAAAATGCGTAAATCCTACTAAAGCACGTCCATCTTTGGAAGCCTGCGGTATAGATGTTTTTGCACTGGCTAACGACAATGGTTTTAATATGCAGGTTATCAAAGGTCCGATTACGGAACTGAAAGTATATGGATTGCTTTTAGTTGAGTAAATAAGAAAAATATAAAAAAGTACTTGCAAATTTATATTGCTTGAGTTATAATTACATACGTTCTACGGAACATATACTCCGGGATGGTGTAATGGTAGCACAAGTGACTCTGGATCATTTAGTCTGGGTTCGAGTCCTAGTCCCGGAGCCATTTTTGTTTTTCTGGCGCTATGGTCAAGCGGCTAAGACGTCGCCCTCTCAAGGCGAAATCACGGGTTCGATTCCCGTTAGCGCTACCAGATTGTTTCACCCCATGCTTTGGTATGGGGTGTTTTTATTTTATCACAGCAGAAAATTTACAGAGTTGAAAAAGCTGACTAAGAATATCTTGGTCAGTTTTTATTTTGATTAATTTTAAGATGATTTTCTTTTCGATATTTTAATATTAATATTTTCAGAAATATTCAGTAATATATATGGTATAATAAAAATAATAATTTTGATGAATCTTTATGGTGAAGAAATGCTTAACGAACAAATTGTATTAGAAGATAATTTTATTTTTGATTATGCTACGATGTTGGGAGAAGGCAGAATTCAGGAGAGTGATTTTGCTGAAATCAGCGACAGAATTGCAGCTGCAGTACAGAGCGTTGCAACGATGCGTGATACTGGTTATGTGCGAGGTCATTTATCTAAGGATGGTTCACCAGAACCAGTATATTTTACGCGTCTGCCATATCTTGAAGAGGGAAATCCTAATGATCGTGCTTCGCTGGCAGCACTTCAGCAGCTTACTGTTTATGCCAGAGAAAAAGTTGATGTAGTAGTTTTTTTAGGTGTTGGCGGTTCTTATCTGGGCAATAAGGTATTATTCGATATTTTCTGCGGAGAAGGATGGAATAATCTTAGTCGTGAAGAACGTCGCGATTGCCCGTATGTTTTTTTTGCGGGGAACAACATGGATCCCAGGCAATGTATGCAGTTTATGAAGCAAATCAGTAATATTGCTAAGAATGTTGAAGCTAAAAGTGATAAATTCACTGTTCTGCTCGTACCTATTTCCAAGTCAGGTACTACTTTGGAAACATTGACTGCTTTCAGTTATTTTTATGAAGCCTGCAGCAGAAATGTATTGATAAATACCGAAGTAGCAGTTGTAACAGATTTGCAGGAAAGTGTTGCTTCTCCTTTATATCTATTGGCTAAAGAAAATGGCTGGTTATCTTTTGATATTAAAAAGGGCATTGGCGGCAGATTTTCCGTCCTGCATAATCCTGGCCTTGTTACTGCAGCTGTCATTGGCTTAGATATGGAAGAACTTTTGCGTGGTGCCAGAGAAATGGACAGAGCATGTCAGAGTTCTGACTGGCATAACAATCCAGCTCTGCTTAATGCTTGTTTGAAATATATTGCAGCAGAAAAATATCAATGCGATATAGAAGTTTTTATGGGCTATGGCATGTGTCTGAAATCCCTAGGTGAATGGTATGTACAGCTTTTGGCTGAATCACTGGGTAAACGTAAGGACAGGGAAGAAAATACGGTATTTTACGGACGTACTCCCATTGCTGCTGTAGGAAGTACAGATATGCATGCGCAGACGCAGCAGCATCAGGATGGCAAAAGAGATAAAGTTATTCAGTTTTTGCGGGTGGACAACTTTATGTATGATGTACATCTTGGCAATCCTTTTCCTAAGATGGAAACACTGTCTAAATACAGCGGTCTATCGCTTAAACATGCTCTTGATGTTGCTCTGAATGCTAATAGGGAAGCGTTGAATGACGACAGACGTTTCAGTGCTTTATATTCGCTGCCTGCGCTAAATGAATTTTATATTGGACAGATACTGTATTTTCTTATGCTCAGTATTGCTTATGAAGGGGAACTGGCAAATGTAGATGCTTTTGACCAGCCAGGTGTAGAAGCATATAAGAAAATTATGAAACGTGAATTGGCAAAATAAAAAAGACGTCAAAGCTTTTAGCTTTGACGTCTTTTTACATTACAGTACCATTAGTGAGAACGATAGTTTCCGCAGCTGCTCTGGCAGCACGATCCTGGTCGATAAAACCGTATTTTTGCATCGCCTGGAGTACTAACAGCTGACGTTTCTTGCAACCTTCCGGATTTTCTAAAGGGTTTAGTGCTGAAGGTGCATATGGAAGTGATGCGATAACAGCAGCTTCTGCCAGTGTAAGGGCCTGCGGCGATTTACCGAAATAAATTCTTGAAGCTTGTGAGAGACCATTAGCACCTGCACCTAAATAAGTGGTGTTAAGATAAAGCTCAAGAATTTCATCCTTGCTGTAGTTTTCTTCCAACATTAAAGAAAGTATAGCTTCTTCAATCTTTCTTTCCATACTTTGCTCATGAGTCAGAAAGACATTTTTAACAAATTGCTGGGTAAGCGTGCTGCCCCCTTGCAGAACTTCACCGGCAGAGATATTTACCAAAGCTGCTCGCAGAACACCTTCTACGGCGATAGCGCCATGTTCATAAAAATTATGATCTTCGATAGCAATAATTGCCTGCTGCATATCTTTAGGGATGGCAGGCAAAGGGGTCCAGTCAGGACTTTCCCTGATAGGGTCAATAACTTCATCCATGTTAAAAGCAATGTAGGCTTTCTGAAAAGGAGAGGCCCATTCTTCCTGCGGCGGCAGAAGAGAAAGAAATAAAGCTTTGGCAGCACTTTTTTCGTGCTGTTCGATTTTTATATCTTCTGCCTGCGGAGAATTTTTAGCAGGTGTGTTCGAATCATATATAGTCATACCTATGAATATGACGATTATCAGGATTATGGTTTTAAACATTTTGTAAACCTCACGTTTCTTACTTGGATTTATTGTATCAATAAACAGGCAGTTAGGCAAAAAAGTTTTAGAAAATCCTGTATTTGAAGAAAAAGTTATGGAAAATATCATCAAAAGTAGTAAAATATAAAATATAAAATGGGTTAGTGTTTTTATCAGCAAAATGAAATAAAACACTTGTAAAATTATACACAAAAGGTGTATAATTACAAAACATAAAGGAGGCATATATGAAAGCGAGCGTTATTGGAGCAACCGGCTATGCTGGTGTGGAGTTACTCAGGCTTTTAGATGGACACCCTGAAGCTGAAATTGCTGCTATTACTTCTGAAAGCAGCACAGGGGAGATGATTTCCCAAATGTATCCGCATCTTGCCGGACGGATAGAAAAAGAGCTTTCTTCCATGCAGGATATTGAAGCTATTGCAGATGCAAGTGATGTTATATTTATTGCATTGCCGCATGGTCATGCCATGAAGATTGGCCGCAAGCTGCGCGGTAGTAAAACGAAAATCATTGATCTTGGCGGTGATTATCGTTTCAAGGATTATCGTGTTTTTGAGCAATGGTATAAAGTTAAGCATGAGGATCCGGAGGCGCAGGCTGTTTATGGTCTGACAGAGCTTTATAGATCGTTGGTTAAAGATGCCGTCTTGCTGGCAAATCCGGGTTGTTATACAACCTGCAGTATATTAGCATTAGTGCCTCTTCTAAAAGCTGGTTTGATAGAAACAAAAGGCATTGTAGTTGATGCAAAATCCGGTACTACCGGTGCTGGTAGAAGCTTAAAGCAGGGTAGTATGTACTGCAGTGTTAATGAGAATTTTCATGCATATGGCGTTGCCAGTCACAGGCATACACCGGAAATTGAACAAGTGTATAGTGAATTTGCCGGAGAAAATGTGATTATCCAGTTTACACCGCATTTGCTGCCGGTAGATCGCGGTATATTAGCCACCTGTTATGCGCAGCTTAAAGATGGCGTTAGTGATAAACAGGTAGCTGATGCTTTTGAAGCAATGTATGGAGATGAGTTCTTTATTCGTCTGCGTGGGCAGGGTGTTTGCCCGGAAATCAAGAATATCAGGGCATCCAATTATGTAGATATTGGTTGGCAGACAGACAAGCGTACTGGACGTGTAATTGTTATGAGCTGTCTGGATAATCTGGTTAAAGGTGCGGCAGGTCAGGCAGTACAGAATATGAATGTAATGTTCGGGTTTGATGAAACTGCCGGATTACGCCAGCTGCCTGTATATCCGTAATTTAAGAAAGAGGTTGAAAAAATATGAAGAAAATAGACGGCTGGCTTACAGCGCCGCAGGGTTTTATTACTGCTGGTGTTAAAGCTGGAATTAAAGCCAGCGGAAACCATGATGTGGCTGTTATTTACAGTACTGTTCCTGCTGCCTGCGGTGCGGTATTTACTCAGAATAAAATGTGTGCAGCTCCGGTTTTGGTAAGCCGTGAGGTGAATAAAGAAGCTTATGCGCAGGCAATAGTGGTTAACAGCGGCTGCGCTAATGCCTGCACAGGCGAACAAGGTTTGCAGGATGCACAAAAAATGCAGGCTCACGCTGCAGGGCTGCTGGGTATTGAACCTAAACAGGTTTTTGTTTGCTCTACCGGTGTAATCGGTCAGTTTTTGCCGATGGATAAGTTGTTTGCAGGTATTGATGACGCTGTAGATTCCTTGGATGAAAATGAAGGCGAAAGCTGCGCTATGGCTATTCAAACCACTGATACCTTTATCAAAAAAGCTGCTTATGAAGTCAATATCGGCGGGAAAAAAGTAACCGTTGCAGGTATTGCTAAAGGCGCTGGTATGATTCATCCCAATATGGCTACTATGCTCACCTTTATTACTACTGATGCAGCTGTTGCTCCTGATGTCCTGAAACGTGCTGTAAAAGCAGCTGCTGATAAATCCTTTAATATGGTAGTAGTGGATGGCGATACCAGCACTAATGACAGTATGATTGTCCTGGCTAACGGTTTGGCTGAAAATGAAATTATCATTTCTGAAGAACATCCTGATTATCCGGTATTCTTTGAAGCACTGCTGGCATGTGCAACTGATTTGGCAAAACTGATTGCCCGTGATGGCGAAGGTGCTACTAAATTCCTCGAAGTAAATGTTACCGGTGCTGCCAGCTGGGAAGATGCTAAGACAGCAGCGATGGCAATTGCTAAATCTCCCCTGGTAAAAACAGCGTTTTTCGGTGAAGATCCTAACTGGGGACGTATTGTTTGTGCTGCCGGTTACAGTGGGGCACAGATGACTGCTGATAAAGTAAACCTTGCTATCGGTGGCGTACGTCTGGTAGAAAATGGCATGAACTGCAATGTTCCGGCTGAACAGCTTGCACCGATTATGTCTGAGCATGATATTTCCATGACTATTGATTTGGCTGCTGGTGAAGAGAAGGCTACTGTTTGGACCTGCGATTTCAGTTATGAATATGTGAAGATTAATGGTGAATATCATACCTGATTAAAATAAAATTTATTATGATGAACTGCTTAAGGAGGCAATGAATTATGTTAATGAATGATGCTCAAGTAAAAACTTTGATGGAAGCTTTGCCGTATCTGCGTGATTTTAAAGATAAAACTATCGTAGTAAAATATGGCGGCAATGCTATGCTCAATGATGAAATTAAAAATAAAGTGCTGCAGGACATCGTATTCCTGCAATGCGCAGGTATGCGTCCGGTAGTTGTTCATGGCGGCGGTCCGGAAATTACTGCAATGCTGATGCAGGCTGGCAAAAAAAGTGAATTTGTCAGCGGCCTGCGTGTAACTGATGCTGAATCCGTAGGCATTGCCGAAATGGCACTGGTAGGCAAAATCAATACCGATCTGGTTGCACGTCTTAATTCTTTAGGCGGCAAGGCTGTCGGCTTAAATGGTAAAGATGCAGACCTTATTATTGCTAAAAAACATCTTGCTGATGTTTATGAAAATGGTGAAGTAAATCTTGTTGATATCGGTTATGTAGGCAATGTAGAACATGTAAATACCGATTTGATTGAAGTTCTTCTGGACAACGGTTTTATTCCTGTTATTGCTCCTACTGGTGTAGGCTCTGCTGGTGAAACCTATAACATCAATGCAGACAGCGTTGCAGGTGAAATTGCAGGCGCTTTGAAAGCTGAAAAACTTCTGGTGCTGACCGATGTTAAAGGTATTTACTCCGACTATCGTGATGAAAATAGCTTCATTTCTACTTTGACCTTTGAAAAAGCTCAGGAGCTGATTATTCGCGGCAACATCGACGGCGGTATGATTCCTAAAGTTCGTGCTTGTATTACTGCACTTTCCGGCGGTGCTAAAAAGACTCATATCATTGATGGACGCGCTGAGCATACCATCCTGATGGAAATTTTCAGTGATAAAGGTGTAGGCACTGAAGTAGTAAAAGAATTATAATTTTGAAATTTGTTTAAGGGGCTGTTAGTTTTATGGATATAAAGACTGTTGTAGATGAAACAGAAAAATATTATCTGCCTGTATTCGGCAGATATCCTTTAGTTTTAGACCACGGCAAAGGCTGCCGTCTGTATGATACAGAAGGCAACGAATACATTGACTTTTTGGCAGGTATTGCTGTAAATGCACTGGGACATGCGCATCCCGTACTGGTAAATGCTATTGCTAACCAGGCTGCTAAACTCATGCACTGCTCTAATCTGTATTACATAGAAATTCAGGCTAAGGCTGTAAAAGTTATCGCAGAAGTAAGCGGCTTTGACAGAGTATTTTTAGCTAATAGCGGTGCGGAGGCTAATGAAGGTGCGCTGAAGCTGGCTCGTAAATACGGTAAGGAAAAAGCTGCAGGAAAATATCGTATTATTACAGCTGTACATTCTTTCCATGGCCGTACCATGATGACATTGACCGCGACAGGGCAACCCAAGTATCAGCATGGTTATGAACCGCTGCCGCAGGGTTATGAATACGTTGAATATGGTGATATTGCAGCATTGGAAGCAGCAATGGGCGATGATGTATGCGCTGTACTGCTTGAGCCAATTCAGGGTGAAGGCGGCGTACATGTTCCTTCTGATGAATATCTGCGTCAGGCACGTGCTTTATGTGATAAATATGATGCGTTGCTGATTTTTGATGAAATTCAGACTGGCGTAGGCCGTACCGGTAAATGGTTTGCTTATATGCACAGCGGTGTAAAACCTGATGTGCTGACTTTTGCCAAAGGTATTGGCGGTGGTTTCCCTATGGGCGGTTTTGCTGTAGAGGAAAAATTAGCGCATGTATTTAAACCGGGTGATCATGGCAGCACTTTTGGCGGCAATCCTTTAGCTTGCGCAGCTGCTTATGCCTGCCTTACTGCAATTAAAGCAGAAAACCTTGTTGATAAGGCTGCTGTACAGGGAACTTATTTTAAAGGTGAACTGGAAAAACTGCAGCAAAAATATCCTGATAAGGTTAAAGAAGTACGCGGCCGTGGCTTGATTCTGGGTATGGAATTATGCAAAGAAGGAAGGGCTGTAGTTGAAAGCTGTCTGCAGGAGCATGTCATTGTTAACTGCACTGCTGGAAATGTTATTCGTCTGGTACCGCCGCTGATTGTAACTAAAGAAGAAATTGATATTGTAGTTGCGGCACTGGATAAAGCTTTGGCTGCATTTTAATGTAATATGTTGGGGGAGTTGTAAATGGGTTTAAGAAACAAAGATTTGATTTCTATTCATGATTTAACCGTAGGTGAAGTTGCTACCATTTTGGATGTGGCAAAGAAATTGAAACGCAAACAGAAAAATGGTGAACCTCACCAATATCTGAAAGGTAAAACTTTGGCTATGCTGTTTTCCAAGGCTTCTACCCGTACCAGAACCTCTTTTGAAGTAGGCTTCTGGCAGCTGGGCGGACATCCTATCTATCTTAGCGATGCATCCTCGCAGATTGGCCGCGGTGAGCCTGTACGTGATACTGCCAGAGTATTGTCCCGTTTTGTAGACGGTATCATGATTCGTACTTTTTCACATGACTCCGTTATTGAACTGGCTGAATATGCAGATGTTCCCGTTATCAACGGACTGACTGACCTGCTGCATCCCTGCCAGGCGCTGACTGATATGTTTACTATTCAGGAGAAAATGGAAGTTTTGAAAGGACGTAAGCTTGTATATGTAGGCGATGGCAACAATATGGCACATTCTCTGATGTTTGCCTGCGCCAAAGTTGGTATGAATATGGTTTGCGCAAGTCCTAAAGGTTATCAGCCTAATCCTGAAATTGTAAAACTTGCACAGGAAGATGCAGTGCATACCGGCTGCAGTATTACCGTAGATGAGGATTTATTCAGAGCTGCTAAAGGTGCTGACGTACTGTATACTGATGCATGGGCAAGTATGGGTCAGGAAGAAGAACATAACATTCGTAAACAGGCATTAGGTAAATATCAGATTAACAGCGAGCTGCTGGCTGCAGCAAGACCGGAAGCAATAGTTATGCACTGTCTGCCTGCTTACCGTGGTGAAGAAATAACTGAAGAAGTACTGGAAGGACCGCAGTCTGTAGTGTTTGATCAGGCCGAAAACAGGCTCCATGTACAGAAAGCTATTATGGCACTTTTGATGAGTGATGAAATTTTATAAAATTATTTTGTATACATTTACAAAAGACTGGACAATCTGTAAAAAGGTGCTATAATATACAATATCCGTTGAAAAAATATTCAGAATATATGAATAAAAACACTGGAGGCTGTGAAAATGAAAAAAGAAGATATTAAAAAAGTAGTACTTGCATATTCCGGAGGCCTTGATACCTCTATTATTATTCCCTGGTTAAAAGAAAACTATAACGGCTGCGAAGTTATTGCCGTAACTGCTGACCTTGGCCAAGGCGACGAACTGAACCCTGTTCATGACAAAGCAATTAAATCTGGTGCAAGCAAATGCTATATCCTTGATTTGAAAGAGGAATTTATTTCCGATTATGTATGGCCCGTTGTTAAAGCAGGCGCTGTATATGAAAAGAAATATCTGCTGGGTACTTCTTTCGCTCGTCCGCTGATTGCTAAAAAATTAGTTGAAATTGCTGAAGCTGAAGGCGCTGACGCTATCGCTCATGGTGCTACTGGCAAAGGCAACGACCAAGTTCGTTTTGAACTGTCTGTAAAAGCTTTGGCTCCGCAGCTGGCAATCATTGCTCCCTGGCGTGAATGGAGTATCAGATCCCGTGACGAAGCTATCGACTTTGCTGCAGCACATAATATTCCGGTACCTGTTACCCATGACCATGACTACTCCATGGACCGCAACATGTGGCATCTGAGCCATGAAGGCAGCGATCTGGAAGATCCCTGGAATGCTCCGAAAGATGAACTCTTCATCGTTACCAACACTCCGGAAACTGCTCCTGATAAAGACGAATATGTAGAACTTGAATTTGTTGAAGGTCTTCCGGTTGCTGTTAACGGCGAAAAACTCAGCCCAGCTAAAATCGTTGAGACTTTGAACGAAATTGGTATCCGCAATGGTGTAGGTATCTGCGATATCGTTGAAAACCGTTTGGTAGGCATGAAATCTCGCGGCGTATACGAAAATCCTGCTGGTTCCATCATCTACTATGCTCATAACGAACTGGAAAACCTCTGCCTGGATCGCGCAACTGCAAGCTTCAAACAAATGGTAGGCATCCGTTATGCAGAACTGGTATATGACGGAATGTGGTTCTCTCCGTTGCGTGAAGCACTGGCTGCTTTCGTTGACGAAACTCAAAAAACTGTTACCGGTACCGTACGTTTGAAACTGTATAAAGGCAACATTATCAGCGCTGGTGCAAAATCTCCGTATTCTCTGTACAGCCAGGAATATGTAACCTTCGGTGAAGATGAAGTTTACAACCAAGCTGATGCAACCGGCTTTATCAACCTGTTCGGTCTGCCGCTGAAAGTACGCGCACTGATGAAAAAAGGAATGTTGAAATAATGGCCAAATTGTGGGGCGGAAGATTTAGTAAAAATACAAATAAATTAGTGGACGCATTCAATGCGTCCATTGATTTTGATAAAAGACTGTATCATGAAGATATCCGTGGCAGTATTGCACATGCTTCCATGCTGGCAAAATGCGGTATTATTCCGGCAGAAGACGGTGAAAAGATTGTTGCCGGCTTAAAGGATATTCTGAAAGATATTGAAGCTGGTAATTTTAAATTTGAAGTTGCACTGGAAGATATTCATATGAATATCGAAGCACGTCTTACCGAAAGAATCGGTCAGGCAGGTGCAAGACTGCATACTGCACGCAGCCGTAATGACCAGGTTGCGCTAGATATGCACATGTACATGAAACGTGAAGTAGCGGAAATTGCCGAACTGTTAATTCAGTTTGAACAAGCACTGCTCAGCGTGGCTAAAAAGCATAACAAGACTTTGATGCCTGGTTATACTCATCTGCAAAGAGCACAGCCGATTACTTTTGCGCATCATCTGCTGGCATATTTTAACATGTTGCAGCGTGATTTCCGTCGTTTGCAGGGCGTATGGGAAGGTGCTGATATGATGCCGCTTGGTGCAGGCGCTATTGCAGGCACTACTTTCCCGATTGACCGTTTTGATGTTGCAGAGCAGCTTAATTTTGGCAAAGTATACAGCAACAGCATGGACGCAGTAAGCGACAGAGATTATGTTATTGAGTTCTTGTCCTTTGCTGCTATGCTGATGATGCATATGAGCCGTTTAAGTGAAGAAATTTGTCTGTGGAGCAGCACTGAATTTGGCTTCATCGAGCTGGATGACGCTTTTGCTACTGGTTCTTCTATGATGCCGCAGAAAAAGAATCCTGATATTGCCGAGCTTGTTCGTGGCAAAACCGGCAGAGTATATGGTCATCTGCAGGCTATGCTGGTAACTGCAAAAGGTTTGCCCTTGACTTATAACAAGGATTTGCAGGAGGATAAAGAAGGTTTCTTTGACGCTGTAGATACTATTAAGTTTGCGCTGGCAGTTTACCGTGATATGATTCTCACTATGACGGTTAATGTAGATAAAATGCAGCAGGCAGTAAGCAAGGATTTTTCCAATGCTACTGATCTGGCAGATTATCTTGTTCGCAAAGGCTTGCCTTTCAGACAGGCACACGAAGTTGTGGGAAAATGCGTTGCTTACGCTATCCATCACGATAAGTTCCTGCCGGAAATTACTCTGGAAGAGTACAAAAACTTCTCCGATTTGTTTGAAGAAGATCTTTTGCAGGCATTGCAGCCAGAAAACTGCGTAGCTTCCCGTAAATCCTACGGCGGTCCTGCTTTCAGCGAAAATGAAAAGCAGTTTGCTGCCGGTGAGAAAGTACTGCAAATGCAGCAGGAAATTTTAAAAGATTTACAGCAGCATTTATAATATTTTACTTAAAAACCACATTTACTCTAACCGAGTAAATGTGGTTTTCTTTATATATATGGTATAATATATAGTGACTTTTGGAATATGTAAGTAGGTGAAATATGTGTTGGTACAATTACAGGGACTGCTGACGACTGTAAATATTCTTGATTTGATAGATATCGTCGTTGTAGCTTATTTCTTATACCGTATATATCTGATGCTGAAAAATACCAGAGCGGCAACTTTGGTTAAAGGCTTGCTGGTATTGGTACTTTTTATGCTGATTAGCCGTTGGCTCAATCTGCATGTTATCAGCTGGCTGCTGGAAAAAAGTATGACTGTAATCATGGTTGCCTTGCCGGTAGTTTTCCAGCCGGAATTGCGGCGTGCGTTGGAGCAGATTGGCCGTGGGCGTCTCTTTAATAAAGGCAGTGAGCTTGACGAACAGGAAATGGAAGAAATGCTTAATGCCGTTGCTAATGCTACTGTTATTATGAGCAGACGCAAAGAAGGCGCGCTGATGGTTTTTGAACGCGAAACAGGTTTGGAAGAGCGTATTGAAACAGGTGTAGCTGTAGATGGTTTGATTAGCGACAGTCTTTTGCTTAATATTTTTGAAAAAGATACTCCTCTGCATGATGGTGCTGTAATTATCCGTGGTAAGAGAATTGTGGCTGCCAGCTGCCTCTTGCCGCTGACGGAAAACCGTAATTTGAGTCAGGAGCTTGGCACAAGACACAGAGCTGCTATTGGTATTTCAGAGCAGTCCGATGCTGTAGTCTTAGTAGTCAGTGAGGAAACCGGTGCTGTTTCTATTGCGCGTAATGGAGAACTGATGCGTTATCTTACAGCTGACGATGTTAAAGAAATTTTGCGCTCCTATTTGTTAAGACCTACTGTTAATGTTAAAGAAACTCTGTTTGAGAAAATTAAGCATATGCGTGGTGAAAAGAAATGAATTTTCTTTATAGACTGATGAAAAAAGAAAATATCCTGGCGCGCATTATTTCTATCCTGATTGCCTGTGGTTTGTGGATATACGTTATGACAGATCAGAATCCTATAATTGAGCGCAGTGTGGAAGTAGAACTGAAACAGGCTAACCTGCCGGAAAACATGGTGGTTTTTAATGCACCGGACAGGATAACCGTAAAGGTCAGAGGTTCCCGTTCTTTAATAACTGATGACAGCGAAAAGCTGATATCTGCTTCAATTGATTTGAAAAATGTTACAGAAGGACAGCAGGAATTACCGGTTAAGGTGTCGTTTTCTCATGGCGATATTATTTCTGTAAGTCCGGAAGAGGTTTCTGTATATGTTGATACTGTCAGTGAAAAGACTGTTGCAGTACACCCGCGTGTAGTAGGTGTGGTTTCAGATGATTTGACGCTGGGCAGCAGTAAGATTACTCCTTCAGAAGTAACCGTAAGAGGTGCGACACATCGACTGAAAAATATCAATAAAGTAGTTGCACCGGTTGATGTTACTGACCAAAAGGATAATTTCCAGACCGTCAGTGATTTAGTTGCTGTCAACGACAACGGTTATGATATTCCCAATATGAAGATTATGCCGGCCAGTGTAACAGTAGAAGCTACTATGGTAAGGCAGATGATTACAGTAGATGTTCCTGTAAAAGTTATTATGAAGGGCAATCTGCCGGACGGTGTAAATGTTTCCAAGGTTGAGGTTGTTCCTAAGCAGGTACGCATTACTGCTCCGCCTTCTGTTTTAAAAGATATTGCGGAAGTAAAAACTAAACCAGTTGATGTTTCTTTGCTGACAGGCAGCATAACGATGGCGGCAGAACTGGATTTGCCGGAAAAAGTTATTCCGGAGACAAGTTCGGTACAGGTAATTTTTTCTGTAGGAAGGTAGAATGAATGAAGTTAAAAATAAATAATGTTAGAATCGCTTTGCTGCAGGAAATGCCGTTAAAGGAAGCTGTAAGCCACAAGCTGGGAGTAAGGCAGGATGAGATTAAATCGCTGCAGATTATGCATAAGGCAGTAGATGCCCGCCGGAAAAATAATGTCTGCTTAAATTTCCATGTGCTGGCTGATGTTGATGGCAATAAAAAACAGTTAAGCCGTTTACTGAAAGATAAGGATATATCTCAGCATAAAGAAGAAGCTGAGCCAGAACTTATTTTAGGTGAGCTGCCGCTTGCAGCACCGCCAGTAGTTATCGGTGCAGGGCCCGCTGGGTTGCTTGCGGCACTGGAGCTGGCAAAATATGGGTATCGTCCTTTGCTTTTAGAGCGTGGTAAGCAGGTCAGCAAACGAGTTGCTGATGTAAATAATTTTTGGCAGCGCGGCATCTTTGACCCTGAATCCAATGTGCAATTTGGTGAAGGCGGTGCCGGAACTTTTTCCGACGGTAAACTGACAACCCGTGTTAATGATCCGGTCATGAAAAGTATTTTGCAGACTTTTGTAGATGCTGGGGCGCCTGAGGCAATACTATGGGAGCATAAACCGCATGTGGGGACTGATAAACTGCGCGCCATGGTTACCGGATTGAGCAGAAAAATAGTCAGCCTGGGTGGAAGTATTCGGTATGAAGCGCATGTTACTGATTTCATAATTAAAAATAATACTGTGTGTGGTGTTGTTTTAAATAACGGTGAGAAAATTGCTGCCGGAGCGGTAATTCTTGCCTGCGGTCATAGTGCACGTGATACCTATAAATTACTGGCTGAAAAAGGTATCGGAATAGTCAGCAAACCATTTGCTATCGGGGTGCGCATCGAGCATCCGCAGGAGCTGATTGATAGAGCACAGTATGGAGAATTTGCCGGTCATCATTTACTGGGAGCTGCAGATTATGCTTTGGTTTATCATACGCCTGATAAAAAGCGTACGGCGTATTCCTTCTGTATGTGCCCCGGAGGAACTGTTGTAGCGGCAGCCTCTGAAACTGGCGGCGTAGTGGTAAACGGCATGAGCATGTTTAACAGGGACAGCGGTGTGGCCAATAGTGCGCTGGTAGTAAATGTCAGCAGTGATGATTTTGGTAGCAGTCCTTTAGCTGGTGTGGAATTTCAGCGGCAGTATGAGCGTCTGGCCTTTAGATTTGGCGGCGGTAATTATCACGCACCGGCACAAAATTTTGCCAGCTTCATCAATGGGACTGAACCTTCTTTAACCAGTTTCTGTGATTCTACCTACAGACCGGGTATTACTGCCTGTGCATTGGAAAAGGTACTGCCTCATTATGTTACTGATACATTGAAGCTGGGAATTACTGATTTTGGTCGCAAACTGGCAGGATATGATGACGGTGGAGCATTGCTGACAGGTGTGGAAACACGTACTTCGGCTCCTGTACGTATTGAACGTGACAGGGAAAGTTATGTGTCTGTTACTCATGATTTGCTTTATCCTTGCGGCGAGGGCGCAGGTTATGCAGGCGGTATTATGAGTGCGGCACTGGATGGCTACCATGTAGCTAGAGCATTAATGAAGCGTTTTGCTCCTGTAAGCTGATTGCTCTTACAGAGAAAAAAGTTTATAATATTATGTTATAGATTTAAGAGAATTATTTACTATGAAGCGGAGGTTTTTTCATGGCACGTTTATTTGGTACTGACGGTGTTCGTGGTATCGCTAATGTGGAATTAACGCCGGAACTGGCATTTAAACTGGGTTATGCAGCGGCGACATATTTTGGCAGGGAGGTTGCTAATCCTAAGATTATCATCGGACGTGATACAAGACGCAGCGGTCCTATGCTGGAAAGCGCCTTGGCAGCCGGTATTTGCTCTGCTGGCGGCAATGCGCATCTGCTGGGTGTAATGCCTACACCGGCAGTATCTTTCCTGACTTCTGAGGTTAAAGCAAATGCCGGTGTGGTAATTTCTGCCTCTCATAATCCTTTTGAGGATAATGGCATTAAGTTCTTTTCTCAGACAGGACATAAACTGCCGGATGCAGTTGAAGACGAAATCGCAGCTATTGTAGCTCAGCCTATTGATTATACAAAGGCTGCCAGAGGCTCAAGTGTAGGCACGATTATTTATGAAACCGGCTTGGCAGAAAAATATGTGAAACATATTTTAAGCACTGCTTATACTAAGCTGAATGGTCTTAAAGTAGTTATGGACTGTTCCAATGGTGCCAACAGCGAAATAGCTCCTCTTGTTCTGCGTGGTTTAGGTGCGGAAGTGGTAACTATTTTCAATGAGCCTAATGGTATCAATATTAATAACGGATGTGGTTCTACTCATCTGGAAGCATTGCAGAAAAAAGTTGTAGAAGAAGGCGCACAAATCGGTATCGCTAATGACGGTGACGCAGATCGCTGCCTTGCTGTTGATGAAAATGGTGAAGCTCTGGATGGTGACCAGATTATGCTTATTTGTGCTGCTGAGCTTATGAAACAGGGTAAACTGCATGACAATATGCTTGTAACTACTGTTATGAGTAATGTAGGCTTGCATAAAGCTATGAAGGATATGGGTGGCAAAACAGTTAAAACTGCTGTCGGCGACAGATATGTGCTGGAAGAGATGCTGAAAAACAAATACTCTCTGGGCGGCGAGCAGTCCGGTCATATTATTTTCTCTGAGTATGCTAAAACTGGCGACGGTATTTTAACTGCAGTTCAGCTGCTCTGCGCTATGGTAAAAAACAACAAGTCTCTCTCTGAACTTGGTAATATGATGACTAAATTTCCGCAGGTACTGATGAATGTACGTGTAGCTGATAAAAATGGCTGGCAGGAAAATGCTGCTATTCAGGAAGTTATCAAGAAATACCAGGAAGAGCTGGGAGATAACGGACAAATTCTGGTACGCGCTTCCGGTACAGAACCTCTGATTCGTATTATGGCAGAAGGCCCGGAACAAAACAGACTGGAGAAAATTGCCAGCGCTATTGCTGATGTAGTTACTAAGGAACTGGCATAAAAGTTTACGGAATTTTGCCTGTAATCTTAAAACTTTGGCAATAATATATTTAATTGACCAAAAGATAATAGTATAGTAAAATATTATAAATCACAAAGATGTGCCGCGGGGGCTGACCGGCCTGCGCGGCATGTTGTGTGCTTACAGCACGTAATGTGGATAGCGCAGGTGCCGCAGTAATGCGGCAGACGAGGAAAGAGGTCGTCGAATAGTCAGCGGATGCCTCTCGGCTTGCTGCAGGCCGTAAAGCTGGGTACAAATACTGCCGGTAACGGCAGAGACAAAATCCTGGTGGCAGAAGGGTTAAAAATTTTTAAGGAGGATACTGACATATGTGTGGTATCGTAGGTTATATTGGTTCAAAACAGGCAGCTCCTTTTTTGCTGGACGGAATGAGCAAATTGGAATACCGTGGTTATGATTCTGCTGGTATTGCCGTAATGGAAAAAGGCAGCATCCGTGTTGAAAAATGTGTAGGTCGTCTGGATGCGCTGCGTCAAAAGCTGGAAGGTAATATGCCTGATGGCTGCATGGGTATTGGTCATACCCGCTGGGCAACTCATGGCCGTCCGTCTGACCGCAATGCTCATCCTCATACTGATGGCAGCGGCAAATTTGTTGTTGTACATAACGGTATTATTGAAAACTATTTAAAATTGAAAGAAGAACTGATTGCTAAAGGTCATACCTTCCTTTCTGAAACAGATACCGAGGTTGTGGCACATCTGATGGCAGATCAGTTTGACGGCGATTTTGAAAGTACTGTTAAAAAAGTGCTGCGTCTTATTAAAGGTTCTTATTCCTTGGTTTTCATGTGTGAAGCAGAACAGGATAAGATTATTTGCACTAAGAAAGATAATCCTTTGGTAATTGGCCTGGGTGAAGGAGAAAACTTTATTGCTTCCGATATTCCTGCAATTATCAATCATACCCGCCGTACCTACATTATGAGTGATGGTGAAATTGCTACCGTTACTAAAGACGGTGTTTGGGTACAGGATATCAATGGTACTCCGATTAATAAAAAAGTATTTGAAGTAAACTGGAATGCAGAAGCAGCTGAAAAAGGCGGCTTTGAACATTTCATGCTGAAAGAAATTTACGAACAGCCTAAAGCTATGCGCGATACCATGACTGGCCGTGTTCATGCTGAAAACAATACTATTGCTTTCCCGGAACTGAACTGGACTGCAGAAGAACTGCAGGGCATCAATAAAATTTTCATTGTAGCCTGCGGTACTGCTTATCATGCAGGTATTGTTGGCAAATATTATCTGGAGCAGCTGGCACGCGTTCCTGTTGAAGTAGATATTGCCAGTGAATTCCGTTATCGCAGTCCGCTGGTTGACGGCAACAGTCTGACTATTGTTATCAGCCAGTCCGGTGAAACCAGTGATACCTTAGCTGCTCTGCGTGAAGCAAAACGTTTGGGTGCACGTACTTTAGGCGTAACCAATGTTGTTGGTTCTTCTATTGCCCGTGAAGCTGACCAGGTTGTTTATACCTATGCCGGTCCGGAAATTGCCGTCGCTTCTACCAAAGCTTATACAACTCAGTTGCTGGCAATGCTCATGCTGGCTGTATATGTAGGCCGTCTGCGCGGTTCTTTAAGCGAAGAAAAAGCTGCTGAACTGGTGCATGGAATAACCTTTATTCCTGAACAGATTCATAAAATGCTGGAAAATGTTGACCAAATCAAGGTGTTTGCCCGTGAATACGGCAGCTGTGAAGATGCTTTCTTCCTGGGACGCAGCCTTGACTATGCAGTTGCTCTGGAAGGTGCATTGAAGCTGAAAGAGATTTCTTATATCCATGCCGAAGCTTATGCTGCCGGTGAATTGAAACATGGTACTTTGGCTCTTATTGTTTCCGGTGTACCTGTTATCGTACTCGCTACGCAGGAAGATGTTTATGATAAGACCGTAAGCAACCTGCAGGAAGTAAAAGCGCGTGAAGCTGTTGTTATTGCTATTGGTTTTGAAGGAGATACTTCTCTGGCAAAATATGCTGACCACGTTATCTATATTCCGAAAACTGATAAATATCTGGCACCGCTGCTGGCAGTATTGCCGCTGCAGCTCTTGTCCTATTATGCAGCTCTTACACGCGGTTGTGATGTAGATAAACCGAGAAACCTTGCTAAATCTGTAACTGTAGAATAAAAAATGGAAAACCTGCTGATACTTTCAGCAGGTTTTTTCACTAGTATATCTAAATAGAGGTGTGTTAATATGCTGAATAAAGAAAGATTGATTGAAGAGTTTACTGAACTGGTAAGTGTTCCTTGCCCCAGTAAAGATGAACGACTGGAAGCTGAGCTTATTATGCGCAAGCTGAAAGAACTGGGGATAGAAGCAGAAATGGATGATGCTGGTGAAAAAGCTGGCGGTACCTGTGGTAATGTATGGGCATATATTAAAGGTAATTGCTCGCAGGCTCCGGTATTGTTTTTTGAAGCACATATGGATTCAGTAGCGCCTACTACAGGTACTAAAGTTGTGCGGAAAGACGGAGTTTTGTATTCTGACGGAACGACTACACTTGGCGGTGATGACAAGGTAGGCATTGCTGCTGCTTTGGAAGCAGTACGTGCTATCAAGGAAGATAAGCTGCCTCATGGAGATATTCAGCTGTGCTTTACTATTGGTGAAGAAATTGGCTGCTTAGGTGTAGTTAATATGGATAAAGCGCGTATTAAGGCTGATTTTGGTTATTGCCTGGATATTGGCGGTGAGCTTGGTGAAATAGTTTATGCAGCACCAAAGCTTTATGAACTGTTTGTCAAGGTTATTGGCAAGGCTGCTCATGCTGGTATTGCGCCGGAAAAAGGCATAAATGCTATTATGCTTGCTGCTGAAGCATTACACAGATTGCCTGGTTATGGCCGTATTGATGAAGAAACTACTTTAAACGTAGGTGTTTTTCATGCCGGTGTAGGTAATAATGTAGTTGCTCCGCAAGCTGATTTTGTTGTGGATATGCGCTCACTTAATGTAGAAAAACTGGAAAAGCTTAAGGATGAGGTTTGTGCTGTAATTACTGCTGCTGTGGAAGACGGCGGCGGTAAGGTTGAGATTGACGTTAAGGAAGGCTGTCCGGCAGTGGCAGTAGCCCGTGATCATGATTGTATTAAATTGGCACAGGAAGCAGTTGCTAATTTAGGACGTGAGTCTGTTTTAAAAACAACTGGCGGCTGCAGCGACGGCAATTATCTGTGTGGTTATGGTTTGCCCTGCGCTCTTTTAGCTACTGGTATGAGCAATGTTCATACGACTGAAGAATATCTGAAAGAAGACGACCTGTTTGGTACAGCTCAATGGGTATATGAAATTATCCGCTTGGCTGCAGAAAAGAAATAAAAATATTTTTTATTCTAAATTAATTTTAGAATGCATAAAAGGGTTATGTTAATACGT
>ERZ791801.941-NODE-941-length-22843-cov-4.594348_pt1 | contig 22843 bp, 12 predicted proteins | sample MGYA00510309_ERZ791801 | MGnify/ENA primary metagenome ERZ791801 (study PRJEB30046, sample SAMN00791979) | human gut metagenome | study: EMG produced TPA metagenomics assembly of the A metagenome-wide association study of gut microbiota in type 2...
TCCTGGAGGCATACCGGTTCCGGGGCTACGCAAAGGGCGTTCGCGGCATTCATATCATCTCTTTCCTGACTGGAACCTCGTGGGGAACGATTGCAATCATGGTTCCCATCATCGCGCCCCTTGCCCTCTCCGTCAGCGGCGGCGAGCTAAGCACGGTAGTCTATGCCGCCGTTGCAACAATCCTCGGCGGCGCAACCTTTGGCGACCATTGCTCCCCCATTTCGAACACCACCATTCTCTCCTCCTTGGCTGCAGGATCGGACCACATTGCACATGTAAAAACACAGCTTCCCTATGCTCTAACCTGTGCTGCAATTGGCTGCATCGGGTATTTGATTATTGGCCTCACACTGTAATCCTTTGCTCAACAAAATGTACGGCGGTTCTCATTGAACCGCCGTACAAATAAATGAAAGTAAGTTTCTGATATACCTGCTTTCCACCAAAGTGCGGATGGCCACAAATTAGCTTCAGTTGAGGCTTGGGAGGCCTGCTGCTTCCGACTAATAGGCATAGCTTTTTATCTCACTGTTGGCTGCCTTTAACAATTCAGGTTTGTGCGGCGAAAGTCTAGAAAGCTTTCGCCGCACTACCTTGATGAGAGAGATAGAGTGTCTTCAGAAGCGACACTCGGCGGCAAAGGCGTGCCCTTCGAGCCCTTCGCCATGCGCCATTCTGTTGACTAGGGGAGCGATGAGGTGGGAAGCCTCATCCGTCATGCTCTGGTGCGTGCAGGTCTTGAGGAAGGTTCCAACATAGACGCCGCCCGTGTATCGCGCGGCCTTTACGGTCGGCAGAGTATGGTTCGTTCCGGAGGCGTAGTCGCCAAAGACCTCCGCTGTGTTTCCACCGATAAAGAGTGAGCCGTAGTTATGCAGTCGTTCAATGACACGTTCATTGTCTGCCAGATTGATCTCAAGGTGCTCCGGGGCATAGCGGTTAGCCATGTCAATAGCCTCATCCAGACTGTCGAGCAGGATTACCTCACCGAAGGTGTCCCAAGACTGGCGGGCGATCTGTGCCGTCGGCAACCAGGAGAGCTCATCCTCCACCGCACGGATAACCGCGTTTGCGGAGGCCTCGTTTGTTGAGAGAAGAATAGCCTTCGCGTTGGGATCGTGCTCGCATTGAGCAAGAAGATCAGCTGCGAGTGTCTTCGGGTCGGCGTTCTCGTCGGCGATGACCAGTACTTCGCTGGGACCGGCAACAAAGTCGATGCCAACCTGTCCGTAGCACTGGCGCTTGGCCTCAGCGACGTACTGGTTGCCGGGACCGACAATCACGTCGACCGGAAGAATGCTCTCGGTACCATAGGAGAACGCTGCAATGGCCTGCACGCCGCCGAGAGCGTAGATTTCGTCCGCGCCGGCGAGATCCATGGCGACAAGTGTTTTGTCGTTGATCGTTCCGGTGCCGTGCGCGACCGGCGAACAAGTCACGATACGCTTGACTCCCGCAACCTTGGCAGGAGTGATGAGCATCATGGCCGAGGAGTAGAGCGGGAAGCGCCCGCCAGGGACATAGCAGCAGCAAGACTGCACGGGGATGACGCGATGGCCGAGTAAGATGCCGGGGCGCGGCTGGAATTCGGGCAGGTCATGGATGGTCGCTCGCTGTGCCTCGGCGAACGTGCGGATGTTGGCGAGCGCAGACTTCATATCGTTGAGTTCCTGTTCGCTTACGTGGGAATAGGCATCGTCGATCTCCTCGCGACTCACGCGGAATACAGGACGGGCAAAACCGTCGAACTTTTCGCTGTAGGAACGAAGTGCCGCATCACCGTTGGCGACGACGTCTTCAATGATTTCGGAAACGGTTTTGCGCAGTGCGCTGAGGTCTTCCTTCGTGCGTTCTTTACCGGTTTTGATATGTTTCATAATATATGCTCCTTTTACGATTTGCAGGTTTGTTAGCGGTGGTCAGAAGATGAGGGGAATGACGTACAGCAGAACCGCGATAATACAGAATGCGGCTACGATGCTCTTCCACAGGAGGTATTCCTTGTCCATTTTTGCACGTTCCTCCGGGGAGGGAGGCGCTTCATCGGTAATGGAGTCGTTAATGTTCAGGATGTTGCTGTCACCATATTTAGCGTGGCAGATGTAGTAGACCACAAGGCCGACCACGCACCAGATGATACCGGAGACAATGGCATAGCGGTCAAGCTGGAAGAGCATGATCGCGTAGATGAGGATGCTGACAGGCACGCCGACTTCAATGAGCGGTGCCTTGTACGGACGGCCCAGCTCGGGGTGACGCTTACGTAGACCAAGCGCGGCGGCGATACCGATGATGTAGTAGAAAAGGTCGGCAAACAGGCTGACCGAGGCGACAAATGTGATCGGATAGAATACGAGAACGAGCGAGAGCGCGCCGAGGAACAGAATGGACACCCACGGCGTCTGATAACGGGGGTGAAGTCTGGCGAAGACCTTGGGCATTGAACCCTCGCGCGCCATAGCGAAGAGGTAGCGCGGCGGGACGGCGATGCTGGAGTTCAGCGTAGAGAAGTCGCCGCCGAAAGCGATACCCGCAGCGAGAAATGCCATCGGTAGACCGAGAATGCCGGCCATAGCCATGCCGTCGGCGAATGGGGCGGAGGCATCCGCCAGCTCACCGAGATGCTCAGGCGGGACAATGCCGACGAGGAACCACTGGAAGATGGCGTTGACTGCGAAGACAATGAAGGGGGAGAGCTTCAATGCGCGCGGCAGGTTGATGCGCGGGTGCTTGATCTCTTCACCTAGTGCGCAGCAGGTCTCAAAACCTGCGAAGCACCACCAGATCATGGCGACCATGCCGATAAAGCTCCAGCCGGAGAGACCGTTCATACTCTCGGGCAACACCATATAAGAGGGAAGGTGAATGTTGGGGATCATCATCAGAGCCCAGATAATGGCAACGCCCCAGAAGAAGAACATGAAGCCGTTTTGGAGGCGGCCCGTCATTTCTGTGCCGTGGATGTTCGTGACGATGAAAAGGACAATAGGGATGGCCGCGAGCAGCACATCGCTGATCGGGAGTTCCACGCCGAACGCCCTGAACAGCGTTTTGAAGTAGAAAGAAAATGCCAGCGCCTCACCGGAGGTGACGGCGACGAGCGATGCGATGAAGTTCCAGCCTGCCAGCATACCTGCGGCCTTTCCGAGTCCGAGCTGCGCGTATTTGTACGTGCCGCCTGCGAACGGGAGGGCTGCGCTCATCTCCGCATAAAGGTGAGAGGGATACACGCTGATGACCATGGCCATAAAGGTTGCGAGGATGACGGCGGAACCCATAGAGCCGACGATCTGCGCGCCGGTTGTGAACAGGCCGACGCCGACAACAGTGCCGACCGTAATGGTAACGGCTTCGCGCATACCAAGCGTGCGTTTCAGCGTTTCATTTTGGGGTGTGCTCATAAAGATATCCTCCTTGCAATCAAATTTTCTTTGTGCGGTGACCGGTCTTAAGCATCCTGCACTTAGGTTGTTTACAGAATAAACGGTCAAGTATGCTCTATGTCAATCTGCTGTTTTTGCCAAATCAGCAAAAAGTGTTGAGTATACTCAAACTTTTTGCTAAACTGAGGAAAGATAGCGGAAAGGGAGGGAAGCCGACTCACGGCGAAGGCATGAAGATCGGACAAGTGGCGCAGCGCTACAGTATTTCGAGGGACAATCTCTATTACTACATCAACTACGGACTGCTTGTCCCACCGCGAATGGATAAGCAGTATGTATTCGACGATGAGACGCTGAACGATCTTGAGCGCATCCTCGAACTGAAGGAACTCGGTTTTACGCTCGCGGAGATTCATCATATCCTTTCACTCTTCCGCATCTCTGACATGGAGAAGACCGGCTTTCGGGAGGAATTGCGCGTCATCTACGCCAAGCGACGCCGCGGCTGTCAAGAGGAGATCGCACATCTTGAGAGAATATCCGACGTTCTGTCGCAAAAGATTGAAGCGCTCTCCACCGTGGATACGTCGGAGTACCGGCGGACGGGGCTGCCGCTGAGCATGCTCGGCCTTATCCAGTGCCCGCATTGCAAAAAGTCGCTTGCCATCAGCAATGTGACGATGGATACAGAGTATATTTTCGAAGCGGACATGGATTGCCAGTGCGGGTATCACGCGGATGTGTGCGATGGTATCCTGCTCACACCGAACCGTTACGAGGGAAACGACGACACGCCGGATGTCCATCGTTTGATGTATAAGGACTTGCCCGCAGGGATGATCAGTCTTTTTCAGAGCGCATACAATTTCATGAAGCAGGAGATTGACGGGGTCAACCTGAGCGGGAAAATCGTAATGGAGAGCTATATCAATGCATGGTTCTTCTTGTATACGCATCAGGGTATCTTCGATTCCGATGGGCGCTATATCATCGTCGACAAATACCCGGAGACGTTGGCGATGTATAAGGCGCTGATGGAGCGGGAGAATTACCACCTTCCGATTCTCTACATTGCCGACAGCACGCTGGACCTGCCGCTGTGTCCCAGTTGCATCGACGTCAATATCGACTTCTTTGCGACAAATGAGCACAATTTTTACCGCAGGAGCTTTTTCTATGAGGAGTTGACACCGCTGCTCAAGCCGGGCGCGTGGATAATCGGGACATATTTCTACTTCGAAAACGGCTGGCGCTCCATGCAGAAGCTGCTGAGTCAGTATCCAAAGTGCAGCGACAACAACTTCTCGCGGCAGTATTTTCTGAAAATGGCGAATGAATCGGGTATCGTCATCGACAAAAAGGAAATCTGCGGACCCAGCATAGACTCTGGGAACAACATTGGCTTCAGCTTCCATCAGAAGGGGGAAAAGCTCTATCTGCTGCCCTACACCGCTCACTGTGCACTACCGGGGAGGATGGGATGAGGACGAACGTACTGCGGTACTGAACTATGTTTATATGATCACTGGCAGTAGAAAGGAATATGGATGGCTTCGCGGTGACAGAGCAGACCGAGCTTGACGTATCCGTTTACTCAGCGGCGAAGTCTCTGTTGCGAATCTGGTCAGGGAGATATTGATTCGTCCGTCAAAGGCAGTGTGATATGGGATACAGCGTTGATTTCATTTTCTTTGACTGCTATTCCGATACGACGGTTTTGATCAACAAGTTTGGCATCAGAGACGAAGAAAAGTCAAATGAAGTTGAGGGTGTGATTGCTTCTGCCCGCTATACTAAATGGTTGAGCGCTCCAGAAGTCAAAGATTTTGACTTTGCATATTACAAGGAAATCCACCGCTTTCTTCTTTCCGTGAAGGAAGTGGCAGGATTCAATGAGCGTTTTTGACCCACGCCGTGACCCACACGGGGAAATGAGCGGACAAAAACAATGGAGAGGATAGGACGTACCTCCCGCAATATACCGAGCGGAAAGGCTCCAAAAGCCCTGAAAACGGCCAAACGGAGCACCCCGATACACTTCGTAATCAGCAGGTCATGTGTTCGAGTCACACCACCAGCTCCAAAAGCATCGAAAACTTCGGTTTTCGGTGCTTTTTTGCTGCAAAAACGCTAAAAAAGGTGTGGGTCAAAATGTGGGTCAACTGCCTGACCCACACCGTGACCCACACAACGAATTAAACTGTACCCAAGAAAATGGACACGAGATTTTGACCCATGGCCCCGTTCGGCGGACACGCATTTGACCCATAGGGTCAGTCAGTGGCTTTGCCGCCTACTGCCAGCTCATGCCCTATGGGTACGCGGAAATATCCCGATAGATCTAAAGAGTACCGGAGAGGAGGCTTTTGCCTTCTCTCCGGTATTTTTGTTTTTTTCTGCTTACATGACCTGCGCCATGAAGCTGCCCATGGTCTGTGCGGCCTCGTCTTGCTTTTGCCTCGTAGCGTGGGTGTAGGTGCGGAGTGTGAATCCGGCGTCGTAGTGGCCGAGCATACTGCTGACGGTTTTGACGTCCACTCCGTTTTGCAGTGCCAGCGTTGCGAAGGTATGTCTCAGGTCGTGAAATCTGATGTGCGGCAGCCCCGCATCCTTGAGGATCCGCTTGTGGAGTGTTATGACCGAGTCGGGGTGATACATTTCACCGGTCCTGCCGGACGGGAACATCCACGGATTGCTGGGATGTTTGGCGTGCTCCTGCTTCAGCAGCTCCACGGCATCCTGCGGGATAGACACCTCGCGGATGGAATTTCCGATTTTAGGCTGGCTTAGAATGAGGTTCCCCTCTGTGTCCCAGCTGGCCTGCTTACTGACGGAGATGGTGCAGTTGGCTTCATCGAGGTCGCTCCATTGGAGCGCGACAAGCTCGCCCTTTCTCAGTCCGCTGACCAGTTCCAGATAGAACATCGGCAGGTCATTACGCCGCTCGGCGGCGTTCAGATACGCGCTGATGTGGTCTGGGTGAAGGATCTTCATCTCTTGTTTTTCGATTTTGGGGATGATGCAATTCTCCGTGGGATTGCTGAGAATGAGTTTTTCCTTCACCGCCCGGTCAAGAGCATTGTGCAGCATCATATGGATACCGCGCACAGTGGAATTGCTCAGTCCGGGTTTCTTCTTTTTCTGAACTTTTCTCAGCCGCCCATTGCTTTGCAGATCGTTGTAGAGCTTTTGCAGGTCACGAGTGGTAAGCTTATTCAGCGGGATATCCCCGATAGCAGGGATGATATGCTGTTCGATGTTCCGGTGGTAGTAGTTCATGGTGGATGGGCGAATGTGCGGTTTGGCGTACAGTTCAAACCACGTCCGCAGCCAAGCGGCAACCGTGTATTCATCGGCGCGGCCGACGTCCAATGCATGGCTCTCCTCAATGGCTTTCTTTAGCTTTGCCTTGCATTCCGCCTGCGTTTTACCCAGCACATTTTTGATGATGCGCTTTCCTGTCTCGGGGTGATAGCCTGCTGTGTAGCGCCCCTCCCAACGCCCGTCTGCGCGCTTGCGGATGTTGCCCTCGCCGTTGGCACGTTTCTTTGCCATGAGCATCGCTCCTTTCTTTGGTAGCCACAACACATATCACACCTTGCGCCGGAAAGCTACTGATTCTTCCAAAGAAATCGAAATATTTTTAAAAATGCTTTTATTGATTCCAGCAGCGCAAAATGTACACGAGTTTTGAACTGCCTTTAGCGTTTGTTAGGTCAACGGAGTGCCATTGTAAATCATTTGAAAATGTGTTATCTTCTTCGCAGAAGTGTCCATACAGAATTCTACATTTTTCACGCAAAGGGGCTTTTTATGAGTAAGGTCAAATCTTGGTGTCGCGCCAATGCCATGCTGGTCATTTCATTACTGGCCGCAGTTGTAACGGCATTTTTTGTTCCGCCTGATAGGGACTACTTAGGTTATTATGACCTCAAGACGCTTGCTTGCCTGTTTTGCGTGCTGGCAGTGGTGGGTGCTTTGCGGGATCTGCATATCTTTTCCGCTCTTTCCCAGCGGATGGTGCACACCTTTTCCACGGTTCAGGGCGTGTGTACGGCACTGGTGGTTATCACCATGTTCGGCTCTATGCTCCTGACCAATGATACCGCCTTGCTGACTTTTCTGCCATTGGGCTGGTTTGTTCTTTCCTCCACTGGACAGGAAAAGCACACGGCGCTCCTGTTCATTCTGCAAAACTGTGCCGCCAACCTCTGCGGAATGATCACGCCCTTCGGCAATCCGCAGAATCTCTATCTTTTCAGCTATTACGGTCTTTCCACGAAAACGTTCTTTTCGGCAATGCTGCCGCCCTTCATCCTGTCTACCGTCCTCATTCTCCTGTGCTGCTTGGCGTTTCCCAAGGACCAGCTTTGTGTGCCGGAAGCGCAGGCCGCGGTAGACTCCCGCCAAGCCGCCGTCTATGGTGGACTATTCTGTTTAGCCGTTGCCATGGTGCTGCGGCTGGTACCCTATGTCCTTGGTTTGACGGTCATTGTTCTGGCGCTCTGGTTTCTGGATCGACACGCATTGAAAACCGTGGACTGGGGACTGCTGGCTACCTTCGCCGCTTTTTTCACCTTTTCCGGAAACCTTGCTCGAATGGAAGCTGTCCACATACTGTTCGCTCGCCTTTTGTCCCATGGAACCATTCTGATCTCCGCGCTTACCTGCCAGATCATCAGTAATGTCCCTGCCGCCATTTTACTCAGCCGCTTCACGCAGGATGCCTGCGGGCTTCTGGTTGGCGTCAATGTGGGCGGCGCAGGGACGCTGGTGGCTTCTCTGGCAAGCCTTATTACGTTTCGGGAATATACGCGCCATGTTCCTAATGGTGGGAAGCGTTTTCTTTTCCTTTTTTCTGGGATCAGCTTTGCCTTTTTGACGATTCTTTTGGCTGCCATGTCCTTCCTGAACGGATGAGCCTTTATTGCCAGCATCTTTGGGAAAAATCCTTAAATAATTGTGTTGACGTAAGCTGTATGTCGATTAATGACCCATTCTAACGCACTTTCGTTTTCGCGCTTCACTTCTTTAAGGCTTCCTGTTCATCCACAGCTTCGCCCTCTTTCGGATATCCATTTAACGACCCGTCATCTTCAATATTGTGGAACATGGTCATTTGGTTTCATAATTTTTCTTTTTTGCGTAAGATTTATCTGTATGGCATTACTACATTTTAGGTTTATTTCTTACAACATACAAACCTGCAAACGCGAAATAAAATACTAAATCGGCCTTTTCTATAACATCTGTCAGCGGCTTGCATTGGCCGTCAAAATAAGATAAAATAAACACCCTAATGGTCAAACGAGTGGGGAGGGACACGGCCGTGCGGATAGACAAGAGAACAGCTACGGGCATTGGCTGTCTTGTGACGATCGGTATTGTGCTCGCGTTGATGATCGTGACCTTTCACGCCATTGCGCGCGGTGATGTTCCGGAAAATCCGCTCACGCCGGTCGGCGTGGTACTGGAACTCGTCTGCGCCATCCTGACGACCTCGACCTATGCAAGCGTGGTCTTTGGCAGTCATTCGCGCAGGCGCTTTCGCTCCTATTTCCTCTGGATGCTGGCGATCAACACCATTGGGCTTTTGAGCGATGTGATCTATTGGGGGATCGGGCTTGATTTTCTTCCTGCCCTTCCGCGGCTTCGCGAGACCTGCTATTTTGTCTGCTACGCCTCGGCATTTCCACTGCTCATTTTTTACAGCACCTATCTCATCAGTTACATCAATGAAGACTCGAAGGAATTGCAGCGATATACCGTTTTGATGACCGGCCTCAGCGCGGATGGATTTCTGCTCGTGATGATCTCTGTCATCACGTCGCGCTCTCAGAATGCCCCGTGGCATCTGTCGGATCACCCGTGGCTTTACTTCTTCTTTTTGGCCATGCCGATGGTGGTCAACATCGGCATCATTCTGAACTTCAGGAGGATGCTGACCAACCGCAAGGCGATCTCTTTCCTTTTCTATGAGCTGCTGGTGGCTGCCGCGGTAGTGGTTGACACGGTCATCGGGGAGATCACACTGGCTCATGTCGTTGTGGCGTTTTGTCTCATCCAGATATATATCACTGTGCAGATCGAATACGAAAAGCAGCAGGAAGAGCAGCTCTTGCAGCAGCGTATCTCCATTATGATCAGCCAGATACAGCCGCACTTTCTTTACAATGTGCTCACCAGCATTCGCGCGCTCTGCCGCATTGACGCGCGCGAGGCTGAGAGCGCGCTGACGGATTTTACCCTCTACCTGCGAGGGAATCTCGATTCATTGAGCAATACCGGCTGCATTCCTTTTTTGCAGGAACTACAGCATACCAAACACTATGTTGATCTGGAAAAAATGCGCTTTGGCCGGGATCTGACCGTCCTTTTCAACACGCCGGTCACGCAATTCTCCCTGCCGCCGCTCACATTGGAGCCGATCGTCGAAAACGCGGTGCGCCACGGCGTGATGCAGCGGCTTCAGGGCGGGACGGTGATCATCTCTACAAGCGAGACCGAGTCGGATTTCGTCGTGACTGTTTCGGATGACGGCATCGGATTTGATGCAGAGCAGCTTGCGGCGGGCGGCAAGCATATCGGCTTGTGGAACGTCCGTGAGCGCCTTGCTGCGGTGTGCGGTGGGCACATGGAGATCGAAAGCGGGATCGACAAGGGGACAAATGTGACGATGTGCATCCCCAAATGTCGAAAGGAGAGCGAATGATGGAACTTTGCTTGTTGGCTGTTGACGATGAATCTTTGGCGCTGAGCGATCTGACAGCGGCGCTGCAAGCTGCCGAGCCGGCAGCAGCGGTTCACGCCTATACCGATCCGACGAAAGCGCTTGAGGCGGTGAGAATGGGGGAGATCCTTCCGGATATCGCCTTCCTGGACATTCAGATGCGCGGTTGGACGGGACTGGACCTTGCACTGGAATTGAAAAAGACGATCCCGGCGCTCGAGATCATTTTTGTTACGGCTTATTCGCAGTATGCGCTGGAATCCTATTCCCTCCATGCGCGCGGCTACCTGATGAAGCCTGTTACGGCCGAGGCAATCGAGGAGGAACTTCGTAATATCGGCCTGACCACAGTGCCTGTGAGGAAGGAGCTTTCCCTGCGTGTCCAGTGCTTCGGCAATTTTGAAGTGTTTTATGAGGGAAAACCGCTCGAATTTGCCCGCGCAAAGAGCAAGGAGCTGTTTGCGTATCTGGTATTTCGCCGCGGTTCGGCCTGCAGCATCCGGGAATGTGCGGCCATTCTCTATGAGGACCGGGAATACGGCAGCGCGCTGAAAAATCAGATCGAAACCTTTAAGTCTGATATGATGCGCACCTTGCGAAAGGTGGATTGCGAAGATGCGGTCATCAAGGGGCGGAATCAACTCAGCGTGGATACAGAAAAGTTTTCCTGTGATTATTATCAGTTTCTCAACGGCGAATCTTCGGCGATCAATGCTTTTGTCGGAGAGTTTATGACGCAGTATAGCTGGGCGGAGATCACGACGGCATCGCTACAGGGCAAGATGACTGAAATCATTCGCTAAAAACTATCAAAAACGGCGAAAATGCAGAGGTGATCGAAATGCTCTGCATTTTTGTTGTCTTTTTGTTGTCCTTGATCCGGTAAAATGAATCACAAGAGGAGCAAGGCTGCAAAACCTATCTCCCAACGTTTTAGGAGGAAAGCTCAATGGAAGAAAAAAACCTGCACGTCGAAGAAGGCGCGCTCAAGGTAACAAAGCTCACGCTTTATGAGGCGGTAGCGATCATCGTGGGTGCCAATGTCGGTTCCGGTATACTCGGCCTTGCATATTCTTCCCGCCTTGCGGGATGGCCGATCCTGGTGCTCTGGCTGGCGGTGGCCGGTCTGTTCACCACGTTCTCCATGCTCTATGTGGCGGAGTCCGCACTGCGTACAAAAAAGCCCCTGCAGCTGCCCGGCCTTGCGGAAAAATATGTCGGTAAGGTCGGCTCGGTCCTGATCTTCATCTCTGTCTGCGCGAACTCCATCGGCTGCATGGTCGCCTACACGACAGGTTCCGGCAACATCCTCTGCACACTGCTCGGTCTCCCCAACTGGGCGGGCAGCCTGCTGTTCACCGTTCCCTGTGTGCTGGTCGTCTGGTTCGGCCTCAAAGCCACCGGCCTTTGGGAGAAATTCATGTCCACGGGCATGGTCGTGCTGCTCGGCATCATTGTGATCGCATCCTTCCTCTCCGGCAAGGCGGATGTCTCCCGCGCCGTATACGCAAACTGGACCTATGCCGTTCCCCTTCTCAGCAGCGCTATTTTCTGCTACATCGCGCAGTATGCCGTGCCTGAGCTGGCGCGCGGTATGCGCCACACGCCCAAGAAGCTCCCGGTTGCCATCATTCTCGGTATGTTCATCACCGGCGTGCTGCTGGCCGTTGTTCCCCTTGCCGTTCTCTCTCTGACCGGCGCGGAGGAGGTCACACAGGTCGCTACGCTCGCCTGGGGTCAGGCACTCGGTACCTGGGCGCTCTATACCGCCAACATTTTTGCTCTCTGCGCCATGATGACCTCTTATTGGGCGGTCGGCGGTTCCATGCTCACGAACATCGTCGATATGTTCAAGCTCAAGGATGAGAAGGACACCAAGACCCGTCTCATCGCCATCGCCTGCACGGTGCTTCCCCCGTTCATCCTTGCCTACGCCGGTCTTGTCAGCTTTGTTGACGCCATTGGCTGGGCCGGTACCTTCGGCGGCGTGATTATGTCGATCGTTCCCGTTCTGATGCTCAACAACGCCCGCAAGAAGGGCGATATCGAGCCGGAGTGGAAGTGCGGTTGGTACGCGCATCCCGCAGTGCAGGGCATGATCATCGTGATCTTCAGCCTTGCGGCCATCTACTTCATCTGCTCCATGATCGGCATCCTGCCGGCAGGTTGGTAAGGGAAAGGAAGGACAGATGTCATGCGTGTGATCCCGAAAGATAAAGTGATTTTCCACTTCAACCCGACAAATCCCGCAAACTATACCGTCGAGGACGGAGAGACCTTCTGGGTCGAGTGCGACGACTGCTATAGCGGTCAGATCACCGACGAAAGCGTCAAGCGCCCGGATATAGACATCGGCATCATGGACTGCGCCGTAGGCCCAATCGCGATCAGCGGTGCGCACCCCGGCGATACCCTTTGCGTGGAAGTTATGGCGATCGACCTTGCGCCGCAGGGCGTGATGGTCACATCGGTCGGACTCGGCGTGCTGGGTGATCATATCACGGAGCCGAACACCAAGATCATTCCCGTGCACGATGGCTTCGCACATTTTTCCGATGATATCAAGCTGCCCCTGACGCCGATGATCGGCGTGATGGGTGTCGCCACGAAAAGCGGCGAGATCCACTGCGCGGTGCCTGAGGACCACGGCGCCAACATGGACACCAAGCTCATCTGTGTCGGCTCGCGCGTATACTTCCCGGTCAATGCCGAGGGCGCGGGCTTGGCTGTGGGCGATATGCACGCCTGCATGGGCGACGGCGAGCTCTCCGGCACGGGCATCGAGATCGCGGGGCGTATGTGCCTGCGCGTCACGGTCTACCACGACCGTCCCATTGAGCGCCCTGTCATCGAGACGGCAGACAGCTTGTACTTTCTTGCCTCCCGGCCCACGCTGGACGAGAGCATCAAGCTCGGCACCGAGGATACGGTGAAGTTCCTGATGAAGAAATTTGATATCAACTTTCCCGACGCCTACCGTCTGCTCAGCGCGACCTGCGATGTGCAGATCAGTGAGGTCGTGGATGATAACGTGACCATCCGCATTCGCGTGCCGAAATTTGATAACCGTGTACGCACGCTGTAAGAGATTTAAAGATTTGAAAAAGAGCCGTTGCTTCTGAACTGCACCCCACATGTTAGACAGTATGATATACTACCTAACAAGTGGGGTGTTTTGTTATGCCAAAAAGAGTGCCAAACAAGAAATACACACCAGAATTCAAGAAGCTGGTGGTAGAAACAATGCTGAAAGGAAAACTTGGGTATAGTGAGCCAACGGGCCGCGGAGAATGAGCGGCTTGCTGAAAAGCTCGAACAGCTCCACGAGGAAAGCCCAGATAAGGGATACCGGCGGCTCAACGACGATCTGCGCCATGACTGCGGCATCCATGTCAACGACAAACGGGTGCTCCGCATCTGCCAGGTCAGAGATATCCGCTCTACCGTGAAATATAACAACCGTGGCTGCACCAAACAGGAGAAGAACCCGCAGTATCTTGCTGAGAATCTTTTAGACAGGCAGTTTTATGCCGCAAAGCCAAACGAAAAGTGGCTCACCGATGTGACAGAATTCAAGTGGTACGAGGGAAGCAAGATCCACAAGCTCTATCTGAGCGCCATCTTAGATCTTTGTGACCGGCGCATCGTGTCCTATGTGCTCAGCGAACGCAACGATAATCCGTTGGTTTTCAAAACCTTCGACAAGGCTGTGAAAGCCAATCCGGACGCGCATCCGCTGCTCCACAGCGACAGAGGGTTCCAGTACACCAACCGCACTTTCCACCACAAGCTCGTGCAGGCGGGAATGACGCAGAGTATGTCCCGTGTGGCGCATTGCATCGATAACGGCCCGATGGAGGGCTTCTGGGGCATTCTGAAGCGGAAACGCTATTACGGCAGACGGTTTACCAGCAAGCACGAGCTTGTCCAGATGATCCAGCAGGATAGGACGTACCTTCCGCAATATACCGAGCGGAAAGGCTCCAAAAGCCCTGAAAACGGCCAAACGGAGCACCCCGATACACTTCGTAATCAGCAGGTCATGTGTTCGAGTCACACCACCAGCTCCAAAAGCATCGAAAACTTCGGTTTTCGGTGCTTTTTTGCTGCAAAAACGCTAAAAAAGGTGTGGGTCAAAATGTGGGTCAACTGCCTGACCCACACCGTGACCCACACAACGAATTAAACTGTACCCAAGAAAATGGACACGAGATTTTGACCCATGGCCCCGTTCGGCGGACACGCATTTGACCCATAGGGTCAGTCAGTGGCTTTGCCGCCTACTGCCAGCTCATGCCCTATGGGTACGCGGAAATATCCCGATAGATCTAAAGAGTACCGGAGAGGAGGCTTTTGCCTTCTCTCCGGTATTTTTGTTTTTTTCTGCTTACATGACCTGCGCCATGAAGCTGCCCATGGTCTGTGCGGCCTCGTCTTGCTTTTGCCTCGTAGCGTGGGTGTAGGTGCGGAGTGTGAATCCGGCGTCGTAGTGGCCGAGCATACTGCTGACGGTTTTGACGTCCACTCCGTTTTGCAGTGCCAGCGTTGCGAAGGTATGTCTCAGGTCGTGAAATCTGATGTGCGGCAGCCCCGCATCCTTGAGGATCCGCTTGTGGAGTGTTATGACCGAGTCGGGGTGATACATTTCACCGGTCCTGCCGGACGGGAACATCCACGGATTGCTGGGATGTTTGGCGTGCTCCTGCTTCAGCAGCTCCACGGCATCCTGCGGGATAGACACCTCGCGGATGGAATTTCCGATTTTAGGCTGGCTTAGAATGAGGTTCCCCTCTGTGTCCCAGCTGGCCTGCTTACTGACGGAGATGGTGCAGTTGGCTTCATCGAGGTCGCTCCATTGGAGCGCGACAAGCTCGCCCTTTCTCAGTCCGCTGACCAGTTCCAGATAGAACATCGGCAGGTCATTACGCCGCTCGGCGGCGTTCAGATACGCGCTGATGTGGTCTGGGTGAAGGATCTTCATCTCTTGTTTTTCGATTTTGGGGATGATGCAATTCTCCGTGGGATTGCTGAGAATGAGTTTTTCCTTCACCGCCCGGTCAAGAGCATTGTGCAGCATCATATGGATACCGCGCACAGTGGAATTGCTCAGTCCGGGTTTCTTCTTTTTCTGAACTTTTCTCAGCCGCCCATTGCTTTGCAGATCGTTGTAGAGCTTTTGCAGGTCACGAGTGGTAAGCTTATTCAGCGGGATATCCCCGATAGCAGGGATGATATGCTGTTCGATGTTCCGGTGGTAGTAGTTCATGGTGGATGGGCGAATGTGCGGTTTGGCGTACAGTTCAAACCACGTCCGCAGCCAAGCGGCAACCGTGTATTCATCGGCGCGGCCGACGTCCAATGCATGGCTCTCCTCAATGGCTTTCTTTAGCTTTGCCTTGCATTCCGCCTGCGTTTTACCCAGCACATTTTTGATGATGCGCTTTCCTGTCTCGGGGTGATAGCCTGCTGTGTAGCGCCCCTCCCAACGCCCGTCTGCGCGCTTGCGGATGTTGCCCTCGCCGTTGGCACGTTTCTTTGCCATGAGCATCGCTCCTTTCTTTGGTAGCCACAACACATATCACACCTTGCGCCGGAAAGCTACTGATTCTTCCAAAGAAATCGAAATATTTTTAAAAATGCTTTTATTGATTCCAGCAGCGCAAAATGTACACGAGTTTTGAACTGCCTTTAGCGTTTGTTAGGTCAACGGAGTGCCATTGTAAATCATTTGAAAATGTGTTATCTTCTTCGCAGAAGTGTCCATACAGAATTCTACATTTTTCACGCAAAGGGGCTTTTTATGAGTAAGGTCAAATCTTGGTGTCGCGCCAATGCCATGCTGGTCATTTCATTACTGGCCGCAGTTGTAACGGCATTTTTTGTTCCGCCTGATAGGGACTACTTAGGTTATTATGACCTCAAGACGCTTGCTTGCCTGTTTTGCGTGCTGGCAGTGGTGGGTGCTTTGCGGGATCTGCATATCTTTTCCGCTCTTTCCCAGCGGATGGTGCACACCTTTTCCACGGTTCAGGGCGTGTGTACGGCACTGGTGGTTATCACCATGTTCGGCTCTATGCTCCTGACCAATGATACCGCCTTGCTGACTTTTCTGCCATTGGGCTGGTTTGTTCTTTCCTCCACTGGACAGGAAAAGCACACGGCGCTCCTGTTCATTCTGCAAAACTGTGCCGCCAACCTCTGCGGAATGATCACGCCCTTCGGCAATCCGCAGAATCTCTATCTTTTCAGCTATTACGGTCTTTCCACGAAAACGTTCTTTTCGGCAATGCTGCCGCCCTTCATCCTGTCTACCGTCCTCATTCTCCTGTGCTGCTTGGCGTTTCCCAAGGACCAGCTTTGTGTGCCGGAAGCGCAGGCCGCGGTAGACTCCCGCCAAGCCGCCGTCTATGGTGGACTATTCTGTTTAGCCGTTGCCATGGTGCTGCGGCTGGTACCCTATGTCCTTGGTTTGACGGTCATTGTTCTGGCGCTCTGGTTTCTGGATCGACACGCATTGAAAACCGTGGACTGGGGACTGCTGGCTACCTTCGCCGCTTTTTTCACCTTTTCCGGAAACCTTGCTCGAATGGAAGCTGTCCACATACTGTTCGCTCGCCTTTTGTCCCATGGAACCATTCTGATCTCCGCGCTTACCTGCCAGATCATCAGTAATGTCCCTGCCGCCATTTTACTCAGCCGCTTCACGCAGGATGCCTGCGGGCTTCTGGTTGGCGTCAATGTGGGCGGCGCAGGGACGCTGGTGGCTTCTCTGGCAAGCCTTATTACGTTTCGGGAATATACGCGCCATGTTCCTAATGGTGGGAAGCGTTTTCTTTTCCTTTTTTCTGGGATCAGCTTTGCCTTTTTGACGATTCTTTTGGCTGCCATGTCCTTCCTGAACGGATGAGCCTTTATTGCCAGCATCTTTGGGAAAAATCCTTAAATAATTGTGTTGACGTAAGCTGTATGTCGATTAATGACCCATTCTAACGCACTTTCGTTTTCGCGCTTCACTTCTTTAAGGCTTCCTGTTCATCCACAGCTTCGCCCTCTTTCGGATATCCATTTAACGACCCGTCATCTTCAATATTGTGGAACATGGTCATTTGGTTTCATAATTTTTCTTTTTTGCGTAAGATTTATCTGTATGGCATTACTACATTTTAGGTTTATTTCTTACAACATACAAACCTGCAAACGCGAAATAAAATACTAAATCGGCCTTTTCTATAACATCTGTCAGCGGCTTGCATTGGCCGTCAAAATAAGATAAAATAAACACCCTAATGGTCAAACGAGTGGGGAGGGACACGGCCGTGCGGATAGACAAGAGAACAGCTACGGGCATTGGCTGTCTTGTGACGATCGGTATTGTGCTCGCGTTGATGATCGTGACCTTTCACGCCATTGCGCGCGGTGATGTTCCGGAAAATCCGCTCACGCCGGTCGGCGTGGTACTGGAACTCGTCTGCGCCATCCTGACGACCTCGACCTATGCAAGCGTGGTCTTTGGCAGTCATTCGCGCAGGCGCTTTCGCTCCTATTTCCTCTGGATGCTGGCGATCAACACCATTGGGCTTTTGAGCGATGTGATCTATTGGGGGATCGGGCTTGATTTTCTTCCTGCCCTTCCGCGGCTTCGCGAGACCTGCTATTTTGTCTGCTACGCCTCGGCATTTCCACTGCTCATTTTTTACAGCACCTATCTCATCAGTTACATCAATGAAGACTCGAAGGAATTGCAGCGATATACCGTTTTGATGACCGGCCTCAGCGCGGATGGATTTCTGCTCGTGATGATCTCTGTCATCACGTCGCGCTCTCAGAATGCCCCGTGGCATCTGTCGGATCACCCGTGGCTTTACTTCTTCTTTTTGGCCATGCCGATGGTGGTCAACATCGGCATCATTCTGAACTTCAGGAGGATGCTGACCAACCGCAAGGCGATCTCTTTCCTTTTCTATGAGCTGCTGGTGGCTGCCGCGGTAGTGGTTGACACGGTCATCGGGGAGATCACACTGGCTCATGTCGTTGTGGCGTTTTGTCTCATCCAGATATATATCACTGTGCAGATCGAATACGAAAAGCAGCAGGAAGAGCAGCTCTTGCAGCAGCGTATCTCCATTATGATCAGCCAGATACAGCCGCACTTTCTTTACAATGTGCTCACCAGCATTCGCGCGCTCTGCCGCATTGACGCGCGCGAGGCTGAGAGCGCGCTGACGGATTTTACCCTCTACCTGCGAGGGAATCTCGATTCATTGAGCAATACCGGCTGCATTCCTTTTTTGCAGGAACTACAGCATACCAAACACTATGTTGATCTGGAAAAAATGCGCTTTGGCCGGGATCTGACCGTCCTTTTCAACACGCCGGTCACGCAATTCTCCCTGCCGCCGCTCACATTGGAGCCGATCGTCGAAAACGCGGTGCGCCACGGCGTGATGCAGCGGCTTCAGGGCGGGACGGTGATCATCTCTACAAGCGAGACCGAGTCGGATTTCGTCGTGACTGTTTCGGATGACGGCATCGGATTTGATGCAGAGCAGCTTGCGGCGGGCGGCAAGCATATCGGCTTGTGGAACGTCCGTGAGCGCCTTGCTGCGGTGTGCGGTGGGCACATGGAGATCGAAAGCGGGATCGACAAGGGGACAAATGTGACGATGTGCATCCCCAAATGTCGAAAGGAGAGCGAATGATGGAACTTTGCTTGTTGGCTGTTGACGATGAATCTTTGGCGCTGAGCGATCTGACAGCGGCGCTGCAAGCTGCCGAGCCGGCAGCAGCGGTTCACGCCTATACCGATCCGACGAAAGCGCTTGAGGCGGTGAGAATGGGGGAGATCCTTCCGGATATCGCCTTCCTGGACATTCAGATGCGCGGTTGGACGGGACTGGACCTTGCACTGGAATTGAAAAAGACGATCCCGGCGCTCGAGATCATTTTTGTTACGGCTTATTCGCAGTATGCGCTGGAATCCTATTCCCTCCATGCGCGCGGCTACCTGATGAAGCCTGTTACGGCCGAGGCAATCGAGGAGGAACTTCGTAATATCGGCCTGACCACAGTGCCTGTGAGGAAGGAGCTTTCCCTGCGTGTCCAGTGCTTCGGCAATTTTGAAGTGTTTTATGAGGGAAAACCGCTCGAATTTGCCCGCGCAAAGAGCAAGGAGCTGTTTGCGTATCTGGTATTTCGCCGCGGTTCGGCCTGCAGCATCCGGGAATGTGCGGCCATTCTCTATGAGGACCGGGAATACGGCAGCGCGCTGAAAAATCAGATCGAAACCTTTAAGTCTGATATGATGCGCACCTTGCGAAAGGTGGATTGCGAAGATGCGGTCATCAAGGGGCGGAATCAACTCAGCGTGGATACAGAAAAGTTTTCCTGTGATTATTATCAGTTTCTCAACGGCGAATCTTCGGCGATCAATGCTTTTGTCGGAGAGTTTATGACGCAGTATAGCTGGGCGGAGATCACGACGGCATCGCTACAGGGCAAGATGACTGAAATCATTCGCTAAAAACTATCAAAAACGGCGAAAATGCAGAGGTGATCGAAATGCTCTGCATTTTTGTTGTCTTTTTGTTGTCCTTGATCCGGTAAAATGAATCACAAGAGGAGCAAGGCTGCAAAACCTATCTCCCAACGTTTTAGGAGGAAAGCTCAATGGAAGAAAAAAACCTGCACGTCGAAGAAGGCGCGCTCAAGGTAACAAAGCTCACGCTTTATGAGGCGGTAGCGATCATCGTGGGTGCCAATGTCGGTTCCGGTATACTCGGCCTTGCATATTCTTCCCGCCTTGCGGGATGGCCGATCCTGGTGCTCTGGCTGGCGGTGGCCGGTCTGTTCACCACGTTCTCCATGCTCTATGTGGCGGAGTCCGCACTGCGTACAAAAAAGCCCCTGCAGCTGCCCGGCCTTGCGGAAAAATATGTCGGTAAGGTCGGCTCGGTCCTGATCTTCATCTCTGTCTGCGCGAACTCCATCGGCTGCATGGTCGCCTACACGACAGGTTCCGGCAACATCCTCTGCACACTGCTCGGTCTCCCCAACTGGGCGGGCAGCCTGCTGTTCACCGTTCCCTGTGTGCTGGTCGTCTGGTTCGGCCTCAAAGCCACCGGCCTTTGGGAGAAATTCATGTCCACGGGCATGGTCGTGCTGCTCGGCATCATTGTGATCGCATCCTTCCTCTCCGGCAAGGCGGATGTCTCCCGCGCCGTATACGCAAACTGGACCTATGCCGTTCCCCTTCTCAGCAGCGCTATTTTCTGCTACATCGCGCAGTATGCCGTGCCTGAGCTGGCGCGCGGTATGCGCCACACGCCCAAGAAGCTCCCGGTTGCCATCATTCTCGGTATGTTCATCACCGGCGTGCTGCTGGCCGTTGTTCCCCTTGCCGTTCTCTCTCTGACCGGCGCGGAGGAGGTCACACAGGTCGCTACGCTCGCCTGGGGTCAGGCACTCGGTACCTGGGCGCTCTATACCGCCAACATTTTTGCTCTCTGCGCCATGATGACCTCTTATTGGGCGGTCGGCGGTTCCATGCTCACGAACATCGTCGATATGTTCAAGCTCAAGGATGAGAAGGACACCAAGACCCGTCTCATCGCCATCGCCTGCACGGTGCTTCCCCCGTTCATCCTTGCCTACGCCGGTCTTGTCAGCTTTGTTGACGCCATTGGCTGGGCCGGTACCTTCGGCGGCGTGATTATGTCGATCGTTCCCGTTCTGATGCTCAACAACGCCCGCAAGAAGGGCGATATCGAGCCGGAGTGGAAGTGCGGTTGGTACGCGCATCCCGCAGTGCAGGGCATGATCATCGTGATCTTCAGCCTTGCGGCCATCTACTTCATCTGCTCCATGATCGGCATCCTGCCGGCAGGTTGGTAAGGGAAAGGAAGGACAGATGTCATGCGTGTGATCCCGAAAGATAAAGTGATTTTCCACTTCAACCCGACAAATCCCGCAAACTATACCGTCGAGGACGGAGAGACCTTCTGGGTCGAGTGCGACGACTGCTATAGCGGTCAGATCACCGACGAAAGCGTCAAGCGCCCGGATATAGACATCGGCATCATGGACTGCGCCGTAGGCCCAATCGCGATCAGCGGTGCGCACCCCGGCGATACCCTTTGCGTGGAAGTTATGGCGATCGACCTTGCGCCGCAGGGCGTGATGGTCACATCGGTCGGACTCGGCGTGCTGGGTGATCATATCACGGAGCCGAACACCAAGATCATTCCCGTGCACGATGGCTTCGCACATTTTTCCGATGATATCAAGCTGCCCCTGACGCCGATGATCGGCGTGATGGGTGTCGCCACGAAAAGCGGCGAGATCCACTGCGCGGTGCCTGAGGACCACGGCGCCAACATGGACACCAAGCTCATCTGTGTCGGCTCGCGCGTATACTTCCCGGTCAATGCCGAGGGCGCGGGCTTGGCTGTGGGCGATATGCACGCCTGCATGGGCGACGGCGAGCTCTCCGGCACGGGCATCGAGATCGCGGGGCGTATGTGCCTGCGCGTCACGGTCTACCACGACCGTCCCATTGAGCGCCCTGTCATCGAGACGGCAGACAGCTTGTACTTTCTTGCCTCCCGGCCCACGCTGGACGAGAGCATCAAGCTCGGCACCGAGGATACGGTGAAGTTCCTGATGAAGAAATTTGATATCAACTTTCCCGACGCCTACCGTCTGCTCAGCGCGACCTGCGATGTGCAGATCAGTGAGGTCGTGGATGATAACGTGACCATCCGCATTCGCGTGCCGAAATTTGATAACCGTGTACGCACGCTGTAAGAGATTTAAAGATTTGAAAAAGAGCCGTTGCTTCTGAACTGCACCCCACATGTTAGACAGTATGATATACTACCTAACAAGTGGGGTGTTTTGTTATGCCAAAAAGAGTGCCAAACAAGAAATACACACCAGAATTCAAGAAGCTGGTGGTAGAAACAATGCTGAAAGGAAAACTTGGGTATAGTGAGCCAACGGGCCGCGGAGAATGAGCGGCTTGCTGAAAAGCTCGAACAGCTCCACGAGGAAAGCCCAGATAAGGGATACCGGCGGCTCAACGACGATCTGCGCCATGACTGCGGCATCCATGTCAACGACAAACGGGTGCTCCGCATCTGCCAGGTCAGAGATATCCGCTCTACCGTGAAATATAACAACCGTGGCTGCACCAAACAGGAGAAGAACCCGCAGTATCTTGCTGAGAATCTTTTAGACAGGCAGTTTTATGCCGCAAAGCCAAACGAAAAGTGGCTCACCGATGTGACAGAATTCAAGTGGTACGAGGGAAGCAAGATCCACAAGCTCTATCTGAGCGCCATCTTAGATCTTTGTGACCGGCGCATCGTGTCCTATGTGCTCAGCGAACGCAACGATAATCCGTTGGTTTTCAAAACCTTCGACAAGGCTGTGAAAGCCAATCCGGACGCGCATCCGCTGCTCCACAGCGACAGAGGGTTCCAGTACACCAACCGCACTTTCCACCACAAGCTCGTGCAGGCGGGAATGACGCAGAGTATGTCCCGTGTGGCGCATTGCATCGATAACGGCCCGATGGAGGGCTTCTGGGGCATTCTGAAGCGGAAACGCTATTACGGCAGACGGTTTACCAGCAAGCACGAGCTTGTCCAGATGATCCAGCAGGATAGGACGTACCTTCCGCAATATACCGAGCGGAAAGGCTCCAAAAGCCCTGAAAACGGCCAAACGGAGC
>ERZ791801.945-NODE-945-length-22809-cov-3.428540_pt1 | contig 22809 bp, 17 predicted proteins | sample MGYA00510309_ERZ791801 | MGnify/ENA primary metagenome ERZ791801 (study PRJEB30046, sample SAMN00791979) | human gut metagenome | study: EMG produced TPA metagenomics assembly of the A metagenome-wide association study of gut microbiota in type 2...
AGAGATACATCTCTGAAAGAGGTAAGATTCTTCCTAGAAGAATTACTGGTAACTGTGCAAAGCATCAGCGTGCACTTACAGTTGCAATCAAGAGAGCAAGACACGTAGCTCTTATCCCTTACGTTGTAGAGTAAGAAGAACGTATAAGACTCCAATTTGCGGATTTCTGCAGATTGGAGTTCTTTTTTTGTCATAATATGTACGAATTGATACAAATTAGATACATTTTCATGGTAAGATAAGAACAGTAAAATAAAGGATACTGTGAGGAGATTGTGGTGAGAAAGATAAGAAAAAGACGAATGGCAGCCGTGATGGTACTCTGTGTGGGACTGCTCAGCGGATGTGCCGGCAAAACCCAGACGGATGATCTTGTGATCACGATACCGGAATATGAGAAAATTACATACACAACCGAGCCAGTCGTGCATGGAGACATTGCGCCGGTGCTCGATCTGCGATTGAAATCAGAACAGTTTGAACGGAAAGAATACTATCCTGATCATGATGAGATGGAGGTTGATCAGGTATTTGTCCATGTTGGAGATGTCGTGCAAAATGGAGACACACTTGTCACCTTCTCTTCGGAGGATATAACGGAGGAACGAAGACAGTATGAAAACCGTGTGGAAGAGGATGCGCTTCTGATCGACCATTATACGAAGCTGGATGCAATTAATCAGACAGATGAACACCAGGAGAGTATCGAGCAGTTAAAGAAAGACCAGGAGATTGCAGGACTGTACATCAAAGATCTGGACGCAAGACTGGAAGCTTATACGATTAAGGCAGAGGGAAGCGGCATTGTGAGTAGCCTGTCGGATATGCTTGATTATGGAACCGTGTATGCCGGAGATGCAGTTGTAACGATCCTGTATGGCTCGGACAATTATACTACGACGACAGAGGATGATTATGCGTTTGAGGTAGGACAGACATTTACGGCAACTTTTGGCGTTGGAAGCTATGAGGTCAGATTGACAGCGATTGATGTGCTGGCGTCGGATACGGATGCCGGGATGAAACGGCAGCTTACATTTACATTGGTTGACTCAGCGAAACGGCCAAGCTCGGATTCACTGAATCTGGAGATCGAGAAAAATGTGCTCAAGAATGTCCTGTATGTACCGGAGGATGCAATCGTGTATGTGGGAAATGACAATTACGTCTATGTGCTGGATGAAGACGGATTCCGACATGGCGTACAGGTGCAGACTGGGGCAACGATTGATGGCTATACAGTGATTGAAGATGGTTTAAAAGAGGGCGACAAGGTGGTGATTGCAAAATGAGAATCGGACAGAAACTAAAACGACAGCTGGGATTTTTGATGAGTGTACTCTGCGCGGTCTCTCTGGTTGCCTGTGGAACGAAATATGCAGATGCGCCAGCTTTGCTGGAACCGGTATCTGGAACGGAATCGTACCGGGAAGTATCTGTGGGAGATGTAGGCGATCTGAAAATCGCATATGGATCGATCGTGCCAACAGAACATGCGGTGTTCTGGACGACACAGGTCAGCGTGGCAGAAGTCCTTGTCGACGTAGGAGATTATGTGGAAGCTGGACAGGTGGTAGCTACTGCGGATCTGGAAGCGGCACAAAAGGCAAAACAGGATCTGGAAGAAGCCCGGAGTCTGCTCGTGCAAAAACGTGAGCTGGAGGTGCAGAAACAACAGCTCACGATACAGAAGCTGAATCTGAAACAGGCGGGAGAAAATCAACTGGGAGATTCTGACAGTGCTGCGAAAACAGGAAAAGAGATCGAGACGGAACAGGAAAATGCCAATTATGATGAACTGCTTTACAAGCACCAGCTTGCCGATTACGATGATCAGATTCAGAAGCAGCAGGAGATCATTGAAGATGGAACCCTCAAGGCAACTGCAAGCGGGTATGTTTCTTATGTGCGTCAGTTTACATATGGCAATCAGGTTACAAGCTCAATGAATGTTATCACGATTGCAGATTATGAGGATACATATATTCAGATACAGAATACAACGATCAAAGACAAGCTTCTGGAGAAATACGACCGTTATTATACGATACAGGATGGCGCGAAAATTTCGCTTCGGGAGTATGCCTATACAACACAGGAGCGTCTGACAGCCGAAAATCAGCAGAAATATCCGGCACTTCGAATGCAGTATGAGGATGCTCAAAAGAGCGCGCCAGTCGGTTCTGTAATCGCCGTTTATCTCGTCAGAGACCGCGTGGAAGATGTCCTGTATGTCGGAAACGATTCTATCTATGAGGACGATCAGGGATCATTTGTCTATGTAAAAAATGGGGAGCAGCGCGAACAGCGCTACATTGAGACAGGAGTCAGTGACACGGTAAATACAGAGGTGATATCCGGGCTTTCTGAGGGAGAAAAAGTGTATTATACATCAGAGGCTGCATGGCCGGATGCATATGAGGAATATACGGTAAGTGCTCCAACGAATTATGATTCGATGTTTTATACAAACCGCTATGCGATTGCAGATACGATGCGGATCAATTACACATCTCCATATGAAGGTACAATTCAGGAAATCTGTGTATCCAATGGAGATTATGTGCAAAAGGGCGATGTGTTACTCAAGGTTCGAACGAATGAAGGCAGCGCGAAGCTGGCGGAGATGCGGTCAGGAATTGAGGATATGAAAGAAAATCGCACGAAAGCAGTGCAGGCACATGAGAATACACTTCGGTCGCTGCAACAGGAAAAGCAGGCAGCGTTGACTGCCGGACAGACACCACTTGCAACCGGTACGGATGCACAGAAAGCAACCGACGGTGATGCAGAAGAACAGGCAAATCCGAATCTTTCATCTATGCTGGATGTCGATATTCAGATTGAGAATCTGGATTTTCAGATACAGACGCTGGATTATACATACCAGCTCAAGCAGTCAGAGGAAGCATATACGGAGGCAAGCTGTAACAATGACGGAACAGGTGTTATGTCAATCTGCGCTGAGCAGGAGGGCGAGGTGTTGGATTTTTGGGGAGACACCGGAGGCAAGCTGGAGCTTGACTCGGATATTCTGGCGATTGATACGCCGGTGAAGGAGAAATTGGCATTGTATGGTGGAAACAGCAAGGTTGCGAACGGGACACCTGTATCGGTGCAGGATGAGGAAAGTGGAAAGACGATACAGGGCATCATCTGTGGCTCCAACGGAATCACGGAAGGAACAAAGGAAGAGTATTATGTCACGACGGTAGGGGATCGTGTCTATATCACGCAGAGTCTGACGGACGACAGCCGGATGTACTATGTGAAATTAGACGGGAACGCATCCGTGGAGGATATGACCGGAAGTCAGATAATTTCCTATCCGCTGATTTCTTATTCGGATGTGTACACGATTCCGGCAGATGCGCTCTACACAGAGAAGGCGAACTCAGGCAAGGAGACATCCGGCGATTTCTATTATGTGTGGAAAATCGTAGATGGAAATATCGAGAAACAATATGTGGATGCAGCAATCTGCAACAGCGCACAGGATACATCCAAATATAAAAAGGGCGATGTAGTGGCATGTATATTTAATGGTATTTCGGAGGGAGATATACTGGCGGGACCAGTTTCAGAGGAAGAGGAGTAAAAGATGATACGGTTCGTTTTACAAAAAATGTATTGATAAAAGTAATCAAATTTGATATACTTTAAAAAATTAAAAACAAAAAATGGTTGACGACCTGCCTGCTTCTGGGACTTGTCTTTCTTGTGGCGGCGGTTTCCTGTCAGCCAATGTTCAAGGCAGGCTCGCTCAACAAGATGCTGCTGGACAGCTTTCATAATGCAGGTGAGGAAGCAGAGGCATATCCGACGGTGATCGGAAGAACAGGTGCTTATGTGACGGAGAAACGTCAGACAGCTGCGGCTGTGCTCGACGGTGTGAAAGGGTATCAGCAGACATGGGAGAAATATCTTGGATCCATACAGGCGTTGAATACGCAGACTATTCTGACGCTGGATGAACAGTCCGCACAGGGCGCGTATGGTGGAAAAGGAAAATATCTGAAGGTATCGTATATGCCTGATATGCTGGCACATACACAGGTGCTTGTCGGCGAGGACTACGATGCGTATGCTGGAAATCTGTATGGCTGTATGTTGTCCGAGAGTGTGATGGATGCCTGCGGCTTTACAGTCGGTGAGACATTGGAATTCCCACTTTGGACAGATGCAGACGGGGAAACGCTGAAGCTGCAGATCTGTGGTATCTTCAAGGAGGCGGACAGCACAGACACCTTCTGGTATACAGCGCCGAATACGATGGAACAGGAGATGTTTGTAAGTGAGGAAACCTTTGATGCCATCGTGAAGCAGTTTGCACCGGAAAAGATCAACTATGCGACCAATGTGCTGCTTGATTATACGAAGATCAATCAGAAGAATGTAGCAGATGTGCAATATTATATCGAGCAATTTCATAAGGAGGATGAGAGCTTTACCGATTCGTTCCTGAATCTGCTCAAGCAGTACCAGAAGGACAAGAAAACGATAGATATCACGCTCTGGGTATTGGAGCTTCCGTTGCTTGGTCTGGTGCTTGCATTTATCTATATGGTGACTGGACAGATCATCGACACAGAACAGGGCGAGATCGCCATGATGCGGAGCCGGGGATACCGCCGCAGCCAGATTGTAGCGCTCTATGCGTTGCAGGCGTGTATTCTCTGTCTGGTGGCAATGCTGATTGGAACGCCACTTGGATATGGACTTTGTAAGCTGGCTGCATCGACCACAGATTTCCTGACATTCCATGCCGGGAATCTCTCGATGTATCATTTTACACCAGTGATGCTTGTCTATGGACTGGCGGCGTCTGCCGTTGGAATTCTGTTCATCCTGATTCCGGTCGTGATTCATTCCGGGGTATCGATTGTACAGCAAAAATCTGATCAGAAGATCAACAAGAAGATGTTCTGGGAAAAATATTTTCTGGATATCGTGTTGCTTGGCGTTTCAATCTATCTGCTTCACAATTTCAATCAGGAGATTGATAAGATCCGTGCACGGGCACTGCTTGGAACGAAGATGGATCCGTTGATCTTCTTGGATTCTGTATTGTTTATCGTGGCGATGGGACTTGTTGTACTGCGGTTGTTGCATTATCTTGTGCAGCTTGTCTATCATATCGGCAGAAAAAAGTGGCGTCCGGCAGTGTACGCGTCGTTCTTGCAGATCACGCGGAACTTCCGCAAGCAGGGATTTATCTCGGTATTTTTGATTCTGACCGTGGCAATGGGACTGTTCAATGCCAATGCGGCGCGCACGATCAACCAGAACTATGAAAACCGGATCCGCTATGCAGATGGAGCCGATATCCGTTTGCAGGAGACATGGAAGATGCAGGCATTTTATGTGTCTGCCAATGATATCGACTATAACTATGTGGAGCCAGATCCGGTCAAATATGACGAGCCGGTCAAGCAGGGACTTTGCACGAGCATGGCAAAGGTAATCCGAACTAACAATATATCGGTGAGCCGGGGAAAAACGAAGATTGCTAACTGTGAGTTCATGGGAATCCATACAAAAGATTTTGGTGAGACTGCGTATTTGCAGGAGGAACTAAACAGAGGCGTTCATTGGTATACATATTTAAATGAACTGGCACAGCAGGAAAATGGTGTGATTCTGTCGAAGAATCTGGCAGCGGCGCTGGAGGTCAAAGTGGGGGATGTTGTGGATTGCTCCAGATATGGAGATTCTGTCCTGAAGAAAGAGACGGTGCGTGGTACGATCAGCGGAAAGGTCGTGGCGATCGTAGATGCGTGGCCGGGCTTTGTCCAGTATACCTATGAAGATGGAGAAGAGACAGAGCATTATCTGATTGTTGCCAATTATGCGAAGACGGTGCAGAGCTTCAAAATCTCGCCGTATGAGATATGGTACAAGCTGGCAGATGGCGTGGACAGTGATGCGGTACGGGCGGTGATCGATGCGGGTGGCACGAAGCTATCCTCCTATACGGCATTGGACCGGGATATAGATGCCATGAAAGAGACTGCTATGATACGGATCACGAACGGTATGTTTACGTTGAGCTTTATTATCGCGTTGATCTTGTGTATGATTGGATTTTTAATTTACTGGATCTCATCGATCCGGCAGCGGGAACTGCTCTTCGGAGTATACCGGGCAATGGGCTTAAGCGAGAAGGAGGTAAACCAGATGCTTGTAAATGAGCACCTGTTTTCTACTCTGCCTTCGATTCTGGCAGGCGGTGCCTGTGGCGGTGTCGCAACCTATCTGTTCGTGAAGTTGTTCGGTGTGATCTATCTTCCACAGAAACACAACTTAAGTATTTATGTCTATCTCGACCAGATGGATGTGGTGAAGCTCGTTGCAGTGCTTCTCGTCATGATTTTGTTGTGTATTGTAATCCTGCGGCGGCTGGTACGAAGTCTGAATATCACGCAGGCATTGAAATTAGGAGAGGAGTAGGAGTTTCGCTTATGAATATCATTGAAGCAAGAAATATTACACGGGTGTTCCCGGTTGGCGATGGCGATTTCTACGCCTTGAAGCATGTCGATATTGATATACCGGCAGGGAAACTTACGATATTGAAGGGACGTTCTGGAAGTGGAAAGACCACATTGATGAATATATTAAGTGCCCTGGATGCACCGACAGAGGGGGATGTCAGTTTCGATGGACAGGTGTATTCGGAGATGGAAGATGCACAGAAGGAACAACTGCGAAGAAAAGAAATTGGGTTTGTCTTTCAGGCAGTTGCGTTGATCCCGATTATGAATGCATATGAGAATGTGGATTTTGCAATGCGGCTGGCAGAACCGGAGCTGACCGCGAAGGAGGTTGACGAACGAATCAGGGAGACACTTGCCTTGGTCGGAATGGAAGAGCGTATGCGGCATATGCCGGGACAGATGTCCGGTGGAGAGCAACAGCGGGTCGCAATCGCGCGGGCAGTGGCACACCGGCCGAAGGTTGTGTTTGCAGATGAACCGACCGGAGCGCTGGATACCGAGTCTGGACTTCGGGTCATGCAGTTGTTCCGAAACCTGATCGAGAAAGAAGGCGTGACGATCGTTATGACAACACATGATCCAAACCTGATGGAGCTTGGCGATGTTGTCTATGAGTTGGAGGATGGTGAGATTATTGACAGACAAATACGAGAATGATACATTGGAAGATAGGAAAAACGACATGGCGGAGGTGACAGATCTGGCGGAAACTGCCCCTCTGATCGTCTGCGATTCTCTCGTGAAGATCTATAAGACAAAAGAGGTTGAGGTGCTTGCTTTGCAGGGACTTGACCTGACGGTCAACCGCGGGGAGTTGATGGCAATCATTGGGAAGAGTGGAAGCGGAAAAAGTACGCTTATGAATATCGTTGGAGGTCTGGAAGTGCCATCCGCCGGACGGATCATCGTGGACGGGCAGAATCTGGCGGAATTTACAGAGCGTCAGATGGTGCAGTACCGGAAGAAACAGATCGGGTTTGTATGGCAGAAGAGCGGACGGAATCTGTTTCCGTATCTGACTTCGCTGGAAAATATTGAGGCACCAATGCTTGCAATCCATAAAAGCGCGAAGAAACGGCGGGAGAAGGCAGAGGAATTGCTGGCGTTAGTTGGCATGGAGCATAAACGGGATTCTTACCCGGCACAGATGTCTGGTGGAGAACAGCAGAGAGTGGCAATCGCAGTCGCGCTTGCAAACGAGCCGGAAATCCTGCTCGCCGATGAGCCGACCGGAGCGGTTGATACAAAGACTTCTTCGAACATTCAGGATCTGTTCCGGAAGTTAAACCGGGAGCTTGGACTTACGATCATCATAGTCACGCATGATATGAAACTTGCACATAAGGTAGACCGTGTTGTCATGATTTCGGATGGCAAGATCAGTACAGAGAAGATCCTGAAACAGCATTACCGGGATATGCTGGATCAGTTGGAATCACCGGATATGACGGATGAGACACATGAGGAATATTCCGTGCTGGATAAGGCACATCGTGTGCAGCTGAGCGATGATATGCTTGCGGCAGCAGGCATTGATACGAACAAGGTCAAGGTGCGCATCGAGGATGGACGCGTCGTGATCGAGGCGGAGGAAAAGAAAGAATGATTAAGATACTGGTAGTGGAGGATGAACGCGCGATTTCGGATCTCATTCGGATGAATCTGGAGGATGCCGGATATGCCTGCACCTGTGTATATGATGGTATGGCGGCAGCGGATCAGATAGAGACACAGACGTTTGATCTGGTTTTACTGGATATCATGCTGCCGAAGGTAAATGGATATGAACTGTTAGAATATATCAAGCCGACGGGAACGCCGGTGATCTTCCTGACGGCAAAGGCAGGACTGGACGACCGTGTCAAAGGATTAAATCTTGGTGCCGAGGATTATATCGTGAAGCCATTTGAGATCGTGGAGCTGATCGCGCGTGTACAGGTTGTGTTGCGGCGGTTCCATAAGGATGCGACAAAGCTTGTGTATGGCGATCTTGTCATCAATACGGACAATCGTACAGTACTGCGGGATGGCGTGCCAGTCGAGTTGACACCGAAAGAGTTTATGCTGTTGGAGATATTTGTACGCAACAAAAATATTACCCTGTTTCGGGATAAAATCTACGAGCTTGTCTGGGAAAATGACAGCTACGGCGATACGCGTACCCTCGATCTGCATGTACAGCGTCTCCGTAAGAAACTTGGTCTGACCGATAAGCTGAGGACGATTTACAAAGTTGGATACCGGCTGGAAGATTAAAGGAATAGAGAAGATTCGTGAAGTTTCGTTATAAAGTTGTAATTATCAATATCATATTATTATCGCTTGGAATTGGAACCGTCGGATTCTTTATGATCCGTCGGAATTTCCAGCTTGCGCTCGATGCACAGATCAAAACCTCGATCGAGGAAAACAATCTGCTGCAATCGACGATCGAGTATCGTTTGCTCGATACGATCAATTCTTCCCCGTCAAATCTTGTGTATCAGATGAAGAATTTAAGTGCCGATGTCGTAGGTAAAATGGGCGGAAACAACAAAGGTGTCTATGTGTTCTACGATGGTGCGGAGGTTGTGCATTCTGCGGCAGACGACAATAAACTTTCCTGCCCGGAGGAGCTGTGGAGTACCGCAGTGATTGGGCAGAAGCAGTACATGATCACGAAGGAAGCCGGGCGGTATTATCTGTTTTCCTGTTCAACAAGTCTGGTTCAGGACAAAAAGATGAATATTATCAATGCGCGGGATATCACCGAGACATATCAGCTGGTGGAGAATGAACGGCGGTATTTTGTCCTGCTTTTAGGTATTGTCGTGCTTTGCTGTACGGTGGCAGTGTTTGTGATTACCTATCTTCTGACGAAGCCTTTGGAGACGCTGAACCGGGCGTCGAAGAAGTTTGGAGAGGGCGATTACGAGAGCCGCGTGCATCTGCGCAGTCACGATGAAGTAGGTACACTGGCACAGACCTACAACCAGATGGCGGATGCAGTGTGTGAGCATATGGATGAACTGCAGGGAATGGTGACACGACAGGAACAGTTCGTGGCAGATTTCACGCATGAGGTCAAAACGCCGATGACAACGATCATCGGGTATGCGGACATGCTGCGTTCCAAGGAGATGAAAAGGGAGAATCAGGTGCTTGCGGCATCGTATATTTTCCATGAAGGAAAACGTCTTGAGGCAATGTCGATGAAGCTGTTTGATTTTATTTACACGAAACACAGAAAGATTGAGTTTCAACCGATCTCGGTTGTGAACTTCATGCAGGAGGTTACTGAGAGTGTGACGCCGATCCTGGCGCAGAAGAACCAGACGCTTGTCTGTACGACGGTGGAAGCGAGGATCGAGGGAGACAGCAATCTTTTGAAATCCGCATTTATCAATATTATAGACAACGCCAGAAAGGCGTCAGAGCAAGGAAGTGAGATTCGGTTCTTTGCGAAGCAGACGGACGATGGCGTGCAGATTGGCGTGCAGGATTTTGGTGTTGGTATTAGTGAAGAACATTTACAAAGAATCTTCGATGAGTTTTATATGGTAGATAAATCGCGTTCACGGAAAGAGGGCGGTGCGGGACTTGGACTTTCGCTTGCGGCATCCATTGTGGAAAGCCATGGGGAGAAGCTGGAGATCGAAAGTACAGTTGGAGAAGGCACAACAATGTGGGTGGTATTTCATGAAAAAAATCTTACAGAACAATAAAATACGCGTCGGACTGTTATTTGTCTGTTGTGCGCTGATCGTTGTGCTAAGCATCGTAGCACCGAAATATCTGCTTGCACGGACGCTTACGGAACAGACGAATCACGTCGAGGTGGCACCGGAGGAATATTATCTGGAAGCGGGAACGATGATGTCACGCAATACATCCTCAAATCTCTCGGCTGTCGATCGGATCAAGCTGATCTCCGGCACATGGGACAGTAACATGACAAAATGCGATATCACAGAGGGCTTTCTGGATGAAGTCGAAGCGGTGGAACTTGCGAAGAAGCAGTTGGATGTCTATTACAAGCAGGGTGTGTATCCGTATTCCGTGCAGATACAGTATGACAATCTGTATTCATATTCGTCAGAACTTTACTGCTACATGGACACCAGCTTTGATACCTATGCGGCATATCTCTGGAAGATCACATTTACGAAGTATGATAACAGCGTGGAGAATATCGTTTATATGACAGAGAGTGGGACAATCCTGCTTGCATGGACAAACAACACGAAGTTTGCGCAGACAACAACACTTCTGGACTTCTATGAAAATGTGCAGATACGGGATGTCCTTGGGGAAAATAAGCTGTACACGGCGAGTGCGATGAAGTATATGCCAGTTGCGTCTGTGACGATTCCTTACCCGGACGCAGAGGAGATAAAAGAAATTAAAAATGGAGCATTGATTACACTCCGGGTATCTGGCGACTTAGAGAACCTACAGGCATTGCAATATACGACGGAGCATGGACAGGGAATCGTCCTGATGCCATTACAGAACAACAAATGATATATTTTCTCATATATAATTCTTGATTTTCAAAATAAGTTCCTGTATGATGCATATAAGTTAGTTAAAACTAACTTATATGCATCAAGGTGAGGAAACGATATGCCAATACAGGAACTGGTTCAAATCAAACAATCAAACGATCTCGAAAAAAACACAGCCGTGATGATGGCGGTCAATTGTGCACCGGTGATCAAGGGAAGCAAGGCTTCGAATCTGATCACAGTGACAATGCAGGAGTTTTACATGATCCAGAAGCTTGTGCGTGGAACCGGGATTTCTTATTATCTTCTAAAAATCAAAGCGAATAAATTCATGTTATTTTTGTATCGGAGAGAAGCACTCAAACGCTACATTTTATCTGAGAAGGTACAGAAATTTCTGCGTGGTTATGGCTATCCGACAGATGATTTTTCTGCGATGCTGCATAGATTGTTTTCGCGTGTGGAACAGTATAGCAGAGGAGAGATTGCATATCCACATGAGATGGGAGCTTTCCTGGAGTATCCGATCGAGGACATCTTAGGATTTATGGAGAATGATGGAGAAAAATTTTCCTTTTATGGATATTGGAAGGTCTATCACAATGAGCAGGAGATGACACAGTTGTTTCAGCGTTTTGATGAGGAACGGGAGCATGTGCTGCAGGAGATTCTGGAGGGCAAGACAATCCGGGAAATCGCAGTCTGAGCTGTGACTTGCAAAACGCCAAATATATAACAAAAAGAAAGGGATAAGTTATGAGCAAAGTAAGTATTGTATATTGGAGCGGAACAGGAAATACAGCCATGATGGCAGGCAGTATCGCGGATGGTGTTGCAGCCGCAGGCGGTGAGGCAGAGCTGATCACGGTAGATGAGGCAAGTGTTGATGCATTAAAGGATGCATCTGTGATTGCACTTGGCTGCCCATCTATGGGTGCAGAGCAGCTCGAAGAGACACAGATGGAGCCATTTATGTGTGAGCTTGATGGCGTGATTGCTGGAAAGCAGATTGCATTGTTTGGCTCTTACGGCTGGGGAAATCAAGAGTGGATGCGTGACTGGGAGGATCGTATCGTTGCAGATGGCGCAACTGTTGTAAATGGCGAGGGTATCGCAGTAAACGGAACACCTGGTCCGGACGCAGAGGATGAACTGAAGGCACTTGGTCAGACACTCGCAAGTCTGTAATAATTGCGATTATTTAATATTTATCTGGAATAGATACAAATTTGATACATTCCTATGCTACACTGAAACCATCAAATCAGAAGGGGGAGGAATCCGAGATGAAACGATGGATAAAAGTGCTATGCATAGGAATGTTTTTTTCGCTATTGACAGGATGCGGAAAAGGCAGAGGTGATGTTGCCTCAGATTATCAGAAAAATGCTGAGGGAGGTACATTTGAGGCGGGAGAGCCATCGAATATCAGCTATCAGGTTGCCGGAAATAACAATGTGACATTTACGGTCGATGCCGATGTGACAGGAGGCGAGCGGCTCTCCGGCAGCCGATGCTATGGAGTAAAAACACAGGTGTTTGATGATTCCTATGTGGAATCTAAGGTATATCCGGTGTTTGATGCGGGAACGGCACAGTCAGTAAAACCATATATGGTATGTACGGATCAGGAGATGGATGACCGAAGAGATGCTCTTTGGGCAGAGATAGATAAGGTGTATGAACAATCGGCATCCCAGACGGATGCCGTCTCTGAGATCTGGAAGGATGGATTTTTTGCAGATATGAGTGAGTTGAATTGCAGTATGGACACGAAGGGACAGGCGACGCATACAATTTTGACAGGGGAAGAAAAAGTGGATCCGAGGATACCGGTTACAGCAACCAACCAGAAAACGTATAGCTATGTCGATGCAGAAGGTAAGAATATCTGCCGGGCAAGAGTGGATGGAGAAATCGGTGGTCTGCCGTATGTATATGAAACGTATTATCAGGAGGCTTCAGACAGTGTAGAAAATGTAAACTGGGTTACCTTATATATGCGGTACGACAGATATCGGAAGCAGATTCTTGCGCGGCCGAAGGAGGACGGGGATGAAATCCCGGATCTGGGTGAGGCGGATGCACAGGCGGTGGCAGATGCATTTTTACAGAAGCTTGGATATGGAGACTTTGTATGTTGTGGAACGGAGATTGGTGCTTACAGGGAAAGGGACGAAGACCCTGATACGATGAGTGCCAATCTGATTGATCACTGGTATTGCTTTTCCTATAGCCGGAAGATGGATGGGATTTCTGCAGCGGTTACAGCAGGTGTCAATGATTTACGGTTTGGCGTATCGGGGGAGCTGACCGCTCCGCAGGAGACCATCGATGTTACGGTGGATGTACAGGGCGTTGCGACTGTGAAGATACAGACAAATCAATATGAATTAGAGGAAGAAGGAACCGGTATTACGTCCTATCTTACCTTTGAGCAGGTGGATGCAGCCGCTCAGAAATATATGAGTGAATATAAACAACCGGATTATATCACGAAGAATGTGCCACAGGCAGTCACTGTAACACATGTAAAATTAAATTATGCCTATGTGCGTTATACAGATGGAAACTACAATATGATCCCCGTGTGGGCATATTATGGATATCAGTTTGAACAAAATCCATATCAAGAAAGATACAGTGGAGATGCTTCACCGCGGGAATGTTTCCTGTTTGGAGTCAGTGCGGTGGATGGACAGATTATCGAGGGCGTGTATTCCAAGGTTGTAGATAATCCATTTGATTTATAGAAAGGGGAGGATAGTATCATGAGACGATGGAATAAAGTGATCTTCTTAGGGGTAACATGTCTGGCGCTTGCCGGCTGCGGAAAAGACCGGGGCGATGAACTGGCGAAGGACTACCAGAAGAACGACGAGCTGGCGAGTGATACATCTGCAGATGCAGATATTACAGGACATCTGACCTATGAGCTTGTCAGTGATTCTGGAATCACATTCACGGTGGATGCCGATGCGACAGGCGGTGGAAAGCTTGCAGAAAGTCACTGCTATGGGGCAAAACCTGTGGAAGTGGATGAGGCATATCTAAAGGAGCATGTCTATACAATATTTGACGAGGGGACTTTGCAGCAGGTCAAACCGTATGAGGTGTGCAGTCAGCAGGAGCTTGCAAACAGACAGAATCAATTACTTCAAAGACAGCAGGAATTACAGTTACAGACAGATACGGAGAACAGTTCCGTTCATGCAATATGGGAAAAGGGGATTCAGTCGGATCTGGAAACGGAGGACTGGCTTGCAGATCAACGGGATGAGTCAATGGTCACAGAGGAAACAGGAAAGGCTATTTATACATATGAGATTGTAGATGGAATCACGACGAGTCTTGCTCGCGTGGATGGTGAAATCGATGAGATTCCTTATGTATATACATGTGCATATTATGACTCGAATGCATATCCTTATTCCCGCATGCGTTACATGCGGTATGATATGTATTCGTATGAAGCGAAAATTACAGTGCGGCCGAAAACAGAGGAAGATGCTGTGGAGGGGCTGGATATAAGAGAGGCGGAGGCAAAGGCCGATGCGTTTCTTGCAAAACTTGGATATGATGATTTCACATGCTTTGAAACCGGTATTGGAGCAAAACTCGTTGCAAATGAAGATGCCGCATCTATGAATCCGAGTACATTGAACGATTGTGCGTACTGCTTTAGTTACACTCGTACGAGGGATGGAATTCCGGTAGCTGGGACACCCGGTGCATATAATTTTACATTTGGAATCGCCGATCAACTGCCGGCTTCGGAAGAGGTGATCACGGTTGCGGTAGATGTTGACGGCGTGGCTGTGGCAGATATACAGTCAGCGCCATATGACGTGGAAGAGACCGGAACCGGAATTGAAAGTGTTCTTACCCTGGAACAGGTGGATGCAGCGGCGCAGAACTATATGCAGAAATTTGAAAAGACGAATGCCTATGCAGATGTCCATAAGATAATGATAGGCCGGGTGGAGCTAAATTATGTCTATGTGTGTTATACGGATGGAAAATGTAATGTAATTCCGATATGGGCGTATTATGGATCTACGAGAGAAGGGGGAAAAGAGCGATATCTGTTTGGAGTCAGTGCCGTGGACGGTCAGATCGTGGAAGGGCAGTATATGTATTATTTAGATCTTACATTCACAGTATAATGAAGCCGGCTGTTTATTTATTTGACGGATAAATAGACGATATCGAGATTCTATCGGAGAGTGCGTTGCACTCTCCTTTTTTTTATGGTAAAATTTCAGTGGTTTAGTTTGGAAAAACGAGTAAAATAAAAAATAAACGAAAAAAAGATGGAAGGTGAGCATATGAGACTTCATTTTACGAAGATGGAAGGACTTGGCAATGACTATGTCTATGTCAACTGCTTCAAGGAAAAAGTAGAACATCCATCGGAACTTGCAGTGCGGGTATCAGACCGGCATTTCGGAATTGGCTCAGATGGACTGATCCTGATCAAGCCGTCGGAGGTGGCGGATTTCAAGATGGATATGTACAATGCGGACGGCACGCAGAGTGAGATGTGTGGAAACGGTATCCGCTGCGTCGGAAAGTATGTGTATGATTATGGACTGACGGATAAAACTTCCGTGTCCATCGAGACGCTGGCAGGTATCAAATATCTGGAGTTTACATTTGGCGATGAGGAGAAAAACGGACGGAAGACAGTAGAACTTGTGCGTGTCAATATGGGAGCCCCGATTCTTGCACCAGAGGACGTTCCGGTGAAGCTTCCAGATGCGGGTGATCTCGTGAAAGATTATCCGATTACGGTAGATGGAAAAGAATATCGCATTACTTGCGTATCCATGGGTAACCCACATTGTGTGAGCTTCGTGGACGACGTCGACAACTTCCCGTTGGAGGAAGTAGGACCGCTGTTCGAGAACAATCCGATCTTCCCGAACCGTGTCAATGCAGAGTTTGTCGAGTTAGTCAGCCCGACGTATGCGAAGATGCGTGTATGGGAGCGTGGAACCGGCGAGACACTTGCCTGTGGAACCGGTACCTGTGCGACTGCCGTTGCCTGCATCTTAAATGGCAAGACAGAAGATGAAGTGACAGTGAAGCTGCTTGGCGGCGAGCTTATCATCCGCTGGGACCGCGACGCGAACATCATCTACATGACAGGCCCTGCCAAGGTCGTATTCGACGGAGAAATTGAAGTATAGCCAAGGCAGAAGGTTACAAAACATTCGTAGTAAATCATATTATGATTGTATAGCATTTGTAAACACAGCTGCGAACGATTACAGGGTAAATCAGGTTGTTTCAACATGTCAATTTTAATGCAGACCATTGAAGCACGCTGGTACTTAATGAACGTCAAACTTGTATGACGTGAATTTAGTACCATTGCGTGATGAAGTGAGCGGGAGCGTGTCTGCATGGAATTGCACATGTTGGAACAACTGAGAATCAGCTAGAAACGTTCGCAGCGTCACAATAGACATTTAGGAGGAAAAAGACATGTTTAAAGTAAACGACAACTATTTGAAACTTCCGGGAAGTTACCTCTTCTCAACCATCGGCAAGAAAGTACGTGCGTATCAGGCGGCAAATCCTGACAAGGAGATCATCCGTCTTGGTATCGGTGATGTAACCCAGCCACTCGCACCGGCAATCATCGACCGTCTGCATGAGGCAGTATCCGAGATGGGCGTGCAGGAGACATTTAAGGGCTATGCACCTGACCTTGGTTATGAGTTTTTGCGTAGTGCGATCGTAAAGAACGATTACAATGCACGCGGTGTTGACATCGCAATCGACGAAGTATTTGTCAGTGACGGTGCAAAATGTGATTCCGGAAATATTCAGGAGATCTTTTCCCTTGACAATAAGATCGCTGTCTGCGATCCTGTATATCCGGTTTATGTAGATTCGAATGTTATGGCAGGAAGAACCGGAACGTATGATGCAACAACCGGTCTTTGGAGCGATGTGATCTACATGCCATGTAAGGAAGAAAATGGATTCGCACCAGAACTTCCAGAGGAGACACCGGATATCATCTATCTGTGTTTCCCGAACAACCCGACCGGTGCAACGATCACGAAGGATCAGTTGCAGAAATGGGTAGATTACGCAAACGAAAAGCATGCAGTGATCATCTACGATGCTGCATATGAGGCATATATCAGTGAGCCGGATGTACCACATACCATCTATGAGTGTGACGGTGCAAAGACTTGTGCAATCGAGCTTCGAAGCTTCTCGAAGAATGCCGGATTTACCGGAACAAGACTTGGATTTACAGTGATTCCAAAGGAGTTAAAATCCGCAGATGGTGTTGCCCTGAATCCACTTTGGGCAAGACGCCATGGAACAAAATACAACGGTGCTCCGTATATTGTGCAGGCAGCCGGTGAAGCTGTGTATTCTGAGGCAGGAAAGAAGCAGACTGGCGAGCAGATCGCATACTATATGAAGAATGCAAAGTATATCTTTGATGGATTGAAGAGTGCCGGATATTCGGTATCCGGTGGTGTGAACGCACCATATATCTGGCTGAAGACACCGGATGGCATGAGCTCATGGGAGTTCTTTGATTATCTGTTAGAGAAGGCAAATGTCGTTGGTACACCGGGTTCTGGATTCGGACCAAGCGGCGAAGGATATTTCCGTCTGACTGCGTTTGGAACCTATGAGAATACAGTCAAGGCAATTGACCGGATGAAGGCGCTGTAACAGGTTGTTGGTATGACAGAGAATGTTTATAAGCTTGTTATGTTAGGGTTTGTAACTGGATCGTGGCTGTTTTTAAGCTCCATGTTCCTGCTGAAACGGAAACCGAGATCGTTTCTGTTTCATGCAGGCATGTGGGTTGTGTTGATGGTATATTTTATACTGTATGAGTTTTTGATGAGTTACCACGGCGAAATCGCGTGGTTTCCGGCAGGACTCGTGGAGATTGCAGTCATGATGACGGTTGTTGCCGTGAATAACGAGGGAAATCTATGGAGAAACTTCTGCATCGTTGTGTTACAACAGGGTGTTGGAAGTCTGTTTTTTACAATGGCGGCGCTGCCATTTCCGAAGCTGCAGGAGTACCAGCTGAGTATTATCGGATTCCAGCCACTTCCAATATCTGTTACGAACTTTTTGATTTTGGGGTTGATGAATGTGTGCTGTGTCATTGCAACACTTATTCTGAAATTCATTTTCCGGAAGGAATATACCGGGGATGGACGTCTGTACCGGAATATCATGATCGGGTATATTCTGATCGCGTACGTATCCCTTGCTTCGCGCTGGAAGCTGATTGATCGGATACGACAGGGCGATGTGGAAATCAGTAATTTTGTTGTTTTGTATGTGGTGTGGATCATAGGAATTGTGATTTTATGCAATTATGTTCCGTATGTCTATAACCGGTCAGAAGCCAGATGGCAGAAAAAAGAACAGCAGATGCTGGCACAGATGCTGGCAGAGAGTGAACGCCACTATGAGCGGCTGGTAGAAGCACCGTTTGTCTATGGACAGACACTGAGTGGAAATGTGACGCTGGATGCAGTGGTGGCAGATTATACGAAGCGTGCGCAGGAACGAACGCTTTTGTTTGATGCTGTCGTAGAGCCGGTACATATATCGGATATGGCAGAGCTGGATGTGACGGTAATCGCCGATGCGATGTTAGAAACGGCATTTACACATGTCTCGACAGGTGCTGATGCGTTTGTACAGTTTACCGTGCGACAGAGAAAGGGCAGTTTGTTTCTGGATGTCGATTATATGACAGGAAAACGAATCCTGCGCAAGAAGGAACAGACGCTTGCAGAAGCCCTGATCAGAAAATATGAGGGCAGTAAACAGATCAGAAGAAAAGGAAAAGAACGGCAGATTTGTGTGCTGCTTCCAAATCAGGTACAGAAGGAAGAAACAAAGGGATAAATTATGGGGGTACTATGGTAGAAGAATTATTTTCTGTGTTGGCACTGGGGCTAGAGATTTCCGTGTGGTTGTTTATAACGTGCATGGTTTTGATTAAGCGGAGACGGCGGAGCATATGGATGCGTCTGCTGTCTCTGTTTATGATTGTCGGGTATTTTGAAATCTACGAAGTTTTGATGTTTTATCATGGAGAGAAGCTTTGGCTTTATAGCGGACTGACGGAAATCCTGATGCTGGCATTGTTAATTGTAATCAATAACGAAGGATGCTTCTGGCGCAATTACTGTATCTTGATTTTGGAACAGGGCATGACCAGTCTGTTATTTTCCATTTTCGGTTACGCATCTCCAGATTTGAATGAAGATCTGACAAAATTAGTAAGCTTTACACCGGTTGCACCGGTTCGGGCATGCATTCTGGTGTTTGGAGTGATGTCACTGGCATTTATTCTCTCAGCACTCTTCTTAAAGAAAATGTTCAAGCAGGAGTATGAGGGAAGCGGGTATATCTACAAACGGATTGTATTTGGCTACACGTTTATCTCGTATGTGTCTCTGGCATCCCGCTGGAAGCTGATCGATCAGTTGCGGAAAAATACAATTGCAGGGTACGAGGTACTGGCACTGGGTATCGTGTGGGTTGTATCTTTGATTATGGTTTGTAATTATGTGCCATATGTGTATAATAAACTTGATATCGTATGGCGAAAACGGGAGCAGGAAACGCTGCAAAAATTACAGGCGGAAAGTCAGATGCATTATGCAGCACTTGCAAAACAGCCATTTGTCTATGGACAGAACCTGAGTGGAAATGTTACACTAGATGCAGTCGTGGCGGATTATGCGAAGCGTGCACAGGCACTTGCGGATGCACTGATCGGCAAATATGATGGTAGTAAACAACTGCGGAAAAAGGGAAGAGAACGGCAGATCTGTGTGTTGCTTCCACAGTCTACGGTTCGCCGCTGAAAGAGAAATACGAAGGAACGGAACGATTATAACGATGAAGATTATTATATGTGATGATGAACGAATGGATGCCGAGCGCGCGAAAACAATATTACTTTCCTGCAAAGGTGTTCAGGAGGAAGACATTACGATTCTTACACCACAGGAGATGCATCTGGGACTGGGGGTGCAGGATATAAAATGTGATATTGCGATTATGGATATCGAGTATGAAAACCGGCAGTTCAACGGGATTACATTAAGCAAAGAGTTAAATAAAAAGCTGCCGCTGTGCCAGATCATCTATCTGACATGGGTATTGGAATTTGCACCGGAAGTGTATGATACGATCCACTGCTATTTTGTGTTAAAGCAAAACGAGGAGAAGATGTTGCCGCGTGCGATGGAAAAGGCGATACAGATTTATTGTGATCAGGAAGACCATGAAATTATTGAACTTAGAAATCATGGAAAGATGATGTATATCCGGCAGGCAGATATTATATATGCCGAGAGACAGGATCGGATTGTGCAGATTCACACAGCACAGGGAACGTACCAATGTTATCAGTCATTGACGAAGATTATGAAACTTCTCGGAAGAAATTTCCTGCGCTGTCATGGCGGATATGTTGTGAATTATAATTATATTGATACTGTGATGCGGGAAAGCGTGATTTTGTCAAATGGTACGGAGATTCCGATTGGACGGACATACCGGACATCATTTCATGAACAGTACATGCGTATGGTAGAACAGCATGTGTAATACAGATACAGGGAGAAATGCAAATGGAAAAAGCAGTGGGGATTGGACTGCTTGCCTTGCTGGTTGTGGGCGTTGCCTTTGTGCAGGTGCATTATTACCGGGAGCGGCAGCGGGCAAAGGCAGAGTGTGAACGGCTGGAGCAGAGCATCGGACAGATGCAGAAGCAATATGCCAATGTGGCAAAACAGAACCAGTCATATCGCCAGATGAATCATGAATTAAAAAAGTATCAGTGGCTTGTACAGGTTATGCGTGAGAATATGGGAACGGTCACGCATGGACAGTTGCTGGAGCTTGTATTGCAGAAGAAAATACAGGAAGCAGAGCATAAACAGATCACTTGTGATGTGCAGGGAACCTTAAATGGAAATCTGCGTATGGACGAGATGTCGCTGGTCAGCCTCGTGATGAATCTGCTGGACAATGCAATCGAAGCATGTGTGCAGACGGAGACTAGACAGATTCAGGTTGTGATCGCAGAAGATCCTGCGGCGCAGATGCTGGAATTGAAATTACAGAACTCAAAGAACAGCAGTCAGAAGCTGCATGCGAATGAAGCAGGAATGGGATATCAGACGACAAAAGAGGATCGCGGCTCGCATGGGTATGGAACACAGATCATCCAGCGGATCGTCGATGAAAATGGTGGTATGATTCGGTATGTGGATGCCGGGGATACCATGCAGATCACCTGCAGACTCTGTATGGAAGATAAAAAGCTTTTGAGCGAGGGATAACGTATGACACAGGATGAATTTAGCTGCCTCTATGAGGAGAATTCATTTACATGTATTATAAAAAAGGGGCTGGCGATGCTGGATGGTGACCGCATCCGAATCGAGCATATCGACAGCGATATGGAAGTTCTGACCATCCCGGATGAGCTTCCGGTTACGCTGTTTGATATACAGGGAAGAAGCTACACGCGCATCCTTCCAGTTTCCGAGCTTGGGAAAAAGGCGTGTTATGAGAAGAAAAATTTAAAGCAGGTGCGCCTTGGAAAAAATTTGCGCTTTCTGGATGACTATGCGTTTGCACGCTGTGAACATCTGACAGAGGTTGTGGCAGAGGGCATCGATGGATTTGCTGACCTGCGTCTTGGCAATGGCGTGTTTGATGATTGTGGAAGCCTGGAGATTTTAGCACTCGACGGTGACCGGGAAGCGAAAATTGCAAGGTTGCTTGCAGCTGTACCACGGTTCCTGAAAGCGGAGGATCTGTTGACAGGCGGCGAGATCGGGACGGACGCATGGTATGAGCGTTGGGATTTTGCCCTGCGTGCCTTTTTGAAGGAAGACGATGTTGCGGGCTACATGCAGGCAGTGCTTTTTGGCAAGCGGAAGTTCGCAGACCGGGAAGCGTACATTGCCTATGTGCAGGAGACAAAGCGCGCATTGTGCAGACTGCGGTTGGAATACGGAGAAGAATTGCAGGCATTTGCCCGGAAACAGTGTGAGGAGTATCTGGGAGAAATGCGGCAGGTATAACGGGTACGAAGAAACAATGATTTAGGAATTGTAAGATCTGGTTTTTATACAGGAAGGAAGATGGCATGTCTAAATTCACAAAGCAGGCGATCATGGATGGATTTATTGAATTGTCCAAGCAGATGCCGATCGATAAGATCACTGTAAAAAAAGTAACCGATTATATCGGAATTACACGGAATACATTTTACTATCACTATCAGGATATCTATGCACTGTTGGAGGAGATTGTTGTTACAAAGGCGAAGAAATTATTTGTCTTAGATGAGGACAATCTGGAGAACTCGTGGAAGAGTAACCTGCGTTTCATGGGACAGTATGGAAAGAAGAACGAAAACTTTATAAGAAACCTCTACCAGTCAATGGGACGGGACGCGTTTGGTGACCAGCTGTTAGAAATCAGCTATGGCTCCATTTACCGGAGCGTGCAGGCGTACGCAGAAAAAGAGATGGTGCAAAATCCGGACATCACATACAAGGAACAGGCAATCAAGGATACATCTTATATACTCGCGAAGATGCTTTCGGAAAATGCAGTTGAATGGATACGCGGGCGTGTGGAACAGGATCCGGTCGCACTGATGGAGAAAGCGATAGCCGCGGTGGACGGCGTCGGACAGGTGCTGTTGAATAATTTGAACAAGAATTATAATAATAAATAAGCAGAGAAGAATCAGGAGGGTATATACATGGCAGGATCTCATATTGCAA
>ERZ791801.962-NODE-962-length-22448-cov-4.118162_pt1 | contig 22448 bp, 20 predicted proteins | sample MGYA00510309_ERZ791801 | MGnify/ENA primary metagenome ERZ791801 (study PRJEB30046, sample SAMN00791979) | human gut metagenome | study: EMG produced TPA metagenomics assembly of the A metagenome-wide association study of gut microbiota in type 2...
AATAATATTGAATTTGTTAGGAGGTTTTACTATGCCGCAACCTGCGACACATTATCTTGTTACAAGATTTTCTATTCCAAAGCAGTATTATAACCTCTGGGATAAATATAAATCTTATTTTGGTCTGGGAAGCTCATTACCTGATCTATTTTACTTTCCTACTGTATCTATTGTCGCTGATGGTTCCATTGTTGATGCATTAAAAAACAAAATTCAATATCATGATATCAACTGGACAGAAATGGCTGATATGATACATGCAGATAAATCTTACGACTTGTTTTGTCGTATGCTTGATTATGCAAAAGCTATTCAGAGTGCTGAACCGGAAAATACTGATAAGTACTTAAAACTTTTCGCAGTTGCTTTTGGGTTTTACAACCATGTAGTCGCAGATTGTATTTTTCATCCGTATGTTTATCGTTCAACCGGCGATTTTTGGAATACCACAGATTTTATTGATGAACTCCAACATAAGAAACAAGAAGCATACATAGACGGAAAGATTTACGAATGTTTCTATTCTGGTGAAGATGCATACCAAAGAATGAAAATCAACTGCCGAGAAAATGATACTTCTGCTTTAGATTTTGATGTAGCAGAAATGTTAAAGACTACATTATCTGAAATCTATCCTGATATGCGTGATTCTTTAAGCACTGATATTACTGATCCTGAGCATCCCTTACACCATGCATATATGGCACTTGAAAATACTACAAACTTTTTATTTGAAGAGCGCACCACAGTGTGCTTATGGGGTCAAAAGAAATCTGAAGATATTAGTTTCTCTGACCTTATTGGTGAGTTTTCAGACGAATTTTTTACTGAAAACTATCCTGACTGTGAAAACTTACCTGCCCAATCTCCATACAAACTGTTCCTGTTATCTGTAACTGTTGGGTACAAAGTATTCAATGAAGCCATGAATTACATAAATGCTCCGGAAATTTCTGCAAAGCAATACTTTTCACTGCACAATACACATTATCTGAGATCAGGTAATTTTAATCTTGATACGGGTCTTTCTGCTTTAAATAATAATGATCCGGATTTAACTTGTGGTAAAGAATGCAGCTATAGTTTTAAAGAAGATACCTTAAGCAATAATTACCGTTACTTTGAGAGTGATTTTAAAGAGCATCAAAGTATTTTAGAAAGCAAAGGACTTCTTAATTTAATATAAATATAAATGATATAAAAAAGCAGGCTAATGCCTGCTTTTTTATATCATTCCCAGCCAATAAATACATTATAGTCTGTTTGAAAATTTGAATAATTTTCCTCTTTAGGAATATCTCCTGAATAATTATTTTTTGTAATCAGTACCGCAAATCCCTGTCCAGATATTTTCTCAATATCAGAAAAAAATCCTTCAACCATATCTGTTCCTGTTCTATGTGCTGAATCTACTTTTAGCTCTATAAACATCCCCTCAACACATAAATCTACAAATGTACCATCATCGTAAGGTATCTCTCTTTGTACGCTTGTATATTCACCTGAAGATACTAAAGCATAATACAGTTCACATTGAAACCATCCTTCAAAGCCACCATTAGCTATATATAATGCATCAATTTTATCTTTATTGTTAATAATAATATTCTCTATAAATTCAGCAAGTTCATGAACTTCCATAATTGTTATTACCTCAGCAATCCTTCTGCAAATATAGCATCTCTGCTCTTTTTGTTTTCAAGCTTATTTGCAAGTTCTTCTCCGTTTAACGGTTTAATAAACTTCATTGCCTCGATAATATTATGTTTATTTACTGCTGTCATACTGCTTACGTCAGAGCTATTTTGACTTTTAGCAAAACAAATTGGTATAACGTTTGTAGCTTGTAATTTAAATAATTCCATTAAAGATTTTTTATATTCAATAATATCATCAACACTTGCTGTACCAAGAGATCTGTAAATCGCATCATTGAGTTCGTCCTCAGAAACTTTGGTATGATCTACTACAGAACGGGCATATGTTATTGCAACTACGCTTTCAGCATGCTTGAATAATCCGCTGTCTGATTCTGACTTTCTCCACACGTATATATCATAACGTACTAATGCTACTCCTTCTAATATAACAACAAACAATCTTTTTTCTTCTTCACTTATCACTTCATTTGTAAATAAAGCATTTAAAGCGTTTGTAATCGCTTTGCTTATGATTTGCTGTGCTTTCTTTGAACCAATGTCCATTATCTGTTCTACCAGTGAACTTACTGCATCTGAAATATTGCCATCTTCATAGTTAACTCGGTACTCTCTTGCAAATTCTCCCATTCTGTCTCCGACAATCTGAACCTGCCCTTCCAGTTCTCTGTTTCTAAATAAATCTTTTAATTGATTTTCCAAAATATCCAATTTCATATTTGCCTGTTCCACAAGCAGAGCCGCTTCTTTCTTTGCCTGCTCTCTTGCTTCGGGTTGTCCTGATAAATCATCAAGTACTTTTCTAATCTTTGCCATATTCATTACCTCCTAATTTTTCTTTATACAAATATACTCTACTGTACATATCTTAATTTTATGTACAAATAAATATATTTATATATAATTATAGCTGCTCATTATATAGTAATATATCACAAATTTTTTTAAGTTTCCTTTTATTTATGGGCTTCAGTAGAAATGCTGCTGTTTCCAGCTCATATGTTTCAGTCGCACAGGCATTAATACTGGATATGTATATCAGTTTTACTTTTTTCCCCTGCAGCAACATTACCTGCCTTGCTACATCGCTTCCATTCATTTCATCTATAACAATGTCCAGAATAACAACATCTGCTTTTTCTGCATACCTCAAAAAAGTCCTGCTGTCAGAAAATATATGGATATCAATTTTACATCTTTTTTACAGTATATCTCCTCCAGTAATTTCTTCAGTTTTCTGAGATATACTTTCTCATTGTCACAAATAACTATTTTCATAATTAAATTCCTGTTTTTATCTGATCCATAATATATTATGGGTCGATTTAATATTTTAGAAGCTGTATATTACCTCATTTTATACTAGTACGTCACTATTATACCTATTTATCAAGAGAATATACATAGGTGCTGTTATAAATAAGTTACTTCCCAATGACCTGATACAAAATCTATTCCATAATTATCAACAGCTAAAGTACTATCACCAGTATTTATTATACTTTTTTCAGCTTTTTTTATTTTGCTTATCTTCAGCCTCAGGAGCTGCCATTGCTGAATTATGATACACTCCAACCATTACAGCAGCAGATAATACAATTGTTAAAAACTTAAAATTTTTTGATTTAAACAATTTCATTACCCTCCTGATATTTATAAGCCACTAAAGCTTTATGTTTTAATTATACAATATTTGTACCCCCCCGCAAGACAACAAATGACTGCAAGTTCTTAATTTTTATAGTCTTGCGAACTTTATTTAAAATATTTTGATAGTTTTGCATAAAACCTGTATAAAGCAATAAAAAGACTACTCATATTCGAGTAGTCTTTTTATTCGTTAAAAGTATGGATATTCTGATATTTTTTCACCTTATAATCGTTACAATTCCATACCCGTTACCTTTTCTTTCTTCTCCAGCTCATCATCACTGAACATACGAGCAACTATTCCTTTCTTCGCTTTTGCTTCTTTAGCAAGTGAAACAGCTCTCTGCAGCTGTGATACTGGCGCATTATTATTAACAATATACTGTTGCGGTTCATAATCAGTCCGCAGCACTTCTCTCTTAATTGCTACCAACTCATTCCGTAACTCTTTGTTAAATTCTTTTGCTGCAGTAACTTCGACGATTTTTTCATTTATCCTGGAATTAAAATCTGCATATTCTTTTTTGTAGGCAGCATAGTGCTGTCTTACATAATCATCGGTATATTTTTCCTGGTATCTGCTGCTGGTTTCGTTACAGAACATCTGTTTATTATAAATCCTGCGTTCCAGTTTCTCTGTTTCTTTCACCAGATCATCTTTCTTATCGTCATCCGGCATTGTCTTAAGCTGCTCTTTCTTCTGTACATATTCTTCATGCAGCTTATCAATATAATCTTTCTGCCTAGACAGCTCTTTCTCCTTATTATCTGTTGCTTTATTATAAGCCAGCTGCTCAATCTGATCTTTACTTAAAAGCATACGCTTCAGCCTGAACAGTCTACGGCTATATACCCTGCTTTGCTCTTTCAGCATCTCAATATTCTTATCTACAGAATCCTCAACTTCCTTTCTTACAATCGGATCAGAAATAAGCTTATCAGCAAATTTATTTCTTAAACTATCAATCTGCTGTAAAGCATGAGACGTCTGCTGCTCGTTATGATGTTTTTCATAACGATACTCCAGCTCTTTACCAAGGTTTACGTAATCAGCTTTTACATTCATATTCATCCTGATGTTTTCCTCTATTATGCTTATATGCTTTCTGATTACCTCATTTTTATCATGTATAGCTTTTCTGAAATCTTCGATACGTTTCTGAACATTAGGATCTGCAAGTTCCTGTTCAAGATTCTTCTGCAGTATATTATATTTTTTCTGCAGTTTCTGAACCTTATCTTTCAGATCATCAACTTCTTTTTTCTTAGCATTGTATTCACTGCGATAGTCAAACGAGAACCAACCTGGTTTTTCCATCTTCATGAATGCTGCATGCTCTTTTTCATATTCTTTCTCAGCAGCTTTAACTTCTTCAGAAATCTTCTCTAAATTCTTATCATGATAATTTACACCAAAAGACTGTGCCAGTGATTTAATCTCTTCTTCATTAAGAAGCGATTTCATTACCTTAGACTTTTCAAGATAATAAGTATCTCTGAATGTATCAAGCATTTCAACTCTGTCTTTATTCTCACTTACAAATTTATCATAAGCTTCTTCAGTGCAGAAATACTCTTCATACATCTTGCTTCTGATATCATCAATAGCTTTAACAGCTTTATCATAGTATGCACGGTCTGGCTGCTCATCCCTATCTGCCATTCGAGCAGCAAATCTTATATCATGCAGAATACGGTTGTAATACCGCTCACGCATCAATTCATCACGTACTCCATAGCCCGCTTTAACAACATCACGAGCATTTCTTATCCTATCATAAAGCAAAGAATTTCTGTCCTTGAGCAATTTGTAAATCTCTCTATAATTGCTCTTTCCTTCAGAAGAATAAATATAATTCTTAATCGCTTCATCTCTCTTAGTTAATCTTTCAAAAATAACTTTCAGTTCATTTTCCAACTCGTCAAGTCGCTTACTTTCAAGATTATAGAAATTCATAGACACAGGAGCTGAAACTTTTCTTTCTTCAAACTCTTTACGCTGCTTATCATAATTTTCTTTGCGCATATTATACAAAGAAAAATCATTCTCAAGCTTACTATACTTACCATTAGTCAGAATATCATAAGCCTCAGACTCAATCTCCTGGTAAGACAAAATACTTTTTCTTGCTTCTCTCAACTCTTTAGACATCAGACGGATATTTTGTTTTACCTCATCAATCTTCGGAGTAAAGATTGCATCTACAAAGGAATAATCCTTAACATCAGAATAATAATCATTAGCCTTAAGCTTTTCATCCGCAACACTTTTAACCTCAACAAATTCATTATTGAGGCTGGTAAGTAAAGCACGTTCCGCTTCTAACTTTTCAATTTCTTTCTGCAGCTTATCAACTGCCTTAGCAATATAAACCTGGCGTGTCTTGTCGTCACTTAGTTCCAGAAAATAATTTTCAATCTCTTTCGGATCTAAAGATTTAACGGCACGTTTATATTGCGCCGCCAACTTCGGTCCCAAATGTGGCACACGTTCTTTTTGCTCTAACTTGGCATGCAATTTAAAATCACCGACATTAAGTGCAGCTTCTTTCTGCTCTCTAATGCTGCGAGCATCAACTTTAACATCCGGAAATCCATTCATCTCCAGATGCTTATTTATAATATTGGCACAACCGAATCTTATTTCTCTGATTGTTTCCTTACCCTTGCCATTCTTGCCGGTAAACCGATCATCCTTTTTTGCTCCGCCACGGTGAGGGTAAACATTTTGATACCTGCTAAAAAATTTTTCGGCACCGCGGACATACTTATCCTGAATCCGTTCACAGAACATAATATGAGCATGACAGTTATTTTGCTCAGGATCTAAAGTAGCTTTCTTATCATGGATAGCAAAAGTATAAGCTTTATCTTGTCCGATATATTTTGCAATAACCTCATGAACAAGAGCAATATTCTGTTCATAAGAAAGCTCGTTAGGCAAAGCAAGCTCAAACTCATAGTATGCCCTTCCATTAGCACGCTCATATTTATCTGCACAATTCCAAAAGTATGAAGGATTTTCTTTCGCCCAGGATGGCAAATTTCCGGATTCTTTATAAACCAGTTCCTCTTTTTTAGGACCTTCAGCATAGCAACCTTCACGCATAATATAATCGGCATGCAGTCCGGCATAGCCACATTTACCATATTTGACTGAACAGTGATAAGTTGCCATTTTGAAAGTTAACCTCCTTTGTAAGATTCATGCTGATTTTTAATTCCAAAGTGTGCTAACACTTTGTATTGCCAAGGGCTACTCCGTAAGGACGCACTGGGTTTCTTGCCTAAGCGAGAAACCCGTAAGTGCGCCTTGCGCGAAGCGCAAGGCTACTACCTGCCGCTACTCGTCCGTCTACGTCCTAAATCTCGTAACTAAATTATAATATAGTAAGATAAATAAGTATAGATAATAAATTCTTTCAAGTTTTAGTAATTATTCCTAATAATATTTTTTTAAATTATCCTTCTCAATCTTATAACTTTTAATTCTATTTTTGATCAACATTAATCACTAAATAATTCATCTAAATCTCGCCTTTTCTTTCTGCTTCACAAAATATAGAGTTCAAAAACTCTTCTTTCCTGTTTTAATTTTCAAAAAAGCTAAAGTTCAATTTCTCGTCTTTTCTTTCTGTTTTACAAAAATATAGAGTTCAAAAACTCTCCTTTCCTGTTTTGATTTTCAAAAAAGCTAAAGTTCAATTTCTCGTCTTTTCTTTCTGTTTTACAAAAATATAGAGTTCAAAAACTCTCCTTTCCTGTTTTGATTTTCAAAAAAGCTAAAGTTCAATTTCTCGTCTTTTCTTTCTGTTTTACAAAAATATAGAGTTCAAAAACTCTCCTTTCCTGTTTTGATTTTCAAAAAAGCTAAAGTTCAATTTCTCGTCTTTTCTTTCTGTTTTACAAAAATATAGAGTTCAAAAACTCTCCTTTCCTGTTTTGATTTTCAAAAAAGCTAAAGTTCAATTTCTCGTCTTTTCTTTCTGTTTTACAAAAATATAGAGTTCAAAAACTCTCCTTTCCTGTTTTAATTTTCAAAAAAAATATATATTATTGCTAATTTTAAAGCTCATATTCTCTATTTAAGCAGGTAAAAAAAGGAAAGGGCTGAAATGAATTTTGCAGCCCTTTCCTTTTTTCTGTTGTTTTATCTTAAATATTTTTTTATTATAGACATAGCAATTGGAGAATTTTTTATTTGTTCAACATTAGTATATTGCTTAAAAATTTGATTTTCGAAATTTGTAAATCTCGGATGTACGTTTCGAATTATGTTTTTTAAATCATCGTTTGAAATATTATTAAATTTAGTCAATGGATCAAATTCCATTTTTGAGTTTTCTGCATAATCTTTTTTTATAGCACTCACTATATAACTTGCTATATCTTTGGTTTTTTCCAAATTTTGCTTTATTACGTATTCAAAATTTCTTAATATTCTCTCATAATCGTATGTGTCGAATAAAAGTTCTACTAAGTCATTATTAACTCCAAGTTGAGTAAGTGCATTTTGCAAGTCTATTGTTTCTTTAGTTTGTTTTAGAGTATGGAATTTTTTAGCAAAAATAAATTCTATGTATTTCGTTTTATTTTTGCCTTGTTGCCCATCAACACGATATTCTAAAACAAACTGGGATTTTTCGTTGATCTCTTTTGCTGCAGGCTCTAATACATATCTTTTAAAATCATGAATCTTACTGTATCTGTTATTTAAATCTAAAATATTTCTCAATTCATCGATATGAATTTTACGATAGCCTGTACTTTCAAATTGTTTTATTAACTGATAAATTCTAATTGCATATATAGAGTTAAAGTCCAGCTGCACTTTTAATTGCAATGTAGTATATTGCCTATTTAGTTCAGTAAAGTATGGCAATAATTTTTTTGGAAGTGTTATTTCAATTGTGCCGTCACCTGGTCTTATGATTTCTGAGAAGAAGATGATTGAATATTTCTGAACTTCTTCTTCGGTGTCTGCTGATCGACTATCAATCGTGATATATCTTGCGCCGATTGCTTGAACAATTTTTTCAATCTTACTTGTATAGCCAGTATTAGTTCCGATATTTAGAGCTTTGGCAAACTCTTTAAAGTCAATTTTGATAGTCTCGTTTCCAGTAAATTGGGATAATATAATTAATAATGCCTTATGTTGCTTTAATGTGAGAGTGTAACGGGCATTAACAAATTCATTACCCATCTTGATGTATGTGTTGGTATCTAGTTGAGATGATTGTTTGACTACTAAGTTGTTAGATGCCATAATTTTTTCTCCTATCTAGTTGATATTATTATTATATCATAAATACGGAAAATGGGAAATTAATTCTCCTTTTAAAGTTATCCACATAATCCACAGGTCTGCCTTATATTACTTATATAGTACTATAAAACAATAACTATATTTTATATATTTTATATAACAATATTTTAGGAGGCTGAAACTCCTTGCCAGGCAAGGCTTTGAGGGCTTTAAAGGAGAGAAATTGTCCTTTAAAAGGAGAGAAATTGAACTCAATGATATTATTGCTAGATGCTTGATTTTGTCTGATTTTGAGTTGATTTTCATTAAAAATTAAAAGACGAGAAATTAGACTAAAAAAAAGATTTAAAAGGAGAGAAATCGTCCTTTTAAAGCGAGAAATTTACCTCATGTTTTTGTAGTTATGGGAACAGGCTATGATACACAAATTTGCGCTATAAGCTTTTTTATTGTGCTTCGTATATGAAAATATGTAATAGCAGTATTTAATTAAATCTGGGCGAATTATGTGTGTCTGAGCGGCAGCTCGTAATATAATATGATGTTGTAAGTTAATAAATTTGTTTAAAATGATGATTTCAGTTTAAGAGTTGATAAGTATTTCAAGAAATCATTATTAAATATACCGCTGAGAAGCTCATATTTTGTTTCTGTTAATTTTTTTATTTAATATATGCATAAGCAAGCCTTGAAAACGAAAATCAACAGTTTTTATGAAATTCATTTGTAGTATCTAAAGTTATTACTATTAATGCTATAAACATAGTTAATGTTATTAAAGCAGCAATAACTATTTATAGTAGTAAAGATAGTATTATAGTTAAAACTATTATAACTTATAAAATAGCAATAATAGTTTTAAATGTGAGTGCAATTAATACTATAATGGTAGTTAACATAGCATTAACAGTAATAATAATAAAAGCTATAAAAATAGCATAAACTAATTATAAAGGTATAATTATAATAATAGTAAAGGTAGTAAACAAAGCAATAACTATTGTAGCTATAATATAAGTAGCAATGGTTATTAAAGTATAAACTATTGAAACTACTATAATAGCCTTTACAGTAATGTAAGCATATGCTATAATAACAATAAGAACTATTATAACTATATAATGAGTTTAGTTAGTAATAACTATGATAAGAGTAATTACAGAAAACACTATAATGATAGCAAAAGATAATAAAATAGTTTTAACTAATATAATAGTAAAAGAAGTGATAGCAATAAATACTATAATAACTACATAGATAGTAAATTTAGTTATTACGTTAGCAATAGTATTAACTATTGCTAACGTAATAGTAGTTTAAAAGATATTAACTACTTAAACTATAGAAATAGTAATAATAGATAATATAGTTAGAGCTATTTCTACTATCATAATAGTATTCACTAATATAAAAGTAAAAATAGTTCTAGTAATAGATGCTATTATAATAGTTAACATAGTAAAAGTAATAATCACATCTATAATAGTTATAACTAGATACACTATAATATTAGTAATAATAGTAAAAACTATAATATTAGATAAGTTAGTTTTTGCTATATATATTGTGGAAGTAGTATAAGTAGCAGTCGTAGCTAAAACAATAAGAACTATAAATACTATATAAATAGTAAAAGGAGGCCCGTGTATGAAAGTAATTGCAATAATTAACCAAAAGGGCGGAGTTGGTAAAACTACAACAGCAGCAGCTACATCCGCAATTTTAATTGAAAAAGGTTATAAAGTGCTTGTAATTGATATGGATGCACAATGCAATCTAACAAACTATTATGGTTTGAATGAAGATGAAATAGAAAATATTAATACAACATTTGATTGTTTGACTAATACAAAGTTTAATCTTCAGACAGCTATCGTTAGTACAGAGCAAGGGGATATTGTTCCGAGCAGCATCAAAATGGCAAATGTTGAAAGTATCATAATGCCAGATTTAGATCGTCATTTAAGATTAAAACAAGGTTTAGAGTTCTTAGAAAATGAGTATGACTATATAATTTTAGATACTCCACCTGCACTTGGCATTATTACAATAAATGCCTTAACTGCAACAGATTATGTAGTTATACCAGCATTAGCTGATAGGTTTTCAATGCAGGGTATCACGCAAGTCATTAACACAATAACTTTAGTTAGGGATACTGTAAATGGCAAATTGAAAATTGCCGGCGTTCTGATGACATCTTTCCAAAAAAGTACCAGCTTGCAGCAAGCAATGCAGGATTATATAAAAGGACTGGCTGATAAATTGGGTATTAATACTTTCAAAAATACTATTCGTTCAACAGTTACGGTTCGTGAAGCACAAGCGAATAGAGTATCTTTAACAAACTATGCAAAATATAAAGATGTAACTTACGATTACAGAAAATATGTTAATGAATTACTTGAAATAATTGATAAATAGGAGAGTGCATAATATGGTAAAAGGATTTATAAATCCAGCTGCGGATTTTTTACCAAATGTTAATAAGGTAACTAAAGTTCAAGAGGCTGCTCTAATTAAGGAAACTAAAGTTGAAAAGGCAAACAATGAGGACGTTAAACCAGTGAAAACTGCAGACGTTAATAAAGGTAAAATCACCAAAATTACTATTGAAATTGATTATGAAGATTCATTAAAAATTAATAGGATTGTAGATGCTTATAAGTTAATGGATCAGGATAACAAATATTCAAAAAAATGGTTTCTTACAAAATCAGTTAAAGAAGCAATTGAAAAGACAATGGCTGATCTTAATATTACGTTATAATAAAAGGCACAGTTTTATCTGTGCCTTTTGATTAGGTGAATTTTATGACTAATGAAGTAGAAAGATGAAAATAGATAATTTATTGTTGTTAGTTGAAGCAAATAAAAATCTTGAAGAATGTAAGGCAGTATGAGTAAAAGCATATCAATTAATGAAAAAAATATTGATAAAAGTGAAAATCCTTTTTTGCAAATAACAAAGGTTAATTTTATAAATTAACCCGAAAATATTCATACCTGCCTAACTATGGATTAAGATGGTAATTTTTATCAAGTGTTGTAGTTTTCCTAAGGGTAAAAAGCTCATATTATGCAGATATTACTACGTCCGCATAGGACATCCAAGCGCTGGTAAAGAAAATAAACAAAATACTTACAAGGTACGTGTATATTTAGGTAAGGCTAGCACTAAAACTATAGGTTACAAAATTAATTAGATATAGCAGTAGATGTGATAGAATAATATAAAAATGGTATTATCGAGGTAGTAAACTCGGTAATACCATTTTTATTATTGCTTTAGCAAGAAATAAGCGTTTTACGCTTATTGAACAACTGCCCGCTATGCGGGTAAGATTAAAGCTTAAGCAAAAAGGCAACAGCCTTTTCGTATATAATGAGATTGTTCAAGTCACAAAAAATATACGAGAAAGGATGTTGCCTTTTTGCCAATAGTTTAGCACATACAAAATGGGTATATAAATATTATATAGTTTTTACTCCAAAGTACAGAAGAAAAATTATTTATAATCAATTAAGAATTGATATACAAAATATTATTAAAGATTTATGCAAATGGAAAGGTGTAGAAATAATAGAAGGTAATACGATGCCAGATCATGTCCATTTTTTATTATTAATACTACCAAAATATTCAATATCAAACTTTATGAGATATCTCAAATGGAAAAGTGCCATGATGATATTCGAAAGGTATGGAAACTTAAAATATAAGTCTGGGAACAGAAATTTTTGTGCAACAGGGTATTATGTTAGTACAGTAGGATTAAATACTGCAACTATACAAAAGTATATAAGAGAACAGGAAAAGATGGATCAAATGGAAGATTCATTAAGTAAAAAAGAATATGTAGACCCTTTTAAGGGTGGCAAGTAGTCATACCATTTATGACTTGAACAAAGTGAAAGCCAGCGTTATTTAGGCGCTGGCCTTTGTTATGCCCTTATAGGCTATTATTGCTAACCACCCATCTTATGGGGTAGGAGCGATTACACAATCTTGAGGAGAGAGCGTCGAGCCTTTTGCTCAATTGCTTCGTTAATTGTATCCTCATTTTGACGAATGAATTCGGCAATGTATTCGGCTCCAATTTCGTTATTATAACCTTGAATACCGCCTTTTTCAGTATAAACATAATGACAAAATGCAGCTGCACCAGAGACTTTTTTTCCAGAACTGTTGCGATATGAAAAATCAATTGTTTTAGCCATGTGTCTTACCAGCCCTTTGAAGAATTTTAAATTTGTTGCATATATTATAATCGCTGTACGGCATTGAAGTCAATGAAGATTTTAAAGAATGCAAATCTATTTAGTCAGTCTTGGTGAAGGAGCGGATAAAATACTGCTTCAAAGATATAAAGAGCTTGCTAAAGGTGGCTGAGGCACCGCAGGAGATGATATAGCATACGATATTGACGGTTATCTGACAACCATTGATACGGAGGATATTGATTCTGACTATATGAACTCCCGCTTTGTAAAATACCTTCAATTATTGCATACTGATAGTGCTAAGGCAGAAAGCTTGGCGCAAGTAGCAGATGAAATGCATAGAACTTTTGCTACCTTAACGCAGGAAGAACAAAAATATGCTAATCTGTTGCTGCATGATATTCAGCGTGGAGATATAGTTCCTGATGAGAATAAAACCTTTAGATATTACATCACCGAGTATTTATCTAAAGCTAAGAATACGCAGGTACATCAATTAGTAAAGGTTTTAGGCGTAGATGAAGATAAATTGATGAAGCTGATGGTACTTGGCGTAACGGAAGCAGACATCAACGCTTTTGGTCGCTGCGATGGATTAAAGGCAACTGCTGATAAACAGAAAGCCAAAGCATATTTTGAAAGAGTTGAAGGCGTTAAGATCATACCGCCTAAAATACCGGTTAAGATTGATATCCTTTTAAGAGAATTTATTTTAAGCGGCGGCTTTGACATTAAGCAATAAAGTAATAGTTTTGATTATGTAGGAGAATGGGATTATTACTTATCATGTAGATATAGTATAGTTTTCTCTATAAATTAATTTTTTTAGAATATAATTGGTACAGATAAAAAATGAGCTGGATGAATAAGTTTCATCCAGCTCATTTTTATGCAAATATAGACTTTGGGGGGCTATATTATATCTTGTTAATAACAGGAATTATTGTCTTAATTGATGTAGTTAATTATATTAGTAATATTAGTGGTTGATTATATTAATGGTCCTTTACGCCACAAAAATTTTCTGGTAGAATATTTCCCATAAGCTACCATAATTCGGTAGGCGGTTAGCCCTCTCCGGAGGGACTGTGACCCTCCGTTTATATAGAAATCCGATGGTCTCTATTGGAAATATGTTTTTGGAGGGGATAGTGATGGATGCAATCACTTTATTCAATGTTATTGCTTCAGCCATTACCTTGATAGGTTTTGGCTTTTCACTTGCATTTTTGTGCATAAAAAAATAACCGCCCAGTCCTCAGAAAACTAGCGGTTATTTTTTATAACTTCTTTTTATTCTAGGCTAACCGTCTATCGGTAGCTTTTCTATTTTTTAGATACTCTATTCCCATATATTATACTTTCTATAATTATTATATCAAACTTTATTCTATTGTAAATACTCAAAATGTCAATGTTGAAAACATATTCGTATTATTATATAATCAGAATTGCAACAAAGGAGGTACTGATATGAACTTAAGTAATAAAAATAAATTTCTTATTTTACGTCATAAATATCATTTAACTCAAGATCAAGTTGCAGAAAAACTAGGTATAAGTAAAAGTACATATTGTCGCATTGAAAAAGGACAAATAGATATAAGTGTGGAAGCACTAAAAAAATTACTTAGTATTTATAATATCACTTTCGAAGATTTTTATAATATAAAATTACCGTTAATCAAAAGTACAGTATATCCACCACAACTTTTAATTACTTTAGAAAAAGCTATAAAAGAAAATTCAGATAAAACAAATAGTTGGATTGATAATTTTAGGAAATATGAAAACTTAACAAATGCTTTGAATCCAGTATTAGAAGTACGTAATGAAGCATTATGTTTTCCAGACATTGATATTTCTGAGTTACCAAGTAGTACTGTTGTTCAACAGGTAAAATTAGATCCTAGAGCGGAATTTCTTATTAATCAATGTATTAAAGTTCAACAAAAACTTTTAGAGCCTAAATAAAATAGTTCATTCTATTCAAGCATTTTTGATATTGATATTCAGTATATTAATAATAAAAAATACCTGAATACGATAAATTTTGTTTAAAATGAAAGTCATATTGCATAGTACCTAGTAAATTGAAAATAAAAAGCAGGCAATCAGCCTGCTTTTTATTATTTGTATTAGAGAGGAGTTAAATGATGTTCAATAAATGTGGTTCAGAATGGAATCGTTGGGATTTACACCTTCATACAGCATCATCTTATGATTATAAATATAAAGGTGATGATGCAGATGATATTTTATGTAGAACTTTAAGAAAAAATAATATTAAAGCTGTAGCAATTACAGATCATTTTAAAATTGATAATGAACGAATTGAACAATTACGTAAGAAAACGCCTGATATCGTATTTTTTCCAGGTGTCGAACTTCGTACAGATAAAGGATCTAATAATTTAAATTTAATTCTTATCTTTTCTGATAAATTGAATTTACAGGATTTGTCTAATGATTTTGATTCAATAATGAGGAGGCAAAAAGCTAAATCGAAAGAGAATGAAGAAACCATTTATTGGGAGTTTAACGATATTATTAATTTTGCAAAAGAACATGACGCTTTAATTACTATCCATGCAGGTAAAAAATCAAATGGTATTGATAAAGAAATTAGTAATGCACTCCCGTTTAAAGTTGGCGAACAAGGGCGGGAACAAATAGTAGACATTCCTATGCCCCAGTATTTCAATGTCTTGCTTGTAGGCCAGTACCAGTCGATGTAGACATAGGCGTTGTCAGCGGTGATGTCCTCTCAGTCCACAATAGAAGGCTCCCAGCTCGCACAACTCCAGGGTTTTCAGCTGGGCAAGGTCGGCATTGTCGCCGCATCCATGTAGCGGCTGGGGATGTCCCAACGGTCAAACATCTGATCGGTGATGTCACCATACCGCTGGGAGGTTTTGATTAGATTCTCCATGTCCCAGCGGTCTTTGTCTTTCCCAGCAATGAAGGTCAGATGATACGGCAGCTTGTAGAGATGGACTTCCTCGTCAATATGGTCCTCATAGGTCTTTTCCTTGATGACATACATCGTTTTCTGTTCCATTTCATGCTCCTTTCTGAATTTTGGGCATAAGAAAACCCGCCTAGGTTGAGGCGGGTTTTCAAGCGTATGTTATTTGTAGAAACCACAACATTTCTTGTATTTTTTTTTACTTCCGCAGGGACATGGCTCATTTCTTCCGATCTTTCGTTGAAGGTTATTTAACATTTCGGGGGAGATAGGAGTTATCCCGTGAAGGATATAGTAGTACTTTCTGGTTTGATAGAGCAACTCAATCAGTGCAACTAACACATAGAAAAGATTGATTGTTTTTTGAATAAATTCAATTAGATAGATGGTTTGCACATCACCTTTTCCAAGTTGGCCAGAGGAGAAATAGCTTATAACTTGATTCACTCCATCATAAGTGTAACTATCATGACCTATTGCATTTCGAAGGTCGTTATCAGCCTCCAGTCCCATGAGATTGTAGAAACTCTCGGAATTTGTGCAAAACAAGAGCTTATTCCCCTTATTTCTCATTGAAATAAAGTCTTGAAGAGTTTTAACTGTTTTGAATGAAGAGTTAGCCATTTTAAAGCAGTCATTGCGATACTTCAAATTATTATAGGCAACTACAAGTGCCATAATTTCTCCAATTGCCTCGAAACACTCCAAGTAGTAGTATTTTACATCTTCAAATGAGACAGTTGTTGTTCCGCTTCGAACGAGGTCTGGTTTGGTTGCATAATTTTCTAACCCCAGTGCTGTTATAAAAAACGGATATTTTTCAACAAACCCGTTTAATATCTTTAGCACCCTTTTTTCATACTGCTCAAAATAGCCGTTGTCATTAAAGAATTCTGTTAATGCTTTATATCCAGCGAGATTGGCTGTGGCTACTTCATTCGTACCATTCCAAATGGCATGAGTGGTTTCCTGATAGAAATTGCTTGGCAATGCCGAGCGAAAGCCAAGCAAGAAAAGTTGATGAATTCCACGCAAATATTCCAAATTGTTATTCAAAGGAAATATATCAGGGGAGAGATGGTCTCGCATTTGCTGAGCTAAGTAATTGTGATTTCCAGATATCCACAATTCGTGTATCCGCCTTATATAAGGCCAATCTTTTTTTATAAAACCCAGAAACTCCATATAATTATTTGCAAATTTTGAGAATGCATTTTCGTCACCGGATTCTATGAATCCACCCATAGAATACATAGATTTGAAAAAGGGAGGTAGTTGAAATACATCCTCGCTTTTGTCAAACGGGCGTATTTTTTCGGTCAGAAATTCTCCTGATATTTCAATATAATAATCAGGATCTTGCATAGGTATTACAGTCGCATTTTCAAACGACATTGTAAATTGTGGTACATCAGGGTTCTGATGGAATTCTCCAGAAATCAAGATTCCGCATTTGGCACAATGAATTCTGATTGGATGCTCTTCTAAATGCCCAATCTGTGTGCGGGTCAAAATGATGCTACCGCAGACATCACATTTTAAATATACTCTATGAGTCACTATATCGCCTCCTTTACAAATTCTAGCTTACCTGCCCTCTTTCGTCAAATCACACTTAAAATTTTATATCTAGCCGCTATGTTCCACTTTGCTGGGCTTGGTAGAGAGCAGTTTGTAGATCTCGGTATCCTTCAGGAAGTCATCCGCAAAGGGCAGGATGACATTGTTGAAGAACAGCAGCCCGTGGCCCGGCTCGGAGTTGGTCACATAGGCAAGCTGTTCCGATGAAATGTTCAGCCGCTCCGCTTGAACATCTTGATGGCCTCGTTCTGGGTTATTCCCCGGATGTGCATGGTCACCATGATATTCCCCTCCGTCTCCATGAAGTCGGTGAGGATGCAGTCGTACATCTCCGGAGTCAAAATTTGCAGGAAGGGCACCGCCCCGTATCGTTTGCGGATGCGGAAGGTATAGGTAATCTTACGCTTTGCAGGTCTTTCTGCTTTTTCTCGTAATTCGTTTAACCTCCTGTTCCTATTTGGATTGCCACTTAAAATATGAGGGGGCCCCCGATAGTAATTCTAAGTGCTTGCCATGTAAGTCCCAGAGGTATGGGAACAGTTAATATTGCAGATATGTTTATTCGCAAAGGTGCAGTAGCAGCTCTTGGAAACTTTATTCTCGTAAATACCAAAAGGAATCTTATTCTGATGACAAGGCTTTTTACCTATATTGCTGAAGGACAACTAGGAAATGAACAATATAAAACATTAAGCGAAGCTTGGTGTGGTATTGTTGCCTCAAATGTCATACATGAATTGATGTCAATATCACGTAGATTTAAACAGTGGATACACAGTAAAAATCGTGAAGGTAGTATCAGATTAATTGACTTTCAATTAAATAGATGTGTGGGAAGATTACGCCTATCTCATGTCTATTCAGACATAATTGCAATTATAAAAAAATGCTAAACAAATAGGGACTTAATGGGAAATTTAGAGATATTTTAGACATGAATAATTTTTTCCGGAATCTTTCTTCTATCAATTTATTGGAAATCCAGAAAATGTTTTTCTATATAATGAAATTTTTGAAGAGGCAAATAAACACCAGCCACCAAATTAATAATCTGTTAATTCATATAGATAGAATAATATGTACCCGCTATAGGTGAACAATCCATAGTGTTTACTTGGATTTATTCCATTTCGTCGTCCAGTCCCTCCATCTTCAGCCAATCAGTAAAGGATTTTATGGATATGCGAATCATTTTACCGATGCGGATAGTCTTGAACAATCCGGAGTTCGCGAGCTTATACCGAAGCGCGGCCGATACTGGGAATGGCTGGGATGTCATTATCGGTGTATGTTCTGCTTTGGTGCAGCCCTTTTTCATTGGTGCTCATAAAATGATTCTCCCTTGCTAATATCATTTTGATATCACAAGAGGTTCTTGCTAATACGACATTTGAAAAACCGTTGTAAGGCAGTATATTTCAAGTAATTTGTGCAAATTTACCTGCCTCCAGGCAACACAATTTGCGAAGAAACAACACGGTAAGATATTATATGAACAATTTACTAAATGGTACGCCATATCCTAAGCGGTATGTCTCCAGTTCGACTCCGGCCGAGATCACCAGAAAAATTAAGCCTGTACAGATTTCTGTACAGGCTTTTTTGATATATTCAATACTAGTTTAAAAACTAATGACATTAATATACAAATATTGGTCATTATCTCTTTAGATATGTAGAAATCATTTTTTAGAAATGATAGAATCTTTGAATTTCTGTAATTTTTCTACCTGAGTTTTTACAGCAGTAGCAACAACTTGAATGCGTTTATCAGGAAGATTTGTATTTTTTGACAATTCTGTTTCTACTAATTCATCAACCCTATGAAGCTTATTTAAATCTATCAAATCATAGTTAGTAATTAATTTTGCTGTTTCATCCTGAGAATGAGTAAAAGCTCGACATGTGAAAACTTTTCCTATATTTTGTGGAGTTTCTTTATTCCATAAACTAGTTCCATTGTCATAAATAGGTGCAACCCCTGTAAACTGCATTGTATCAATATTGCGAATAAAACCAAAATTTCCATAATGCCTATCATCATTACAGATAATATAGTCTACAGCTAACATAACATCTAAGGATTCTTTAACATTTGGAATATTAAATTCATTACAACAGTTTAATAGAAATTCATATTCATTCTCATGTTTTACTAATAGCGGAGACTTTGTTAAACGCATATTTGATGCTGTAACTAATTCAGTATTCTCATTTATGAAGTTTTCACAAACACTAAAATATCTATCATTTTCATGATGAACTTTATATTCTACATAATTATCAAATCCTAATAACTGATAAATTTTGCTGGCAATTAACTCATTAAATGGCTCTTGTTCAAAAGGACCACTACCAGCCTTATATAGATATAATTTATTGTCATCCTTATTTCTAATCCAGGTCTTAGGCAGCATACCATTAGAAGTACTATCAGGTGTCATAAAAAAATCATCATCATTAGAAGTATAGGAAGCATCAAAAAAAGATTTTCCCATTTCTACAGAAAAGTAATTATGGAAAAAATTTATATCAGACCATTGTTTTGAATCTTCACCTACAGGATTGAGCCAGTATTGATCAGATAGACTTAAACCATAATTTTTAAAAGGAAGTGAATATATATTTACAGAATATCTTTTAGCGAAACTATCAACACCAATACGACTACCAGGAATAGCACGTCCATTCCACCATTTTGCAAGACTTTTAATTTGTGGTTGCCCTTTTATAAGCTCAACACCAACTGGAAATGCCTTTATATTGTATACATCAAGTACTTTAGATAAAATATAGTTTTCTGGGTCTATTGTAATTTTACATAACTCAATATTTTTATTCATTAAAATATATTCCATAAATAAACACCTCCTTTGAACGATAGTTTGTTAACTATTATAACACGGAATTTGATTATCTCCCAAATATTTTAATTAATAAGAAAAGGTATTCTTATAAAAAGCAAAAAAGTACTAACTATTACTAGTGCTTTGTCGTTGAATAAATGTACCATATTTAAAATTTGTTCTATTTAAAAAAATTTGATGTCTATATTTGGCTTCTATCGAGAGTTTTCATCTTTTTGGATATCTAGGATTCAAGAAGATAAAAGTCTTGCCAAAATTAAAATATTTTCATACTGTACGTTTTTGGCACAGAAAATATATATTTTAACTATATTTTTGTTAATAGAGAAATATTATACTAAGAAAAAAGAGTGTGTTATGTCTATATGCAAACCAGGACATATATCTGAGGGGCACTTAAACAACCGTTAAACCATGCCAAAATATTTTTATTATAATTAGGAAATTTTGGAGAGGGTGAAAAAATGGGATTAGAAAAAGCAATTTTATATGGTCAGGAACATAGAAAGCCTTATTATGATTCAAGAGCTGTTGCAGGGGAATGTAGAAACTATGAAGGTTGTCTACGGTGAATAATAGGTTATACAATTTTGAAAAACAAAAACAAGCTATGATACAAAACATTAAAGAATATTTTCAAGAAAGCAACGAACAAAACTTAGAAAAGTTAGATTCGTTGCTTTTTGATTTTTAAACAATTTTTATACTAATTTTTATGAAACAAATTATAAAAGTATAAAAATATTTACTAAAATATTGTAAACTCCTATCATTTAGGTATCAAGATATAAAATATAGTTTTTTCTGTAAATAACATAGATACACATATTGAGAAGTTAATTTTGTAAGTTTATCTAGTATTTCATATAGAACTTATTGAAATGGAAATCATGTCAGACTATGAAAAAGTACAATAATTTTCAAATAACGTTTTTGTTATTCAAATTCAATATCTTCATTAACTTTTTGATGCATATCGATTCTGTTCTGAATGTTGATGGTATTAACAAACCATTTATTTAAAGAACAATTTCTGATAAATTCGTCGATTCTATTTACATTGTTCATTTCTTTTAAAGTAACTACAACACCAAATCTGATACCTATTCCATCTGTTGGATTCAATCTATTATTCGTCTTAATTTCCATACCCCAGTTTTTATTATCATAAGAAGATTTTGGAATCATTTTTTTAGTTGCACTTTCAGCAATATATTTGACATTATCCCATTTTCTGAAGTATTTTCTTGCTTCACCTTCCAATAGATAGCTCTTTTCATCATCAAACACATCATCTTTGTTTTGTTTATCCCCTTTGATATCTTCAACTTTGTTATTTTTACCTATTCTTCCGAAATGAAGATTAAGTTCGGTATTTGTATAATCGACACCTTGTGATCTGTTACACATAGGAAAATAACACATTGTAGCGCGTGCAATATAAGGGAATTTATCATTTTTTAATGGTACTGGAAAATGATAGTTATATGTATTCCATTTTTCGCTTATATCTGACACTACAAATTTAATTTCGTCATCTTTGGTTTGGATGATTTCATCAATTTTTATAGGAACAATACCATGTCCATATAAAGCGACTTCTTCAGGAGTAGGCTTTTCGTTCCAGCCTCTGGCAGCATCAATAATTAGTGCTTTAGCAACTTCTCTATTTAATCCTATAATGTCTATCAGATATGACAATTTACGAGCAATCCAAGGTGCTGCATATGAAGTTCCAGCGACACTAGCTAATCCTAAAGGTTCACAGACTTGAATATACTGTTCTTCACTTCCACCATAATAACTTACATCTGGCTTAGCAAAAAAAGATAATACAAGACCTTTTCTGGAATATTTAGTTGAGAGCTTATTTTTAGTAACTGAATTTACAACCAGACTATTAATTGAATCAGCCGGCGATCCTATTTTTACTATGTCTTGATTTGGTTTATTGGTGCCAGCAATAACGAATATTACATTATTTTCATATTGTATTTGGTCTAGAGTTGCTGCTTCGGCCGAAATAAAATTGTCGTTGATTTCTTGATTACTTCCTAAAGAAATATTCCATACTTTTATATCAGTGTTACTTAATACTATACTTTTAATCTGTTTGATTATAGAGAAAGATGAAAATTGTGAGCCTACGGCAACGCCAAAGTGACGTACTTTGAACCTGCCACAATTATCTTCTAGCCAGGGATTTAAAGCTGGGCCATCTACAATTATAG
>ERZ791801.971-NODE-971-length-22298-cov-32.537652_pt1 | contig 22298 bp, 17 predicted proteins | sample MGYA00510309_ERZ791801 | MGnify/ENA primary metagenome ERZ791801 (study PRJEB30046, sample SAMN00791979) | human gut metagenome | study: EMG produced TPA metagenomics assembly of the A metagenome-wide association study of gut microbiota in type 2...
CAAGAGCAATTAACCTACGCTCATTTCCAATAAATTACACTCTTTTCGTAACTTCATAGTGCAAAGTTACGAATAAATAAGTGAATAGTGTAAATATGGTGCTCAAACTGATTGCTATACATAAAAAATGCAGCGTTTTTTGATGTATTTAGTTTTATTTTTTGCGTTTCTTATTGTTTCATATCATTAAAAAGTGTACATTTGCAGCGCTTAAATATTTAATACTATTGGCATGGGACGTAATGTTTCGTGCAGTAATCACTTAAAAAACATAATGTTTATGAAAAAGATTATGATGACTTTGGCTACTCTCTTTGTAGCCGTGTGTGCGAGTGCTCAGGTGTATATCGGCGGCGGTGTTGGTTTTGCTAACACTAGCTACGACCACGACTCTAAGTTCAGCTGGAAGATTGCTCCAGAGATAGGTTTCCAGTTGGATAAGAAGTGGGATGCTGGTATCTCTTTAGGTTATTCCGGCGTTGAGGACAAGGAGAAGGTTTTTGAGGTTGCTCCGTATGTTCGTTACACAGCTTGCAGCGCAAAGATTGTTGACTTCTTCATTGAGGGTACCATTGGCTATGAGCATCACGACTTGCAGCATAGCTCGAGCGACTATGATGTTTGGGAAGTTGGTTTGAAGCCAGGTCTTAAGGTGAACCTCTCTAATCATGTGGCTTTTGTTACAAAGATTGGCTTCTTTGGCTATCAGCGTGTTGACGAGGCTAATACATGGGGTGTTAACTTGGACGGCAGAAACATTCTGTTCGGCATCAACTACAAGTTCTAACAGTAAAGTTCTAATAATATAAAATGGGTGCAGTTCTTCATTTGGTAAGAACTGCACCCATTTATTTTTTGTGTGTCTGCACATAATGCTAAGTCGCACTACGCTGATGCGCCTGTGGAATATCAGAGTAGTCTAAGTCGTGTCAACAGAGTTCTTCGCACAATAGCTTCATTCCCTCGCTTGCTCCACACTGGAAGTGCTTGAAGTTCTGTCTGCCCACGCCCATCGACGGTTCGGGGTCGATGAGATATACGGGCACTGAGGGTCGCACATAGTGGATGAGGCCCGCAGCGGGGTAGACGTTGAGCGATGTGCCTATAATCACGAAGATGTCGGCTTGCTCGGCTGCCTCCGCCGCAACGCTAATCATAGGCACCGACTCGCCGAAGAACACGATGAACGGGCGCTCGAGTGATCCGTCGCCGGCGAGTGTGCCGGGCTTTACCTCGCAGTTGTCCTCGGTCAGAGTGCGCTGATAGCGCGGGTCGTCGACATCGCGCGAGGAGCACACCTTCGTCAGTTCGCCGTGCAGATGTATCACGCTGGTGGAGCCTGCCTTCTCGTGCAGGTTGTCCACGTTCTGCGTGATGACCGTCACCTTATAGTCTTTCTCCAGCTCGTGGATGAGGCGGTGGCCCTCATTGGGCTGCGCTGCGTAGAGCTTTCGGCGCAGCATATTGTAGAAGTTGGTCACGAGTGTGGGGTCGGCAAGCCATCCCTCGTGCGACGCAACCTGGTCGACGGGATAGTTCTCCCACAAGCCGTCGTTGCCGCGGAACGTCTTGAAACCCGATTCTACGGACATGCCGGCGCCGGTAAGAAATACTATATGCTTCATATTATTATTGTTTCAGGGGTTATTCCGTAGCGGAGGCTTTCACATCCGCTACGGAGAGAGTCTGTTTACTGCTTCTTTAGTTGCAGCAGTGTCTTTCCGTTGCCGTCAGTTAAGTCTACGCCTCCGTTCTCAGTAGCCTTATAAGCTTTCACGCTTTCGAGAGCCTTCAGAATCTGCTGCTCATACTCCATGTTGGCGCAGAGCATCAGCGTGGTGCCTATCTCCGAGAAGCTGATGGTCTGCTTTGCTGCATCCACCTTTGCCTTGCCGTTGATAGAGTTGCATCCGGCGCATCCGAATACGTTGTCCTTTGCTGTTTCGAAGCCCAGGGTAGGGCGGAACTCGGTCTTTGTGGTGTCGACAGCGGTGCTGTCCACTTTCACGATGTCCCACTCGCCGTTGAGGTCAACGGCTGCGTCTGTTGTCTTTGTTGCCGAGCAACTGCAGAGAGCAATTGCTGCGGCGATTATAGATATTTTCTTCATTGTATGTGTTTTAGGGAGCGTTTAAGCCGAACTAAGCCGAGGAAGGGTGCGTTTAAGCCGAACTAAGCCTTCTTATGCCTTTCTAAGCCTTTGCTAATTCAAAACTCAAAATTCAAAATTCAAAACTCTTACTTCAGCTTCCAGGTTGCACCGTCCTTGGTGTCCTTCACCTCGAAGCCAAGCTCAGCCAGTTCGTCGCGGATGCGGTCGCTGGTAGCCCAGTCCTTCGATGCCTTAGCCTTCGAACGGAGGTCGAGCACCATGTCTACAACCTTGCCGAAAGCCTCCTCGCGATGCGATGAAGAGCCGGCGTTGTCGGGGCGCAGACCGAGCAGGTCGAACGCGAAGAGACGCATTGTCTCAGTCAGTTCCTTAAGGTCAGCCTCAGAGATGGTAGCCTTGTGGTCTACGAGCTTGTTCACTACGGAGCAAGCCTCGAAGAGATGAGCTATGACGAGCGGCGTAGCGAAGTCGTCGTTCATGGCGTCGTAGCACTTCTGGCGCAGCTCGCCCACCACCTTCTTCGTCTCGGCATCGCTCTCTGCTGAAGCAGCGATGCGGTCGAGGTCGGCGATGCCGTTCATGAGCTTCTCAAGACCCTTCTGCGAAGCCTGTAGTGCCTCGTTGGAGAAGTCTACAGTGCCGCGATAGTGAGCCGAGAGGATGAAGAAGCGTATGGTCATCGGCGAGTAGGGCTGCTCAAGATTCTTGTTGTTGCCGGTGAAGAACTCCTCGAGTGTGATGAAGTTGCCGAGCGACTTGCCCATCTTCTGTCCGTTGATTGTGATCATGTTGTTGTGCATCCAATAGTGCACCATCTGGTCGCCCTGCGAAGCCACAGCCTGCGCAATCTCGCACTCGTGGTGCGGGAACACGAGGTCCATTCCGCCGCCGTGTATGTCGAAGTGAGCACCGAGATACTTGCGGCCCATCGCCGTACACTCGCAGTGCCAACCCGGGAAACCATCGCTCCAAGGACTCGGCCATCGCATGATGTGCTCCGGCGAAGCCTTCTTCCAGAGTGCGAAGTCTGCCTGGTTGCGCTTCTCGCCAACACCGTCAAGCGCGCGCGAAGCGTCCTTCACGTCGTCGAGGTTGCGACCCGAGAGAATGCCGTAGTGGTGCTTCTCGTTGTACTTCTTCACGTCGAAGTAGATGGATCCGTTGCTCTCGTATGCGAATCCGTTGTCGAGAATCTGCTGCACGAGCTGCTCCTGCTCGATGATGTGGCCCGTAGCGTGTGGCTCGATGCTTGGCGGCAGTACGTTCAGCGCCTCCATAGCTGCGTGGTAGCGGTTGGTGTAGTACTGTGCGATCTCCATCGGTTCGAGCTGCTCCAGACGTGCCTTCTTCTCTATCTTGTCGTCGCCTTCGTCGGCATCGTGCTCCAAGTGGCCCACGTCGGTGATGTTGCGCACGTAGCGCACCTTATAGCCGAGGTGCTTGAGGTAGCGGAAGAGAATGTCGAACGTGATAGCAGGGCGTGCATGACCCAGGTGTGGGTCGCCATAGACGGTAGGTCCGCAGACGTACATGCCCACGTTAGGGGCGTGCAGCGGCTTGAACACTTCTTTGCGACGCGACAGCGTATTGTAAATCCAAAGTGCTTGTTCCATTATATTTTCGGTTTTGTTTTTTTGATTATTCGTTGTTGCGTATCAGCGGTTTGCTGAGTATTATTGAGTATCAGTATGCAAATTTAGCAATTATAATTCAATTAGCGGTGCAATCTCCGCAAAATCGTCTACTATGGCATCTGCACCGGCTTCGAAGAGGCTTTGGCGCGAGCCGTTGCCGTAGGTCACGCCGATGGTCATGCAGTGGGCGTTGCGACCCATGAGAATGTCGAAGTGGGTGTCGCCTACAACGACGGCATCCTCGGGCTGCAGGTGGTAATGCTTCAGTGTCTTCAGCACGGGCTCAGGGTCGGGTTTGGCGTGGCGCACGTCCTCGGCGGCAACAATCAGCGTGATGATGTCGTCGAGTGCGAAGGAGCGCAGGAAGTCGGCAGCCGACTTGTATCCGCGGCTTGTGGCTACGGTGAGCGTGCAGCCCTTGGCGTGCAGCTGGCGCAGCGTGTCGGCTACGTGTGGGAACATAGGCACGCCAATCTCGCGGTTCACCTCCTCGAATATCTCGCGGTATGTGGCTGTACACTCCGCTGCCTTCTCCTTGTCCATCGGCTCGAGCACAGGAAACGCCTCCACGAGCGGCAGTCCGATTGTAGCGGCTATCTCCTCGTCGCTGTGCTGCGGTAGGTGCATAGCGTCGAAGGTGCGATGAAATGTGTTGAGTATGACGGGCTTCGTGTCAGCGATGGTGCCGTCGAAGTCGAGTATTACGATTTTCTTCATATTGCTTGTTTTATGTTTCTGCAAAGATATTAAATAAAAAGGACTCTGCCAAGAGCTTGGCAGAGTCCTTTTTATTTAATTGTTTGTTTATGCGGAGCGTTTAGAAGTTGCCCTTGTTAGCATTATCCCACCAGAGGTGTGTGCCGCCCTTATCGCCAGAGATACCCTTCTTGCTGGTATTCTCCTTGTCGAGGAGTTCGATACCGCCCTTGATGCCTTCAGCGTTGGTGTCGTAAGCGTTGCTGCTATAGATTACACGGCGAACGCCTTCCTGAGTGTCGACAGCACCATTGCTCTTGTTTACCAATGCTACGAAGAACTTCGGATAGCCTGTGCGACGCTGCTCAGCCCAACCTTCGTTAGAGAGCGGGAAGAGAGCGATGTACTTCTGTGTCTGGATGCGTGCGAGCTGGTCTTCCTTGCTTGCAGCGTCGTCCCACTTCACGCCGAGTGTGTTCACAGCCTTGCAGTTGTGTTCAGAGTCACCTGGGTCAACATAGTCAGCCTGACCGGTTGTGCCGTTGATGTAAGCGTCGATATCAGCGTCGCTGATGTTCTCAATGCCAGCGAACGAACCTTTATAAGCAAGCTCGTTCTTGATAGAGAGTCGGATGCCCTGCTCGTAGAGATCCTTCACGCTTGTACCGCCGATGTTCCAGCGCAGCTTAGCCTCTGCGAGGAGGAAGTAAGCTTCGGCAGCCTTGAAGATAGGCAGCGGAGTGTTGTATGAGCCAACCCACTGTGACATCTTGTAGCCGTACCAGCCGTCAGAGCCCTTCTGTTTCATGCCGCTTGCGTAGCGGATGCCGCAGTAAACAGAGTTCTTAGGTGTCACTTCGCCCTTCTCGTTCTTAATCTCGTCAGCATTCTTTGTCATGTACAGAGGCAGACGCGGGTCTTTCATGCCCACCATGAGCGTTACGAGGTTAGCGTTCATACCGCAGTCGAGCCACTCGAACATACGCTTCAGCTCGTTGCTCTGGTCCTTGATGACGATGTCCTTGCCCGACACGGCGAGGGTGTTGTCAGCAGCTGCAGTTGCGATAGCCTTGAGGTCGTAGCCGTCGGCAGCCATCTCGCTCTCGCGCTTAGAGAGACGCAGAGCGATACGCAGCTTCATGGTGTTGGCAATCTGCACCCATATAGCAGGATCGCCACCGCCCCATGTGTCGTATGTAGCGAGTGATACCTTCTCGTCTTCGCTCATTGCCTTAAGATCAACGATAGCCTTGTCGAGGTCATCGAGCATCTGCTCGTAGAGTTTCTGCTGACTGTCGAAGCGATAAGTTGTCTCACTTTCGGCGTTGATGATAGACGAGTAGGCGAGCGGTCCGTAAGCATCGGTAGCCTGCATAGTACCTACAGCCTGCACGATACGCATTGTGGCTGCCAATCCTGGCTTTGACTGCTTTTCGAGGTTGGCGATGTTGCGGCGTGTGTTGTTGAATATATGCAGATAATAGTTCTCGTACATACCGCCACTGTGTCCGCGGTTCTCACCCATATCGCAGTTGGTGAAGTTGCCGTGAGGTGTCTGGAAGTAGCCACCATAGAGGTCGATGGTGAGGTTTGTCCAGAACTGGAACATGTTCTGATGAGGTGCATAGCAATAGTTCATTGCTTCCGCACACTGTGCAGCGAACGGCAAATCGCCTGGATCCACCTGCGTCTTGTTTGTATTCAGATCTTCGAAATCGTCTGTGCATGAGCTAAGCATTCCGCTACCCATCACAGCCAGTGCCAGCATTGATGACACCGCGAATATATTTCTCTTTTTCATAATTGCTTAGATTTTAAACGGTTGTAAAACTTGTTTTTACTCGCTCAAAAATAATTAGAAGTTCAACTTCAGGTTCAGACCTAAGCTTCTTGAAGAAGGAAGGTTGAAGATGTCGACACCCTGCACACCGTTGCCAGTACCCATTGATACGTCCGGGTCGCAAGGAGCGTCCTTGTAGAAGAAGAAGAGGTTGCGTGCGATGAGCGCAGCAGTGAGGTTCTTGCCGTTGCCGAAGAGGTTGCGGAAGGTGTAGCCGAGGCTCAGTTCGCGCATACGTACGTTTGTGCCCTTGTAAACGTAGAACTCTGTAGCGTACGAGTTGTTGAAGTTAGAAGAACCAGTCTCGGTGTACCAAAGCTGTGGGTCGAACTCAACGCCGTCAACCACAACCTTACCTGCGTTGCGTGCGTTGCCAGTGCGTTCTGATACGCCCCAGCCGTCGAGTGTAGCCTCAGTAGCTGAGAGCACTCTGCCGCCGAACTTACCGTCGATGAGGAACGACAATGTGAAGTCCTTGTAGTGGAATGTGTTGCTCCAACCGAAGTTCACCTTAGCGTTCATGTTGCCTGCATACTTCATCTCGTCGATGTTGTCGCCCATAAGAACCGGTTTGCCATCTGCGTTCTTCACTGGCTTGCCTGCCTCGTCGCGCTTAATTTGGCGTACGTAGAGGTCGCCGTAAGAGCCACCCTCGTTGAGCACAACCTTTGCGCCCTGCCAAGAAGCGATAGTAAGACCGTTCTCCAAGCCCTCTACGAGCTCCTTAATCTTGTTCTCGTTGTAAGAGATGTTGAAGTTGGTAGACCAAGAGAAGTCGGCATTGAACTGCTGATGCCAGCCTACAGATGCCTCGAAGCCCTGGTTCTGTACGTTACCGGCGTTCACGTAACGATTGCGCAGACCGCTCTCGTAAGGAGCCGAAACTGAGAAGAACTGGTTCTTGGTGTTCGTCTTATAATATGTGAAAGAGAAATCGAGACGATTGTTTAAGAATGTACCATCGAAACCGAACTCGAGAGAGTGGGTCTTCTCAGGCTTCAATGTGCGGAACGCTGCCTTGTCAGGAGCAGAGATAGCACCTGAACCACCGAGAGTGTATCGTGGGTTAGACATGTAGATAGGCACGTCGTTACCTACGATTGAGTAGCTACCGCGGAACTTGAAGAGGTTCACCTGCTCGCCCATCGGCACGAGCTTGTTGAGCAGAACGCTGGCACCTACTGACGGGTAGAAGAATGAGCAGCTTTCGGTGAATGCGAGAGCTGACGACCAGTCGTTACGTGCAGAGAGGTCGAGGAATACAGCTTCCTTGAAGCCTACCTGAGCTGTTGCGAATACGGCGTTGAGGCGCTTTTCTGTGTTCATAGCGTCGCCATTGCCCAATGTAGACATATTGCCGTAGTAGTTGTTCGGAGTGAAGATGTTCGGGTAGTAAACGTTGCCGTCGCCTGGTGCCTTAAACTGATCGTCCTCTGCCCAGAGGTCTACGTGAGCAGTCTTGGTCTTGGTGAAGCTTGAGCCTGCTGTTGCTGTGAGAGCCCAGTCGCCCCATGTGTGGTTGTAGTTAACGAGAACGTCGCCGTAGAGCTGGTCGCTGAAGTAGCGGTTGTTCTTCATACGTCCCATCTTGTAGAGGTTGCCAACAGAAGAAGCGTAAGCGTTGTGTATGAACTGCTCTTCGCCGCGCTCGTAGCGCATACGTCCCTGAATGTTCACGTCGGGAGTGATGTCCCACTTGATAGAGCCACCGAACTCATAGCGGTTGCGCTTAGAGATAGGAGTCTGACGGTTGAGCATCCAGTACGGGTTGCCGTACTGCTGCAGCTCGGTATTGGTCCAGTTCTGTACGTTGCAGCCGCGTGCTGGGTCGTAAACCTCGTAGTTGTCCTTGTAGTAGTTCCAGTCGATGCCACGCGGAGCGAGGTAAGCACCTGTAAGTGGGTTCCAGAGGTAGCCGGCAGCTGCCTGGTTCTTCGAGTACTGGTTGCTGTACTTAGCCGAGAAGTCGATATATACGTGGTCGAGCACCTTGAAGTCGACCTTCGAGTTGAGGTTGTGGCTGCGGTATGTGTTCTCCGGAGTCATGCCGTGAGAGAATACGTTGCCGTAAGAGAAGTAAGCCTTGAAGTTCTCGCTACCGCCTGCAAGCGATACAGAGTTGTTGGTTGTGAAACCTGTGCGGAAGAACTCCTTAGCGTAGTTTTTAGAAGCGCTTGCAAGCTTGTCGCCCCAAGAGAATGTGCCGTCTGCGCCTGCTCCGTATGTATCCTGGAACTTAGGCAGAATCATTGGCATCTCCATTGTGGTGTTGCTTGATACGTTCACGCTTACCTTGCCTGCCATGCCCTGCTTTGTGGTGATCATGATGGCACCGTTGGCAGCCACTGCACCGTAGAGAGCTGAAGCGGCAGCACCCTTCAGAAGGGTGATAGAAGCGATATCGTCGGGGTTGATGGTAGACATAACGTCACCTGCGTCGCGCTCGCCACCGTAGTCGCTTGATACCTGAGAGGTTGTGGTATTGGTCATTGTCGGCACACCGTCGATGACGATGAGCGGCTGGTTGCTACCAGAGATTGACTTGTTACCACGGAACAAAATCTTTGAAGAACCGCCTGCACCGGTAGAGTTAGGCGTAATCTGCAGACCTGCGCTCTTGCCTTGCAGCGAGTTGATCATGTTGATCGACTTGATGTCGTTGACATCCTTTCCGCCTACGGTTTGTGCCGAGTAGGTAAGTGTCTCCGACTGACGCTTGATACCCATGGCTGTTACAACAACCTCGCCAAGGCTCTCTGCGTTAGGAGAAAGAGAAACGTTGATAATTTTGCGGTTGCCAACTGTTTCCTCTGCATTTTTCATACCGACGTATTTGAATTCCAATACGTCTTTTGCATTGGTCTGAATAGTGTAATTACCGTTCAGGTCAGTCATTGTTGCGTTCTTCGTGCCTTTTACAGACACGCTTACTCCAACAAGGGGTTCGCCCATCTCTTTGTCTTTAACGAGACCAGAAACTGTATGCGTCTGTGCATACGCCCCCGTCATAAACATTCCTATCAGGAACATTACGACTGTAAGAAATGATCTTTTCTGCATAGTCTTTAAGGGTTAGGTTAATAATTATAGTAGTTATAAAAAATATTTAAACTTTACACTTTGCAAATATATATAATAGTCTGATACAGTGGTATTTTGAATGTGTAATAAACGTTAAATTGCTTGGTAGATTTTAGTATTTGTAAATGTTTGCGCAAACAATTTACATAATGTTGGTATGTATGTAGGTATGTAGGTGTGTATGTAAGCAGGTATGATATGCCTGCTTACATATTTATGTTCTTCACGACGATAGCTATTGTCTTCATCATTACGTACTCTTCAGACAGATACATGAGCCCGTTGTAGGCGTTGCCTGTGCCCCATGAGTTCTTTGCTATGTAGTAGCGTTTGCCGTTCTCGTCGTGGGCTATGCCGATGAGCACCATGCAGTGGTCGTCGGTGGTGTGGTGGTTCTCAAACTCTATCTGTCGCTCCTTCTGCGTGTAGGGTCGCTGCTTGGTGAGTTCCGCCACGCCGCGCTTGAAGTCGAAGCCCGTTTCGCTTGTGTCGCCTTCCCAGCAGACGGGGTGTCCGGCTCGCAGCGAGCGTTCTATGCGCTTCATCATCACGTCGATGGGCACGTTGTAGTAGAGTTCGTTGCTGTAGTTGTCGGGCACTTCGAGCACGAACGCCTCGCCGAAGCTGTGGTGTGTGAAGCTTGTCATGGCTAAGTACTCGCCTCGCATACACACGCTATGTGCGAACTCGAGCGGTGTGTATTCGGCTCCGAGCATGTACACCTTCTTGGGTAGTGCTCCGATGCGGTCATCGAAGAGTCGTTCGGCGCGGTTTTTCAGCTCGCTCATGTTGCGTGAGGAGTTGGAGAGCATCACGAGTCGCTTCATCATCGACTGGTAGTTGATGTTGTGTGCGTTGTACGAGTCGTAGGGCATGATGCCGTATTCTTCGATGAGGCGCAGCAGCAGCGGTGCCGTTCCGCGCAGCGTCATGCGGTCGTAGCCTTTCGAAAGGAAGTGGAAACGTGCCTGTTCGCCGAGCTGATAGCGTGCAATGTAGTCGACCGAGAGGTTCACCGAGTCGCCCATCTGTATATGTTCGGTCTCGATGGTGGCGAGCATGGCGTATGCCCAGCAGAGCGAGCTGTGTCCTTGGTCTTTCACGGGCGTGTAGCCGAGGAGCACTTCGTTGGTGAAGTGCTTCTTCGAGGAGTTGAAATTCTCGCGTTTCAGGTCGCAAGAGGTGATGGTTGCGAGTGTGACGAATAGTATAATGAGTTTGCGCATAGAATGTTTTTTGATGGTTGGTGCAGTTGAGACAACTGCACCCCCTGATGATTACTTCACTCCCTTTGTGCCCGACAGGAACGCCTTTGCCACGCCGAGTTTTAGGAACATATCGAGTCGAACGGGTATGTGGTGAGCGTCGTCGGTGACGTAGAAGCGTACAATCTCTTTTTCTTTATTCTTATTTTCGTCCTTCTCTATGTACGAGAGTTGCAGACAGCGATACTTCACTCCGTTGTCGCCCTTGACGGTTGTTTTGCCTTTGTATTCGAGTGTGGCGTTGATGATCTTCGCACCGTCGGTGATTGGTATGTTGATGCGGTTGCCTTTCTTCCAGTGTTCGGGTTTGAACGAGCGTGCGCGCAGGAAGATGCTCATCATGTCGTAGGCACAGGCTGTGCGGTTGAACTCCTTCCACACATGTTCGCCGCTGTTCTTCTGTCGGTGCAGCTTTACGTGCTGATGGTTGTTATGGTACGCGTAGAATGCCTCGTCTACGGTGTAGCGTTTGCCCTCGCGTGCTCCCTTGCGGTAGTAGAGCGGTTCGAGGTCGAGCGTGTTGTAGCAGAGTAGGGTGTCGCGCATGACGAACATCTTGTCGAGTGTCTCCGATGTGCGTGTGATGAGTGCCATGCGCAGGGCTGGTTGTCCCTTGTAGTTGCTCTTCACCACCGACATCGACGCTGTGCCTGCCTTCACCCATACAAACTGCCAGTTGAAGTAGAGGTTGTATGAGAGGAACTCGCCTGGGTTGACTGCCGTGTTGCGGTACTTGCACTGTGCCGTTGTGGTCTGCAGACCTGCCAATAGCAGGGCTACGACGAGGAGGAAGTGTTTGGTTTTCATATTATTGTTTATTTTAGTGTAATTCAGAACGGGTACGCCACGCCCAGTTTGCGTGCTCTCTCGATGTTGCGCTGCTGTATCTTGCGTTGCTGTTCGCCCTTCTGTTTCTTTATCTCGTTGGGCTTCTGCTGGTCGAGAGGCTTTGCCGTGATGTCCCAGTTCAGGTTCATGTCCCACTTCGCTTTACATTCTATGTTGTACGGATAGTAGAACACCTCTTCGGGTTGCAGGCCGGTGTTGTAGTCGCCCGTGTCCCACACGCCGTTGTTGTTGGTGTCGACGAAGAGACGGGCGTAGTAGATGCCTGGCTTGATGTAGTAGAACGTGGCATAGCCGTTGGTGGTCTGTACGCTCTTCACCGCCTTGTCTTCGCGGCTGAGCAGTTCGACGCAGATGTTCTTGCCCTTCAGCTGCTGAATGTTCAGCACCACGCTACTGTAGTCGTCGAGCGAACCCACCTTGAAACCTTTCTTCAGCTTGGCTGATGCCACGCCGTAGATATCGGTGAAGGCGAGCGAGTCGATTTCCAAGCTGTACTCTATGTCGGGGCGCCACTCGGCACGCAGCGTATATATGCGTTTCGACTCCTCGGTGGCTATGCTGTCGCCCCACATCTTCGTCTTTATAGGTTCGAAGCGCAGCGGTGCCTCGTACCACAGCGTGTCGTGCTTGGCGTAGAGGTGTATTTTCGATGTGTCGGCAGAGGCGAGTGGCGTGTCGAACTCGAAGCGTATGTTGCGGTCGGGGTCGAGTTTCGAGTCGAGCTGCAGCTTGAAGTTGAGTTCCTTCGGGGGCATTATCGAGTCGTAAGGCTCGCCACGCTTGCGCTTCTTCTCCTCCTTCTTCTTCCACTCCTCGAAGCTCTTCTGTGCTTCCTTCAGGCGTTTCTCGTAGGGTTGCTTGGAGAGTATCTGCAGCGTGTCGGTCTGTGGCACGAGATTGCCGAGCGTGTCGGTCATCTCGTATGTCATGGCCACGTTCAGCGTGTCCTGGTTCACGAGCGTGGTGTCGCGCAGCCAGTAGGTGATGGTGTCGCGTCGTGCCGACGGCTCGATGAGCAGTTGGTCGGTAGCGTCGAAGTTGAGCGGTGTCAGCTCGGGCAGTTTCTTTGAGCCGTAGCTGAAGAACAGCGAGAAGCTGTTGGGTTGCTGACGCTCCGCTTTCAGGAAGAAGCGGTCGGTCTGCACGTGTTCGAAGGCTCTGAGCACGAGGTCGTCGGGTGTGAAACGTGTGTATCCCGTGCGCTTTATGTCCTTGATATGCAGCGAGTCGAGCCACAGCGTGTCCTGGCGCATGGCGTCGCAGAACGCGGGGCGTATGGTGTCGTGCGAGAAGGCTATATGCTCGCTCTTCTGCGAGAAGCGGTAGTCGCCGTCCTGGTCGTTGAGGGCGTAGATGCGGTATGCGCCCGGTGCCACACCCTTTATGACGAAGTGGCCGCGCGAGTCGGCACGCGCCACGCGCAGCATGGGCTGCTTCTGAAAGCACGAGTCCTCAAACTCGGCGTACAAGCCCACGAGTATGCCCTTCACCGGCTCCAGGTTCTGTGCCGCGAGCACCGTGCCAGCCACTTCGAGTGTGTCGATATGGTTGCCCGTTGAGAAACTGTAGGTGTAGTTGCCCATAGGGTTTCCCTCGTTGTTGTCTTTGATGGCATCGGAGAAGTCGATGGTGTACGTGGTGTTGGGTTTCAACGAGTCTTTAAGCAGTACGCTTATCTTCTTGCCCGTAGCCTTTATCTCTGCCTGCTCGAGCTGCGGAGGTGACACGACCACCTTCTCCGACGCGTTCTCCAGCTTTATGAACTCGTCGAAGTAGATGTTCACCTTCTTCGCCGACACGTCAGTGCTGCGGTCGGCAGGCGTTGAGGCTATCACGTGCGGCGGTGTCTCGTCGTACCAGCCACCGTCGGGGCGACCCATGCGGGCGCACGACGAGAGCAGCACGATTACACCTATTATATATAATATGTTTCTTAGTTTCAGCATTTGGCTTAACTTCTTGTTTTTTATTAGTTTTTCAGCGACATAAATGTCAGATTGGTCGGTGTAGTTCTTGCTCTGGCAAGTGGTAAAGATCGGTGCACTTGAGACAAGTGCACCCCCTGAGAACGGCAACACAAATGTCAACATCTCACCACCTCACCACAACAACACCATTATCACCACCTCACCACAACACCATCACTTCACCCCCATTATCTCCTCAATGGTCTTGCGGTTGTTAGAGAGGCGTGGTATCTTGTGCTGTCCGCCGAGCTTGCCCTTCGAGCGCAGCCAGTCGTCGAACTGTCCTTTGCGTGCTACGACAATCTCTAACGGCTGCAGCGTGATGTCGTGGAAACGCTTCGCCTCGTAGTCGGAGTTGATAGCCTGCAGCTGGTGGTCGAGCAGGTCGGCGAACTCGTTGATGTTCTCGGGCTCCTTGGCGAACTCGATGAGCCACTGGTGGCGACATTTAGCGTTGGCATCCATGAACACCGGCGCAGCCGTGTACTCCTTCACCTCGGCACCGGTCTGCTGGCAGGCGTAGGCGAGACCTTTCTCGGCGTTGTCCTGTATGAGTTCCTCGCCGAAGGCGTTGATGAAGTACTTCGTTCTGCCCGTGATGACGAACTTGTACGGGCGCACCGATGTGAACTTCACCGTGTCGCCAATCATGTAGCGCCACAGTCCGCACGAGGTGCTGATGAGCATGGCGTAGTTCTTGCCTACCTCCACGCCCTCAAGCGGTACGATGTTCGGGTGCTCCGAGTCGAACTCGTCCATAGGCAGGAACTCGTAGAACACGTCGTAGTCGAGCATCAGCAGCATCGACTTGTCCGCAGGGTCGTTCTGTATGCCGAAGAAACCCTCCGAGGCGTTGTACGTCTCCATGTAGTGCATACGGTCGCTCTTTATGATGTGCTCGTACTGTGAGCGGTAGGGTGTGAACGCTATGCCACCATGGAAGAACACCTCCAGGTTGGGCCACACCTCGTCGAGGCGCTCCTTGCCCGACAGCTCGAGCACGCGCACCAGCACGCTGAGCATCCACGAGGGCACGCCCGAGATGTTCGTCACGTTCTTGTTCAGACACTCGCGGGCGATGCGGTCGCGCTTCACCTCGAAGTCGCTGAGCAGCGCGGTCTGCTTCTTCGGCACACGCACGAGGTTCACGAGCGGGTTGATGTTCTCGATGAGAATGGCGCTGAGGTCGCCCACGAGCGAGCCTGCCACGTTGTAGTTGGGTGCGTGCGAACCGCCTAAGATCAGTCCCTTGCCGTCGAACATACGACTCTCGGGGTTGTTCTGCAAGTAGAGTGCCACCACGTCGGTGCCACCCTTGTAGTGGATGTTCTTCAGTCCTTCAGCCGATACGGGTATGAACTTGCTCTTGTCGTTCGTAGTGCCCGACGACTTGGCATACCACTTCACCTTTCCGGGCCACAGCACGTCAGCCTCGCCGTGGCGCATACGGTCGATGTCAGCCTTCAGTTCCTCGTACGTGTTCACCGGCACGTTGCGCACGAAGTCGTCGTACCCCTTTGTCGTAGCGAAAAGATGATTTCTGCCATACTCGGTGTTGGCAGCCGTACGCAGAAGGTGCTGCAACACACGGTGCTGCAGTGCCTCTGGTTCGGTGAAATGTTGTTCCAGCTTATGCTGTCGGGGTGCGAATGCATATTGTGCAATGCCTGTTAAGCTCATGGTCTATTGTTTTATATTAATGTAATTTCTGCCATCCGCATCGGTCGACGCAGACATCCGCATCGGTCGACGCAGACATCCGCATCGGTCGGCGCAGACATCCGCATCGGTCGGCGCAGACGTCCGCATCGGTCGGCGCAGATGCTAAACGTAGTACGTAGACATCTGTTTTGACCCACTTTCTTGTCAGTGTTTCTTCCTGTCCTCTTCGATAAACCGCAGCAGATGCTCCACAGCCTCACTCTCCGGTATCGCCTTCTCCACGCACATCTTCTGCTTGTAGAGCGATATCTTGCCCGGTCCGGCGCCTACGTATCCGTAGTCGGCATCTGCCATCTCGCCCGGTCCGTTCACGATGCAGCCCATGATGCCTATCTTCAGACCCTTCATGTGTGCCGTAGCCGCCTTTATCTTGGCGATGGTGGAGCGCAGGTCGTAGAGCGTTCTGCCGCAACCCGGGCAGGAGATGTACTCCGTCTTCGAGGTGCGCAGACGAGCCGCCTGCAGTATGGCGAAGGCGGTGTCGGTGATGTCGCGCACGGCGATGTCGCCGTTGTTCATCAGCCACAAGCCGTCTGTCAAGCCGTCGATCATCAGCGCGCCCATATCGGCAGCTGCCTCAAGCTGCAGGTCTGCCTTCTCCGCGCTGCCATGACTGTACATCTGGGCGAACACAACGGGGTTGAACAAGCCGTTCGACCACAGCTCGTGAGTCAGCGCACGCTGCTCGCCGAGGCGGTTCTGCTGGTTGGACACAGCCACTACCACTACCTCCGGGTGAGCCTTCAGGCAAGCCATGTACTCCTCCGACGGTGCACCAAGCTGCAGCACGAGGAACTTCACCTCTGCCTTCACTCCGCCCACGAACGGCGTAGCGTTGTACGGGAAGATAGGGTAGGTGTTCGGCTCGCCGGTGTAGGCGTTGAAGTCGACGATGTATTTCTGTCCGTCGCGGCGGTTCTTGGGCAGACTGCCACCGCAATAGATGTAGTCGGGGGTCATATCGGGGTTGAACTCCACGCTCTCTGCGTCGTCGTTCTGTCCAAAAGAAGCAATCACGACGGGCGTGTTCGAGCCGCCGATGCCGCCAGCAGCGCGTGTAGGGCGGCGATCAGGGCGCACCCACGAGAAGTCCTTCGCCTCGGTTCCGGGCACGAGGGTGTGTCCGGTGCGCTTTGTGATATAGTCGACGAGGTGGCGTGCGACGGGTATCTCCGCCTCCGGTTCCTCGCTCAGACTCACGCGGATGGTGTCGCCGATGCCGTCGGCAAGCAGTGCGCCGATGCCCACCGCACTCTTGATGCGTCCGTCCTCGCCCTCGCCAGCCTCGGTCACGCCGAGGTGGAGCGGATAGTGCATGTCAGCCTGGTCCATCTCGGTGATGAGCAGGCGCACGGTGCGCACCATGATGACGGTGTTCGATGCCTTGATGCTTATCACTACGTTGTCGAACTGCTCCTTCTTGCAGATGCGCAGAAACTCCATGCAGCTCTCGACGATGCCTTCCGGCGTGTCGCCGTAGCGCGACATGATGCGGTCGGAGAGCGAACCGTGGTTCACGCCGATGCGCACCGCGGTGTGGTGTTCGCGGCAGATGTTGAGGAAGGGCACGAAGCGGTCCTCCAGCTTCTTCAGCTCGTCGGCATACTCGGCGTCGGTGTACTCAATCTTCTTGAACACACGCGCCGGGTCGACGTAGTTGCCTGGGTTCACGCGCACTTTCTCGGCGTACAGCGCAGCCACGTCAGCCACGTTGGCGTTGAAGTGTACGTCGGCTACGAGCGGTGTCTGATAGCCGTCGGCACGCAGTTGTGCGTTGATGTTCTGCAGGTTCTCAGCCTCTCTGCGACCCTGCGTAGTGAGTCTGACGAGTTCGCCGCCTGCTTTTATGATGCGCTCAGCCTGAGCCACGCACGCCTCCGTGTCGTTGGTGTTGGTGGTGGTCATCGACTGCACGCGTATAGGGGCATCGCCACCTATCTGTATGTCGCCTACTTGCACGGGTGAGGTGGAGCGGCGGCGGTAGTTGAAGAGATCGATCATGATGTTGTTGTTATGTTGTGATGTTGAGGTGTTGAGATTGGTGGTGTTGTGGTGTTGTGGTGTTGAGGTGTTGAGGTGTTGAGATTGGTGGTGTTGTGATGTTGTTATGTTGAGATGTTGAGATATGTTGTGATGTTGTGATGTTGTGGTGTTGTGGTGTTGAGAGATGTACTATTGTCACCATCTCACCATCTCACCATCACAACATCATATCTCACCACCTCAACACTTAAAGTCGTACTTCACTTCGGCGAGCTCCTTGTTCGCCTTTTCTATCTTCTCGCCCAAGCCAGCCTTGTACTGTGCCATTTTCTCAGCGATGCTGTCGTCGCAGAGCGCAATCATCTCGCAAGCGAGTATGGCAGCGTTCATGGCTCCGTTCACGCCTACTGTCGCAACGGGAATGCCTGGGGGCATCTGTATGATGGAGAGCATAGCGTCGAGTCCGTCGAGCATACCCTTGATAGGCACGCCGATGACGGGCAGGGTGGTGCTTGCAGCGATAACGCCTGGCAGAGCTGCTGCCATGCCTGCTGCTGCGATGATTACCTTAACGCCACGCGCCTTAGCGCCCTTGGCGAATTTTTCTACTGCGTCCGGTGTGCGATGAGCAGAGAGGGCGTTCACCTCAAACGGTACCTGCATGTCGTTCAAGAACTTGCATGCCTTTTCCATAACGGGCAGGTCGGATGTGCTGCCCATGATGATGCTAACTAATGGAGTCATATTATTGTTGTTTTTTTATTGTTAAAGTCCCAATATCACAGCGAAGGCGATAACCACGCCTACGCCGAAGCCGGCAATCACCTGCGAGAGAGTGTGCTGGCGCAGTATGATGCGGCTGGTGCCGACAAGTCCGGCGAGCACGAGGGTGAGACATAGCCACGAGATAGGGTTGAACATGAAGATGAACGAGAAGGCGAGCAGTGCGCCAACCACGCCCCCGATGGCTGCAGTGTGTGTAGACACCTTCCACCACACGTTGATGAGCGAGCATACTATCTGTATCACGAGTGCCGCCATGAGTATGTTGCCCATGAAGTGGGGTATGTTGTACAGGCGCATCACGTAGAAGCAGGCGTAGTAGCTCACGATGGAGAGCAGGTAGGGCACCACGCGGCGCTCCTTGCGGCTGAGCTGTATGAGTGTCCAGCCGTGATAGTTGCGGTAGAGTTTTATGAGCAGGGTGGGCATGAGGATGGTGAAGAAGTACACCATTGCGAGCACACTGAGCTTGTACCCCCACGGCATCTGGCTGAGATAGCTGAACGTGAAGAGTACCGTCATACCGACAAACGATAGATAGAACGGGGTGAACACCGCGCTGAGAACGCGGGCTACGAGGATTATGTTCTTTTCTTTCATTGTTTAATTCTTCCTAAGCCTTGCTACGGGTATGCCCAACTGTTCGCGATACTTCGCTACGGTGCGTCGTGCGATGGGGTAGCCGAGTTTTGCGAGTGCCGCTCTGAGGGCGTCGTCGCTGAGTGGTTTTGTCTTGTTCTCTTTGCTCACGAGGTCCTTCAGTGCGAGCTTTATCTTGCGTGTAGACATCTCTTCGCCGTCGTCGGTGGTGTAGCCGTCGCTGAAGAAGAAGCGCAGTGGGAATGTGCCCCAGTTGGTCTGTGCGTACTTCACGTTGCTCACGCGCGAGATGGTGCTTATGTCGAGTCCCGTGCGGTCGGCTATGTTCTTCAGAATCATCGGCTTGAGGTCAGCCTCGTCGCCGTCCTGGAAGAACTTGCGCTGCCAGTCGATGATGGCTTGCATGGTGAGTGTGAGCGTGCGGTAGCGTTGCTTTATGGCTTCGATGTAGCCTAATGCGCGTTCCACCTTCTGTTTGGCGTAGAGCAGAGCCTCCTTTTCGCGTCGCGACATGGTGTCCTTGTTGTTGCGATAGGTCTCCATGAGTTCGCTGAACGACGACGAGACACGCAGCTCGGGTATGTTACCATTATTAATATAGAACGAGATGTTGCCGTTGTCGTCGGTGTCGACGATGAAGTCGGGCGTTATCTGTTGCACGTTTCTGCCCTCCGTCTCGCCGAGCGATGCTCCGGGCTTGGGGTTCAGTCGGCGTAGTTCGTCGCAGACGCGCTTGTTGGTGTACTCATCGATAGCGAGCAGCGAGCCGATCTTGTCGAAGTGTTTCTTCGTGAACTCATCGAAGTGTTCGCTGATGACGGCTCTCATAAGCGGTTTCAGCGAGTCGTCGGGGCGGCGTTCTATCTGTAGCAGCAGACACTCCTGCAGCGAGTGTGCGCCGATGCCTGCCGGGTCGAAGGTCTGCAGTATGCCGATGATGCGGTCGATGTCGCTCACCTCGCAGTAGATGCCCTGGTAGATGGTCAGCTCGTCGCATATCGACTGGCTGTCCTTGCGTAGCAGTCCGTCGCTATCGAGCGAGCCGATGACGTATTCCATTATCTGCTCGTCGGTTTTGGAGAGGTCTATCTCGCCCATCTGCTCCTTCAGTTTGTCGTAGAACGAGCGTGTGTCGCCGTACACCATCTCCTCGTAGTCGGCGGAGTCGGCACCGGATGCTCCGGTGTAGGCAGCAGTCGGCATGTCCTCGTCGGAGCCCGTCATGCGGTCGAGTGCGTTGTTCAGTGCCGACTCGCGTTCCTCACGCTCCGTATGTGCAGCGAAGGCGTCAGCCTCGCTCTTCTCGTCGTCGATGTCGCTGCTGTCGTGGTCGGCAGAGGGTGTGTATGTGGAGCTGTCTGTGCTGTCGTTGTCGAAGATTTCTTCGTCGGCTTTCACGAGGGCAGGGTTGTCGTCGAGTTCTGCGTTCACGTTCTCTTCGAGTTCGGTGAGCGGCATCTCGAGCATGTGTACCTGCAGCATCTGTTGTTGCGACAGACGCTGCACCTGCTGCAGCTTTTGTTCCTGGGTTTGTATTAGTTTCATTGTCTTCTTCTTTTTTTCTAAGCCTTGGGGTAGTAAGCCGAGCTAAGCCTTGGGGTGGTAAGCCGAACTAAGCCTTTTTAGGCCTTTCTAAGCCTTGGGGTAGTAAGCCGAGCTAAGCCTTTCTAAGCCTCTTTACGCCTTGGCTTAGAAAGGCCTAAAAAGGCTTAGTTCGGCTTAGACGCAGCCTTCGCAGCCTTCGCAGCCTTTGAAGTACTCCTTGAGCCTCTCCGTTGTTGTTGTCAGCACCTCGGGTGCCTCGTTGCTATACTTCTGCCATAGGCGTTGCGCCTCGTCGTTGAGTGGCGAGTGGGGTAGTGGCTCGCGCTTTAGTATGGGGTCGAACGTTTGGTATATCTTCAGCACTTCTACCACCTCTTCGGGCTTCAGCCCCATGAGGTGTGCCGTGTCCTGCACCTCGGGTGTCTCGCTGACCATGGTGTTGGCCATCAGTTGGAAGTAGAGACAAAGGATAATTGTGAGCATCACCGGCGTTAGCTTCTCTGTGGGTGCTACTGGCAGATAGTCGTGCTCGAAGGGCTGCGTCAGGTCAATGCCGTTGTAGAAGGTGCTGCCTGCTCCGAAGCCCGTCATCTGTCTGAGGCGCTTCACATCGCGCGACAAGCGGCGTGGGTTGTCGGCGTACGTGTCCCATAGGCGTTGCAGCGAGGGAGTGGTGCGCTCTTTCAGTGCCTCCATCTGCTCCTGCAGAGTCTTTGGCGGTATGTGCAGTTCGAGTGCCAACTCCACCACCGAACGCGAGTACTCCGACTTAACGCCTGCCGGACTCTTCTGGTAGAGCTGCATGATGAGCAGCCAGTAGTCGTCGGTCCAAAGAGGATGAATTGCCATATATATATTATTAATAATGTATTATTTCGTGATTGCAAAGTTACAGAAAGTCTTGCACATAAGGCACGCCAATCGTGGTTTTCTTGCAAATTAATAGTATAAATAGCCAAGTTGATTGAATTTTTTAAAATATTCTTGCAAAACATTAGCGATTTACAATTAATTTTGTACTTTTGCGGTAGATAAATTAAAAAATAAATGACTATGAAGAAAACTTTACTCTCTATGGCAGCTATGTTGCTGCTCGCAACTGGTGCTTCGGCACAGAAGTTGGACCTTACTGTTGCAGGTGAGGCAAATGTAGATAGCCGTTTTAATAAGTTTGAGCAGGTAGCTGCGCCAAAGGCTAACGGTATGAAGAAGTTAAAGGATGGTGATAAGTTGCTGGGATTCCCTGCTTCTGCAACTCCTGTTGCAAATGTTGGATGGCCAAGGGTGCCTGATGCTGCAAGTGCTGCTTCTCAGCTGATGCTTGACGAAAGTTGGTATGGTTATAATGTTATTGGTATCCGTTATCTTCTCTTGGGTTCTTTGGGTGAAAATACTAAAGAAGCTCCTGTTGGTGTATATGTTTGGGGTATTCCTGAAAGTGGGAAACAGGAGGATCTTTTGGCTGCTGAAAAGCTGTTGAATGAAGGCGATTATGAACTTTGTGTAGTTAGGGATCAGCAGCTGACAGCAAACTGGAATGAAACATATTTCGACGAACCATTTAAACTTTCTGATAAAACAACAGCTTTGCGTTATGGTTTTATGTATGTTCAAGATACAAATGATGATGATGGAAATCTTGCAGCTGCTCCGTTCTTAATGGGTAAGTTCGGTGACGAAGAGGAATTCCCAGATCCAAATAGCGGAAATGCTCCTTTCCTTGTGTTTGGAACATTTGGTGAGAAACAAGATTGGTACCTATATTCAGCTTCCGACTCTCCTTATGCCCTCTGTGTTCAGGTTATAGTAAGAACCCCGAATGGTGAGACTGCTATCCTTGGTGTAGATGCTTCAGGCAAGGTTTATGAGAAGCAGTACTACTCTCTCGACGGCAAGCAGCTCTCTGCTCCTCAGAAGGGCATCAACGTTGTTAAGATGAGCGATGGCACATCAAAGAAGGTGCTTGTTAAGTAAATATCTGAAAACACATATAAATGAAAATCCCAACGGAGGTTCGCCTCTGTTGGGATTTTTTTTTAGGGGGTGCAGTTGTCTCAACTGCACCAACCGAGCAGAAATGCACCATTTACTTTGTTGGTGCAGCAGAGACTGCTGCACCCCCTGGAAGTGCACCAACCGCGCAGAACTGCACCATTTACTTTGTTGAGGGTGTGTCAAAACTAAAATATTTGGCAAATTGAATAGCAAACGGTTCTAATC